>ERZ842401.3000-NODE-3000-length-21604-cov-4.804214_pt1 | contig 21604 bp, 12 predicted proteins | sample MGYA00521270_ERZ842401 | MGnify/ENA primary metagenome ERZ842401 (study PRJEB31892, sample SAMEA3878208) | bioreactor metagenome | biome: Moose rumen | place: Sweden | collected 2011-10 | study: EMG produced TPA metagenomics assembly of the PRJEB12797 data set...
CTGCTCATGCAGGACTTCCACTCAATAGGCCGCACCGTCACACTGGCTCCGATGACGTGGAAAGACGGGTGGCCCTTCTTGGGACTGGAAGGCAATCTGGGCCGCGCACCTCGCACGTGGCTGAAGCCTAACACAGGGACGGTAGAAGAACCCCACGCTCCCTACAACCGCAGCGAGAACTTCGACGGCAAGCAGCTGGGCCGCGTGTGGCAGTGGAATCACAATCCGAACGACAAGATGTGGGCCCTGAAGGGTGGCCGTCTGCGCCTGAACACAATGCCTGCCGAACAGCTGATGTGGGCACGCAACTCGCTGACACAGCGTGTCATAGGCCCAACAAGCATCACCACCGTTGAACTCTACACCAAGGGACTGAAAGACGGCGACGTGGCCGGACTGGGCAACATCAACGTGCCTTGCTCGTGGGTGGGTATCGTGAAGGACGGGAAAACGTTGAAGTTGCGCTGGTTCGAACAAGCCAACAACGACACTATCGACCAGCCCATCACGCTCCCCGAGAACAAGATTTGGCTGCGCGCATGCGGTGACTACGACAACGACCGTGCCGAATATGCCTACTCGGTGGACGGCGAGCACTTTTATGCCATCGGCTGCGAGATGCGCCTGTCCTATCAGCTCGTCACCTTCCAAGGCTCGCGCCACGCACTCTTCGCTTTCAACAAAAACGGCGTGAACGGCGGATATGCCGAGTTTGATAACTTCACCGTCGTGGAGCCCGAGGCCGACCGCTCGCAGAATATACCCTACGGCAAAACGTTTCGCATCATCAACGTGGCCACAGGAAAGCCCATGATTGCTACAGGCCACGGCCCTGTGCACGATGCCGACAACAAGAATCACTCCAAGCAGGTGCAGTTCCGTCTGATAGACAAAGGTCAGGGCAAGGTGGCCCTGCAATGTGCCGACGGTCGCTACGTGTGGGTGTCAGGACTGGGGCTGCCAGGCGACGTGCGCCTCACCACCGATGCCGCCAAGGCCGAAGTGTTCCTGTGGCAGGACTTCCTGAACGGCGAGTTCATGCTCATGTCGATGCGTACACATCTTTATATCGGTAAGAGCCCCACCACAGGCAGCCCCTATTCAATGGACTTCAAGGGCAGCGATCCAGCTCGTCGCAATGGCTCGGTGCTGCGTTGGGAAGAAGTAAAATAATTCAAGATACGAATGTCTAAAGGCATCGTTGAGTTAAGGAAAGACGAATGATATCTGTTGAAGGACTGAAGGTGGAATTTGGGGTGAAGCCCCTGTTTTCCGACGTGAATTTTGTGATCAACGAACGCGACCGCATTGCACTGGTAGGCAAGAACGGTGCAGGAAAATCCACCATGCTGAAAATTCTCTGCGGACAAGAGCACGCCACAGCAGGCAACGTGGCAGTGGCCAACGACGTGACGATAGGCTATCTGCCACAGGTCATGATTCTGCAGGACGACACCACTGTGCGCGAAGAGGCCCAGAAAGCCTTTGCCGACAGGCAGAAAATGAAAGGCCGCATAGACCGTATGGAGCGGCAGCTGAGCGAGCGCACCGATTATGAGAGCGAAGACTATATGGCACTTGTGGAGCGGTTCACCAGCGAGCACGAACGCTACCTGATGCTGGGGGCCGAAGGCTACGAGGCAGAGATAGAACGCACACTCATGGGACTTGGCTTCGTTCGCACCGATTTGGAACGCCCCACCAGCGAATTCTCAGGAGGCTGGCGCATGCGCATAGAGCTGGCCAAGATATTATTGCGCCGGCCCGATGTGCTGCTACTCGACGAGCCCACCAACCACCTCGACATCGAGTCGATACAGTGGTTGGAGCAGTACCTGGCACAGTCGGCGAGTGCCGTAGTGCTGGTCAGTCACGACCGCGCCTTCATCAACAACGTAACCAACCGCACGCTTGAGATTTCGTGTGGCCGTGTGATCGACTATCGTGTGAAGTACAACGAGTATGTCACCCTGCGCAAAGAGCGCCGCGAACAACAGCAGCGCGCCTACGAGAACCAACAGAAGGAAATGGCCGACATACGCGATTTCGTGGAGCGCTTCCGTTACAAGCCCACCAAGGCTGTGCAGGTGCAGCAACGGCTGCGTCAACTGGAGAAGATGGTTCCCATAGAAATCGACGAGGTGGACAATTCAGCCATGCATCTGAAGTTCCCTCCCTGTCTGCGCTCAGGCGACTATCCCGTGATTTGCGAAGAGGTCAGAAAAGCCTATGCCCATCTTGTCTTCGACCACGTTAACTTGACCATCAAGCGAGGTGAGAAAGTGGCCTTTGTGGGCAAGAACGGCGAGGGAAAATCAACACTCGTGAAGTGCATCATGGGGCAGATACCCTTCGAAGGCAATCTGAAGATAGGCCACAATGTTCAGATAGGCTATTTCGCACAGAACCAGGCACAGCTGCTCGACGAGTCGCTGACTGTTTTTCAAACTATTGATAATGTAGCGAAAGGCGATATCAGACTGAAAATCAACGATATATTGGGAGCGTTTATGTTTGGCGGAGAAGCATCCGACAAGCGTGTGAAGGTGCTGAGCGGAGGCGAGCGCAGCCGACTGGCTATGATACGGCTGCTGCTGGAACCCGTCAACCTGCTGATACTCGACGAGCCCACCAATCACCTCGACATGCCCTCGAAAGACGTGCTGAAAGAAGCCATCAAGGCCTTCGACGGAACGGCCATCATCGTCAGTCACGACCGTGAGTTCCTCGACGGCCTCGTCAGCAAGGTCTATGAGTTTGGCGGGGGCAAAGTGCGCGAGCACATAGGCGGCATCTACGACTTCCTGCAAACAAAGCGAATAGCCGAGCTCAGCGAGCTGAACACAGCCGCCACACCATCCGCCGCAGAACGCAAGTTGCCAGGCAGCGCAGCTCTGCATGAAGCCCCAACTGCCACCCCGCAGCAGCCAGCCAAGCAGAACTATGCCGAACACAAAGAGCTGCAGAAAAAAGTGCGCAAGGCAGAACGCGCCGTTGAAGAGAGCGAGCGCAAGATAGCTAAGATGGAAGAACGGCTGAAAGAGCTCGACGGCTTGCTCTGCGATCCGAAGAACGCCTCAGACATGACCCTCGTCACCGAGTACACCGACACCAAGCGCGCCCTCGACGAAGAGGTGGAGCGCTGGGAGACACTCTCGGAAGAACTGGATGCCATCAACGGTAATTTGTAGACGAGCCAGTCAATAACCGCAAAATCAAATAGTCAATAATAATTACAAACGTAGAATTGAAATGAAAATCAAAACAATGCTTACAGTTGCATCAGCATCGGCCTTAATGGCTTGCACAGGCAGCAATACCCAGAAGTCGGGCATCGACCTGACCAATCTTGACACAACAGCTGTTGCAGGCGACGATTTCTATCAGTATGCCTGCGGCGGATGGAAAGTGAAAAATCCGCTTCCTGCCGCCTATTCCACTTACGGCAGTTTCCACGTGCTGGGCGAAGAGAACAACAAGCGCATCAATGGCATTCTGACCGAACTGCTGGAAGGAAGCTATGAGAACGGAACGGTGGAACAGAAACTGAGCGACCTGTACAAACTCGCTATGGATTCAGCTCGCCGCGAACAAGAAGGCGTGGCACCCCTGAAAGGACTCATCGACCGCATGGAGGCCGCCAAGAGCAGCGACGAACTGCTGGCCATACAGAAAGAACTAGCTGCCCAAGGCGATCAGGAGTTCTTCTTCTCATTCCTGGGAGCCGACGACAAGAATGCCTCGCAGAACATCCTGAACGTTCATCAGAGCGGATTGATGCTCGACGAGAAAGAATACTATTTGGACAATGATTCGGCCACCGTCCGCATTCGTGAGGAATACAAGAAGCACGTGGTTCGCATGTTCGGATTCTTCGGCTTTACGGAAGAGCAGGCTCAGGCAAAGATGAAGAACATCATGCGGCTGGAAACCGAACTTGCCAAAGTGTCTCGCAACAGCACTGATCTGCGCGACCCACAACTCAACTACAACAAGACAACGCTGGCTGAGTTCAGTAAGAACTATCCCAATCTGCAGTTCGAACAGCTGATGAATGCACGCGGCATCGCCTCAGAGTATTTCCAGGAGCTGGTGGTAGGGCAGCCCGAGTTCCTTGCAGGGCTTGACAAACTGATGCAGAACATGAGCGTCGACGAGTATCGCGACTACCTGGAGTGGAACCAGATTGTCAGCGCTGCCGGCATGCTCAGCGACACCGTCAGAGAGGCTAATTTCGAGTTCTTCGGCAAGGTGTTTGCAGGTCGCAAGGAAGACCATCCGTTGTGGCGCCGCTCGGTCAGTCAGATAGAAGGCGTGATGGGTGAGGCCATCGGCCAGATCTACGTGAAGAAATACTTCCCTGCCGAGGCCAAAGAGCGTATGGTGAAGCTGGTGAAGAACCTGCAGGAAGCCCTGAAGGAGCGCATCCTCGCTCAAGACTGGATGAGCGATTCAACGAAGGCTAACGCTCTGGATAAGCTGAACACGTTCTACCTGAAGGTGGGCTATCCAGATCAGTGGACAGATCTGTCGGCACTCAACATCGACCCCTCGAAATCCTACTACGAGAACATGATGGAGTGTCATCGCTTCTGGAATGCCGACAAGATTCAGAAGAAAGCTGGCAAGCCCGTCGACCGCGAAGAGTGGCACATGTATCCGCAGACGGTCAACGCCTACTATAACCCCACGACCAACGAGATCTGCTTCCCTGCCGGCATCCTGCAGCCGCCCTTCTTCGATATGGAGGCCGACGATGCCTTCAACTACGGGGCCATCGGTGTGGTGATTGGTCATGAGATGACTCACGGATTCGACGATCAGGGCCGCCAGTACGACAAGGACGGTAATCTGCACGACTGGTGGAGCAATCAGGATGCCGAGAACTTCAAGGCTCGCACCGACCGCTATGCCGACTTCTTCTCTAACATTGAGGTGCTGCCCGGCCTTCATGCCAACGGTCGTCTCACTCTGGGTGAGAACCTGGCCGACCACGGAGGTCTGCAGGTGGCATTCACGGCCTTCAAAAACGCCACAAAAGACCAGCCGCTGCCCGATGCTGACGGCTATACGCCTGAGCAGCGTTTCTTCCTGGCATACGCCGGCGTATGGGCTAACAACATCAACGACGAGGAAATACGCATCCGCACCAAGAGCGATCCTCACTCGCTGGCACGTTGGCGCGTGAATGGTGCTCTGCCGCATATCGATGCTTGGTATGAGGCCTTCGGCATCACGCCCGACAGCAAAATGTATATTCCCAAAGAAGAGCGTTTGCCGTTGTGGTAAGCAAAAAATGCGGCGGTTTTTCTTTTATTTCGATAGTTTTATGTATCTTTGCACGGTATTTTAGCTAAAATTAGTTGTCTTATGACTGACGAACGAACCCAAAATCCACTGACCGCCCAGCGTCAGATGGAGCCAATGGAACAGTCTTTTGTCGATTATGCGCCCGTCTATGAACAGCAGCCTGCTGTACGCGAGAGTGCTGCTTGTCCGCATTGTGGAGCTATGCTTGATGCCGATGCCGACTTCTGCGAAGTGTGCCACCACTACGTGCGTCCTGACGTGTGTTCTTTCTGTGGAGCCTCGTTCTCACCCACCGATGCTTTCTGTCCTGAATGCGGTTCGCCCAGGGGCGGCATTGTGTGTCCCACCTGTCATGCACTGAGCGACTTCGCCTTCTGCAAGCAGTGTGGCACACCTTTGACTGAAGATGCCCATCAGATGTTGGAGATGATGAAGCAGATGCCTGAATATCAGGAAATGCAAGAGCTGTCGCACGAATATGACCGGCTGACGCTGGAGATTCCTGTTACGTCTGAGCGCGATCAGGCAAGGGCAGAAGCCGCTCAGCGCCTGCGAGAGCGCGTGCTGAAACTGCTGGCACAGGACGAGGGCGTTGCCAATCCTGATATCCCCAAGGTGGAAGGTCAGCGCAAGAGCAAAGAGCAACTGGCGCAAGAAAAAGAAAGCAAACTGGCACGCATAGCCGAACTACTGAACAAGATGGAGACACCACCGCATCCGTCGCCTGCCTACGTTCGTAACTATGCTATGGCGCAGAAACCAGCAGGAGTGCGCTTGGCATGGGTGTGCAACTGGAAACACGCTATGCACAGCAGCCCGTGTGGGTGCGCTAAGCCGCAGATGGGAGGCAAGTGGGTCGTTCTGGGACGTTCCAGCAAGCAAGAAATCAAGGACGACATTTAGTTTTCTGCAAGACAAGAACCAGACATGAGCGATATAGAACAGACCAGTAGAAACAACGACCGCACCATTGTAGTCAATCAGTCACCTGTCGACCGCACTATTGTAGCCAATCAGGCACCTGTTGACCGCACTATCGTGGTTGGTCAGGCACCCGTCGACCGCACAGTTGTAGCAGGCGGAAAACAGATAGACAATGCCGACGAGTTAATGGACGACCGCACCAGCCGCCCAAACGAGAGGGCTCAGGAAGACTTCGGACAGGCTGCCAGCCATCAAGAGAATGTCTTCGTGCTGAAAGGTGAGACCTACAAAATGGTTCGTTCGTTGAGCGAAAATTCAGGAGAGGCGCAGATCTTCCTGGTGGAGAAAGGCTACAAGGAATATGTGCTGAAGGTCTATTACCCCAACTACGACATCAACAAGAAGCTGATGCAGATCATCTACAACTTCCAGTTTGAGATGATTGTCAGGCTTTATGATTTCGGTAAGACCTATGTTGACGGAAAGCGCCGCTCATACGAACTGATGGAGTATCTTCAGGGAGGCACCCTGCAGGATATCCATGTGAAGGGCGACTTTAATAAGTTCCGCAGAATTGCTCTCCAGACGGCCGCCGCACTGGCTTATTGTCATCAAAACAACATCATTCACAAAGATATCAAACCGTCGAACTTCTTCTTCCGCGACGAGGCGCACACACAGGTTGTATTGGGCGACTTTGGCATTTCAGCCATGCTCGACAAAAACGGAAGCAGCGTGAAAACCACACAGGCACGCACACCTGTTTATGCGGCTCCTGAAATGTACGTCGACGTGATTGATGGCGAGGTGGAGATAACACCTGCTGCCGATTTCTATTCACTGGGTATGACACTGTTTGCCGTGTGGCTTGGCGAAAATCCGATGAGCGCCAACGAACGTGCTATGATGCGACAGAAGAGCGAAGGCCGTCTGCCGCGCATGGACGAACTGCCCCCTCGCGTCAAACAAATCATTCAGGGATTGACATCTGTCAATGCCCAGAAACGCTGGAAGTACAACGAGGTGGAACGGTGGTTCCTTGGTGAGGATGTGCCCATTGATGAGTCATCGCCTTTCTTGCGCTATAAGAGCTTCATCGTCGATCCTGACCGTAATCTGGTGGCCGACAATATTCAGGAACTCGTCCCCATGCTGTTGCAGAACGAACTGCTGGCGGAGAACTATCTGTATAACGGTCGCATCGTGTCATGGCTGGATGCTTGTGGAAACACAAAACTTTCAGCGGTAGTCAACGATATCGTCACCAATCGCTATCCCATCGACAAGAAGGCAGGTCTCATGGCTGCCGTCTATCTGATGGATCCTTCCTATTCCTATAGTGACGTGCAGAACGAGGCGTGTGAAGATGTTCACAGCATCGCATTGTCGCTGCTCAGCTACAAGGAACGCTACGCACTGGAACTGCAGAATCCCAACGACTCACTCTTCTTGTGGCTGGAGACCCATACAAAAGTGAATGTGAACAGGCTTCGCACTTATTTCAAGCCCGATGCAGAACCGCATGTTGCCGTTATGCGGATGGTTTATGAGATAGACCCCGATATTCCGTTCATCGCCAATCAGGCTTCTGCAACGGTGAAGGAGATCGTGCGCTCATTCGGCACCTCGTCGCCAACAGAAGACGACTGGCATTCGCTCATTGATGGAAGACTGCTGTCGTGGATGTACAGCCACGAAGACGTGATTGCCTGCGAGTCGCTGAAAATCATGATTCAAGGGCAGACGTATTCGAAGTCGCTTGCTTACAAAGTGCTCTACAATTTGGACAGAACGGCTTCTTATGACCTGTGCGAGGCAAAGACACCACAAGCTATCGGTCAGCTGCTGTCTGAAGAGCTGAAGGAATTGCAGCATACGCCAAACAATGAGTTGGAGACACTCATGCAGGACTACCTCGATGAGAACGGACGCTTCCATTACTATGCACAGCTTCAGGGCTGGTATCAGCTGATTGCTGACACGAAGCATTGCTTCGACTTGAAATCGGAAGAGAACATCGAACGGCTGAGTGCCTACGATCTGCATGCGGCCCTGTATCGCTTCTGCATGATTCTCGGTGCAACACCAGCATATCAGTTGCCCAACAATGTCGAGGTGAAGTCGCCTGATGATTTGAAGAATATGCAGGTGGCTAATGCTTTGCGCAATGAACTCCGCACAGGATCGCTCAGCCAGTGGTTGTCGGTATTCTATCATGAGAATCCCTTTAAGGACTTTGCTGAAGAGTACAGCTACGAGCGTGAGTTGGAGAAATGGGTAATGGCGCTGGGACAGATTGATCCTCAGCAGCAATACTACAAGCGCTTTGTGAAAGCCCGTCAGGATACTACGGAACGTGTGGCTGAAGTGCGTCACGACTGGAAGGCAGCACGGATGCGCGAACAGATATTCCGCTATTTATATTATGGTTTGGTGGTTGTGTGGATGGCGCTGGTGGCATTTGTCGGAATCGACGACAGAGCGTTTATCTTGGCGCATCCCTACATCAGTCTCCTGTTGCCGATAGGCGGAATGACAGGCATCATCGTGGCTGTCCGTGCATTCTTCAACGGCATTGGGCCTTTCCTGGCAACGTTGTTGGGTGGGGTAGGCGTATGCACTGCCTTTATTCCAATCTGGGTGCTGGAGTTCGTGGACGGTAGCTACCCCTCGTTTTTCAATGTGGCCGTGCTGCTGTTGACAGCTATTTATGTGCTGGTAGGATATTTCACGAATTTCCGTCGTGACGAAAAGAATAATGTGGACACCGTTCGTTCCATCTTACAGTCGGATGATATCAATTCCTCTCTGCTGGAGCCGCTATACTACACATTTAAGACGAAATCGTTCCGATACAAGAGCTCGAAGTTCAGCTTGCTGGACGACATATCTAATCAGGTGCGCAGCATATCGGGCGAGACGGTTCTTCACTACATCCTATGGGGGCTGCTGATGTTTATTCTGATAGTGGAGTTCTGCGTGTTCAGTCCTAAGATGCTGGGCAAAAAGCTCGATCTGGGCGATGAACCGACAGAGCAACCAGTGGAGCAGGTTCAAAATAAATTGGGCGAATGATTTGCGAATACTGTCATAAAGAAAACAGAAATATTGCCAAGTTCTGTAAATGGTGCGGAAAGCCTCTCGTATCGCAGAACGTGCTGGATAAGCTGGTAGGTCTTGACGATCTGAAATCGCAGCTGAAGACCATTGTTGACACCTATACCTATCTGCGTTCACGAAAGGATGTGGCCACTGTCCGCTTGTCGGTTAATGCGATCGTGATAGGCGAGACGGGAACGGGAAAGACGGCTTTGGCAGAAATCCTGTGCGACTATTTCTATCAACACCGCATCATTGGGAAGTCGAAGCTCACCATTGTCGATGCTGTCGACTACTCACGTTTTGTCGATCATTGGGACGAGAATGTTGAAAAGGCCCGTGACGGCATCTTGTTCTTTGACAACGTCCAGAAACTGCTGCCAGACAAATATTCCAATCAGGTGAATCCGCTTGACAAACTGTTCGTCGAGATGGATAAGTGGGAAGACAATCCCATTGTGGTCATTGCTGGTTTGCCTAAAGGATTGGACGATTTTCTGGAAAGTAATCCTGCCGTCAAGAACCGCTTTAAGTACACTTTCCGTCTGCCCACTCCCAACTATCAGGAACTGACGGAGATTACGAAGCTCGACCTCCGCAGGAAGTATGGCATCACACAGTTCTCGCCTGAAGCGGCATCGCAGTTAGCTCGCTATTTCAAGTATCAGGTGAAGATCAAGGATGACACGTTTGGCAATGCCCATCTGGCGATGAAGACGGCTGAAGACATCTTTACATCGTTCATCAGCAGGGGAACGGGTGTCGAACAGGTAGAACTGCAGGATATTAAAGGCTACGTACCCGAAGAGCGCTCGCTGGAGGAAATCCTGTCGGATCTGGATGCTTATATCGGCATGAGTGAGGTGAAGCAAGCCGTGCGTGAGATTGCCTATTCTGTTCAGAACAGCTTGCAACGTGCTGAACGAGGATTGGGCGAACAGGAAAAGATGGCTATGCACATTGTGCTGACTGGTAATCCTGGCACAGGCAAAACGACGATAGCACGCAAGCTGGGCGAAATACTCTCTTCCATCGGCTATCTGGATTCTGGCCACGTGGTTGAGGTCGACCGTTCGCAGATGGTAAGTCCCTATCAGGGCGAGACACCCAAGGTTGTCAACCGTTTGTGTGATAAGGCGATGGGCGGCATCCTCTTTGTCGACGAGGCCTATACGCTGGCTCCTGTCAGTCAGGCAGGCGACCGTGACAACCAGGGTGCACAGGCACTCGAAACGCTGATGAAGCGCATGGAGGACGATCGCGACAAGTTCGTTGTAATCGCTGCCGGCTATCGTACAGAGATGGAGAACCTCTTCCGCATTAATCCTGGTATGCATAGCCGCTTCAATTATTTCCTCAACATTGACGACTATAATCCTGACGAACTCTTCCAGATCATGCTGGTATTCGCTAAGGAAAAGAAATACATCTTCTCGCAGGAGGCAGAGACATTGGCTCGCAAGATGATCAAGGAACTTTATGACACGCGCGACAAGGACTTTGCCAACGGTCGCACGATGCGAAGCCTGTTCGATCAGATTTGTAAGAAGCAAGCTAAGCGTCTGCAAGGCAAAGACCTTTCTTCGATGACCAACGAGGAACTGATGACGATTGTCGAGGAGGATATACCATACGAGGCTCCTAAGGTGGTCGACGTGAGTGACTGCTTGAAGAAGCTTGAAGGCCTTGTGGGATTGACGGGCGTAAAGAAAGAGATTGAGAATCTGGCATCGTTCCTCACTCTGCAAGTGAAGCGTGGTGAAACGAATACTTTCCAAGGCAAGCACTATGTCTTCACGGGTAATCCTGGTACGGGTAAGACAACGGTGGCTCGTATTATGGCCGATGTGTTCAAGACCTTAGGCATCGTATCGCGTGGACAACTTGTAGAAGCCGACCGCTCTAAATTGGTGGCTGGCTACTCCGGTCAGACGGCTATCAAGACGAATCAGCTGATAGATACGGCTCTTGGAGGTGTTCTCTTCATTGACGAGGCCTACACACTGAAGTCGAACGATCAGGATTCGTTTGGTGCCGAGGCTATTGACACGCTGCTGAAACGGCTGGAGGACGACCGAGGCAAGTTTGTGTGCATTGTTGCCGGCTATACTGAGCAGATGCACGATTTCATCGATACGAATCCAGGGTTGAAGAGCCGTTTCACGCAAACAATCCACTTCGACGACTATACACCCGATGAACTCACACAGATATTCCTCAATCTGGCTGCTGCAAAGAAATTCACGGTTGACGAAGCCACTGAGGGAGCTATTCACCGCCAGTTCGAGCAGCTCTACCTGCGACGCGACAAGAATTTTGGCAATGCTCGCGAGGCACGCCGCATCTTCGACGAGGCCGTTGAGAAGCAGAGCCAGCGCCTCGTGTCGATGATGAATAGTCCAGAGTTCCGCGAGGAGGATATGTTCAAACTGACGGCTGATGATCTGCCGATGGCTGCCAACGAAGCTGCTCGTCCACTTGACGAGGTGCTCAACGAACTGGATGAGTTCATTGGCATGCGCTCAGTTAAGAATGCTATTCGTCGGCTGGCTGTTCAAAGCATGTTCATGAAGCAGCGTGCAGCGATGGGTGCCGGCAATGTACAGCAGATATCCATGAACTTCATCCTGACGGGTAATCCTGGTACGGGTAAGACTTCCATTGCACGCAAAATGGGCGAGGTTCTCCAGTCGATGGAGATTCTGCCTACCTCCCGTGTGGTTGAAGCCAGTCGTGCCACATTGGTAGGCAAGTATATGGGTGAGACGCCCAAGATTGTCAACAATATGTGCGACAAGGCAATGGGTGGTATTCTGTTTATCGACGAGGCCTACACGCTTTCCGATCAGAACGACCAATACGGTAAGGAAGCTGTCGACACACTGATGAAGCGTATGGAGGACGATCGTGGCAAGTTTGTAGTGATTGCTGCTGGCTATAAGGACAAGATGGAGGAATTCCTGGAGATGAATGCCGGTCTTGCCAGTCGCTTCACGCATAAACTGCACATCGATGATTATAATGAAGATGAGTTGTTGGCCATCTATAAGAAGATGGCTCAAAAGGAGCAGTACACACTGGCTCCTGCTGCTGAGTTCAAGGTGCTCAACGTCATCTACAAGATGGTGATGGCAAAGAACGAAAGCTTCGGCAATGCCCGCGAGATGCGCAACTTGCTGGACGAAACCATTCAACAGTTGTCGCTCCGTGTATCTCAGTTGCCACCCGATCAGGTGACGAAGGAGACCTATCAGCTCATCCTTCCTGAAGATATTAAGGATTTGTAATCCTGTCAGAAGATGGAATCCTACAGAAGACATAAAGATGAACTATGATAATTTGTCCGAATTGTAAAGAAGAAATAGAAGAACGCTCGCACTATTGCGACCAGTGTGGCCACGCCTTGCTTTATTGTGACAGGTGTGGACATGTGGGCATAGGACGACGTTGCACCAATTGTGGCGGACTCATGGTGTCGCCTGTCGACTCACAACGAGGTGTACAGACATCCTATTCCTCTCAGACAGCCTATGCGTCGCAGGAAGCGTCAATGGCTACGTCAGGGCGTGTTTCGTCTATTTCCCAGATACCAATGGGTGTCTCTCGCAGTGGTGCCAGGTCGTTTAAGAACTTGCGGCTTTCAAATACTTCACTGAATATTTTCATAGAAGGACTGGACGGAGCGGTCATAGGCCGTCGTCAGGGACCCTATGCACAATATTTCCAGAATAATATGTATGTCTCTGGTGTTCACGCTCAGTTGCACTGCAAGGCAGGATCGGGTTGGTACATCGTTGACAAGCATTCCTCTAATGGCACGAAGCTGAACAACCGTCCGCTGCAACCCGATGTCGAGATGTTGCTGAGTGACGGTGATATCGTTATGATTGCCAACGTGAACTTAGAGGTGTCTATCAAATAAGAAAAGATTAAGGAGAAAGATTTATGAACGTTTTTCAGATAACTGCTTCAAGTGTTGCAGGTTGTGTTAGAGAAAACAATGAAGATATGGTGCTCGTTGGTCTGCATTTCCTTCGCAACGACTCGTTGAACCACACAGCAACGGTCGACGACTCCCAGCGTTTCCTTTGTGCATTGGCCGACGGAATGGGTGGTCACAATTGTGGCGAAGTGGCCAGTAGCGATGTGCTGGAGAATCTTCAGTATTTCTATAGCGATATGCCCAACGGTCTGTCTACCAGTGACTTCAACGAGGCCATCTATGAGTGGCTGTCGAGCATGAACAACACAATGGAGGCCAAGGGGCGCGTAACTCCTGAATGCAAGGATATGGGTACCACACTGGTCGCTCTCGCACTCTATGAGGGCAGGTTCTACTGGATGAACTGTGGCGACAGCCGCCTGTATCGGCTTCACGAGGGAAAACTTCAACAGCTTTCCACCGACCATTCACTCAGCAACCTGACGGGCGAGAAGAGCCATTCGCACATCATCACCAACTGTATTGGCGGCGGATGCAAATCCAGCTATATTGACATTGTGGAGTGTAGTGATCAGGTGACTTCAGGCGACACCTTCCTGCTGTGTAGCGACGGGTTGAGCGACATGCTGGATGATGCAACCATTGAACGGTTACTGAACGATGGCTCTGATGCCAATGGACTCTGCAGGGCTGCTGAAGCGGCTGGCGGATTCGACAATGTGTCGGTGGCGCTCATCCACGTTGAATAAAGAATAGTAGAAGGGATACACATATTATTATACTTGAGAGAAAACTATGCCATTAAGACTTCCCGACCGTTTGCCGGCCATTGATATTCTGAAGAGTGAGAATATCTTTGTGATGGACAATTCGCGCGCTCATGCTCAGGATATACGACCGCTGCGTATTGTCATCCTTAATTTGATGCCGCTGAAGATTACCACTGAGACCGACCTGATTCGTCTGCTCTCCAACACACCATTGCAGCTTGACATTAGTTTCATGAAATTGAAGAGCCATACGCCCAAGAATACTCCCATTGAACACATGATGATGTTCTATCGCGACTTCGACTCCATGCGTCAGGAAAAATACGATGGTATGATTATCACTGGTGCGCCTGTTGAGACACTCGACTATGAGGACGTGAGCTACTGGGACGAAATCACTGAGATCTTCGCATGGGCTAAGACGCACGTCACCAGTACTCTTTACATTTGCTGGGCGGCTCAGGCAGGATTGTATTATTATTATGGTGTTCCCAAGTATCCGTTAGAGAAGAAAATGTTCGGTATTTTCCCTCAGCGTCTGCTTGATGCTCAACTGCCCATTTTCCGTGGTTTCGACGATGAGTTCATGATGCCTCACAGCCGCCATACCGAGTTGCGCCGCGATGACATTCTGGCTCATCCTGAACTGTCGTTGATTGCCGAGTCGGCTGACAGCGGTGTCAGTATTGTGATGGCGCGCAATGGTCGTGAGTTCTTCATCACGGGTCATTTGGAGTATGCCCCTAACACGCTCGACAATGAGTATAAGCGCGACAAAGGCATTCGCGACGATGTGGAAATGCCGCGCAACTACTATCGCGACAACGATCCTGCGAAAGCTCCCTTTGTCACTTGGCGTGCTCATGCCAATTTGTTCTATAGTAATTGGGTGAACTATTACGTCTATCAGGAAACGCCCTACGATATCTCGAAGATTGAGTAGAAATTCATACTTCTAAGCATGCGCACGCTCGAATTGTTGTCTCCTGCCAAGAATCTGGAATGCGGCATTGCTGCCATTGATCATGGTGCCGATGCGGTCTATATTGGTGCACATCGTTTTGGGGCGAGGGCAGCTGTCGGCAATAGTGTTGAGGACATTGCCAGCTTGTGCCAGCATGCTCATCAATATGGTGCTAAGGTCTACGTTACCGTAAACACCATTATTTTCGATGATGAGCTGGAATCTACTCGTCAGTTGATTGGCCAGTTGTCTGAGATTGGTGTGGATGCGGTGCTGGTGCAGGATATGTCCCTGCTCAATATGCCGCATGGCTCTATGGCTTATCATGCGTCTACGCAAACCGACAACCGAACGAAGGAGAAAGTGGAATGGCTTCGTTCTTTAGGCTTTGCCAGAGTCGTTCTGGCTCGTGAATTGTCAATCAGTGAGATAGCGGATATCCATCAGCAGGTGCCAGATGTAGAACTTGAAGTGTTCGTTCACGGTGCTCTTTGTGTCAGCTATTCCGGCCTTTGCTACGCCTCGCAGCATTGTTTTGGAAGAAGTGCCAACCGAGGGGAGTGCGCGCAGTTCTGCCGCATGAAGTTCGACTTGATTGATGCTGACGGAAAAGCGATTGAAAATCAACGTTACTTGCTGTCACTGAAAGACATGTGCCAGTATGACAATCTGGAACGGCTCGCCGAGGCAGGGGCTACCTCATTTAAAATTGAAGGACGACTGAAAGATGCCGCCTATGTCAAGAATGTGACGGCTGCCTATAGTGAACGGTTGAATGAACTTATTGCACGCCATCCTGACCGTTATCAGCGTGCTTCGCGAGGAAAGGTTCAATATACATTTAAGCCGGATTTGCAAAAATCGTTTCATCGAGGCTATACAACCTATTTTGCTGATGGCCGCCAGCCCAACATCGCTTCTTTTGATACGCCTAAGGCGATAGGGGAATATGTAGGCCAGGTGAAAGAGCTGAAAGGTACGAACAGCTTTACGGTATCAGGGATTGCCCGTTTCTCAAACGGTGACGGATTATGCTTTCTGAATGACCAGCGCGAATTGGAGGGCTTTCGCGTGAATAGGGTAGAGGGCAATCGGCTTTTTCCGATGAAAATGCCTCAGACGCTTCGGCGTGGTGTGAGGCTCTATCGTAACAATGACCAGGAATTTGAACGCATCCTTGCACGTCCCAGTGCTGAACGGAAAATTCCTGTCACGCTGTCTTTTCGTGCTGTTGAGGAAGGGTTCTCCCTTTCCATTGATCATCTGTCGGTGACACTCCAAACAGCCCATCAAGAGGCAAAGACACCGCAGCGTGAGAACATTATTCGCCAACTCAGCAAGATGGGAGGTACTCCTTTCGAATGTGTTTCAGTAGATGTGGCTGACGATTTCAACTTTTTCATACCCAGTAGTCAGCTCTCTGCACTTCGAAGAGCCGCTGTTGAAAAGTATATTTCGTTTCTACAGTCACAGTCGTGTGCTCCTTTAGAAACAGAGACCCTTCCTGCTTCATTGCCTGTCTATCCATATCCTTATAATTATAACATTGCCAATCAGCAGTCGCTTGATTTCTATCGGCAGCAAGGCTTGCGCCATCCGACAAAGACTTACGAACTTCAGCCTTTGAACGATGAAAGCCAGATCATGCAGTGCCGGCATTGCATTCGCTATGCTTTGGGTGGCTGTGTGAAACATGGTGGACGGCTCTTGAATTGGAAAGAACCGGTAAGTCTTCGATTGGGTGACGGACGCTGTTTCCGTCTTGAGTTTGATTGTCGTCATTGTCAGATGAATGTCTATGCGGAAAATTATTAGTGTCTTGTTCTTCACGTTTGTCTTGGCATCCTGCTATTATCAGGGACCTTACACATCTGATGCCTGGAGTCTCACCGAGCGTCAGATTGACTCCATATCCTTCTATACAACCCATCACTACACGCAGAATTTCAATTTTGTGGTTCGCGCTGACTCATTGGCTCTTATTGCTCAGCATCCCAGCGAGTTTGTAAGTGGTCTTTCTGTAGATACTTTTAACATTGGTCACGGTGACCACATTGTTGTAGCCGATATCACCACATTGTCGTCTGATACGATTGACAGCGTGTGGGTGAAGGTGGCGCGCGATCAAGAAACCATCGGATGGATTCATGAGAATCAGATGCTTCAAGGGGTCACACCCGATGCGCCCATCTCCCAGTTCATCGATTTCTTTTCCAATACCCATCTTCTCATTGCATTGTTCTTTCTGCTGTTATGTGTGGTTGTTTTTGTCTATCGCCGCTTCATGAAGTTAGGGGCGAAAATTGTCTATTTCAACGATATACATTCCTTCTATCCGTCACTTCTCTGTATGATGGTGGCAACTTCGGCTGTTCTCTATGGCAGCATACAGCTTTTCGCTCCTGAATCATGGCGGCATTATTACTATCATCCCACGTTGAATCCCTTCTCCCTGCCGTTTCATTTGTCAGTTTTCATCTTTTCGGTGTGGATGCTGGTGATTGTTGGTATTGCCGCTGTTGACGATGTGCGCCGGCATCTGCGAGCTGGCGATGCTCTGTTCTACTATCTGGGATTGGCTGTTACCTGTGCTGCTGTCTACGTGGTGTTCAGTGTGCTGACACTCTATTATGTTGGCTATCTGCTTTATATTGTCTACATCGGCGTGTCCCTATGGCATTATAGCGTCCAGACACAGATACGCTATGTGTGTGGACAGTGTGGACAGCGTCTTGAGCAGAAAGGAAAATGTCCTCACTGCGGTGCTATTAACGAATAATTTGTTGTGCTTTTAAGTTTGTTTTTAATTTAAAATACACAACTAAAACAGGGATTATTAGTTAATATTGTTAAATTTAACGAAATTGTTTAACAAAACAAATCCATTAGTTTTCAGATTTCTTACTTTTGCAAAAAAATAAGAAAGATGAAGAAAAGTACTATATGGATCATATCGGCCGTCATGGGCAGTGCATTCTTAGGATTGCTTCTCTTGCAGATATCCTACATAGAGGATATGGCAAAGATGAAGAAGGAGCAGTTTGACGAGAGTGTGAACCGAAGCCTCTATCAGGCATCGCGCAATCTGGAGATGAACGAGACGCTGCGCTATCTTGAAAAGGATGTGAACGATGTGGAGCGCCGTGCATATTCGCAAGATTCCGTGATGGTCGACGACCTGAATGGTTCCATTCGTCACTCCCATCAGTTTGCAGTTTCGGCCGATGACGGTACTGTCTATTCAGCCTTCGAGTTGAAGACTTTCACAACCAAGCCAGCCTCTGTGCCTAAGGCTATGATCATGCACAGCGACAAGAGTTCCATTTCAGAGGCAACGAAGTCTTTTCAGGAAATTGTGCGCAATCGGTATGTCTATCAGAAAGCCTTGCTCGACGAGGTTGTCTATAACATATTGTATACGGCAAGCGACAAGCCGCTGAAGGAACGTGTCAATTTCAAACTGCTCGATCAGGACATTCGTGCAGAGTTGCTGAACAATGGCATCAATCTTCCTTATCATTTTACGGTGTCTACAACAGACGGACGTGAGGTTTATCGCTGCCCTGACTATTCTACGGAAGGCGAGGACAACAGCTATACGCAAACGCTTTTCCGAAACGACCCCTCCTCGAAAATGGGCATTGTGAAGATTCACTTCCCCGACATGAGTTCGTATATCTTCTCAAGTATTCGTTTCATGATACCGGCAATGGCGTTTACGGTCGTTCTGTTGCTGACGTTTATCTTTACGATTGTCGTGATTTTCCGTCAGAAGCGCTATTCTGAAATCAAGAACGACTTTATCAACAACATGACCCATGAGCTGAAGACTCCCATATCGAGCATATCGCTGGCTGCCCAGATGTTGAACGACGAGTCGGTCACCAAGAGCCCTGCCATGATGAAGCATTTGGGAGGAGTCATCAACGACGAGTCGAAGCGTTTGCGCTTCTTGGTAGAAAAAGTGCTCCAGATGTCGATGTTTGATCGCAAGACGGCTTCGTTCAAAAAGAAAGAACTCGACCTGAATGAGCTGTTGGAACAGGTTGCCAGTTCGTTCAATCTGCGCGTGAGCCATACCGGCGGTAAGATTGATCTTGAAATTGAGGCTGTCGACTCAGCTTTGTTTGTCGACGAAGTGCACTTCCAGAATGCCATTACCAACTTGATGGACAATGCCGTGAAATATCGTAAGCCCGATGAACCTATCAATATTCATATCCGCACATGGAATGAAGGCAACCGTCTGAACTTCTCCATTGAAGACAACGGCCTTGGCATCAAGAAAGAGAACGTGAAGAAAATCTTCGACAAGTTCTACCGTGTGCATACAGGAAATGTGCACGACGTGAAAGGATTCGGACTAGGCCTTGCCTATGTGAAGAAGATTATCAACCTGCACGAAGGCGAAATTCATTGCGAAAGCGAACTGGGCAAAGGTACGAAGTTCACGGTGAGCCTGCCTGTCTTGAAAGAAGACAGCGAATGAGGCGGTCACATAACTCTTAAGAATCATATAAATAAAAAAATAATCATAATTTATTAACAGTTTAAACATTTGAAATTATGGAAGACAAACTGAAAATTTTGCTTTGTGAGGACGACGAGAACCTCGGAATGTTGCTTCGTGAGTATCTGGCCGCAAAAGGCTATGAGGCAGAGTTGTGCGCTGACGGTGAAGCCGGTTTCAAGGCTTTCCTGAAGACCAAGTTCGACATCTGCGTGCTCGATGTGATGATGCCTAAGAAAGACGGCTTCACGCTGGCTCAGGAAATTCGTACTGCCAATGCAGAGATTCCCATTATCTTCCTGACTGCAAAGACGCTGAAAGAGGATATACTGGAAGGCTTCAAGCTGGGTGCCGACGACTACATCACCAAGCCGTTTTCTATGGAAGAGCTGGTGTTCCGTATTGAAGCCATTCTGCGCCGTGTACGTGGTAAGAAGACCAAGGAGTCAACTCTCTATCACATCGGCAAGTTCACCTTCGACACACAGAAGCAGCTGCTTTCTATTGGTGAGAAGCAGACGAAGCTCACTACGAAGGAGAACGAACTTCTGGCTCTGCTTTGCTCGCATGCCAACGAGATTCTGCAGCGCGACTTCGCACTGAAGACCATCTGGATTGACGACAACTATTTCAATGCCCGTTCCATGGATGTGTACATCACGAAACTGCGTAAGCATCTCAAGGAAGACGAGCAGATTGAAATCATTAATATTCACGGAAAAGGCTACAAGCTCATCACGCCTGAGGAAGAGTAAGCCGATTCTTTTTACACTGCATACTACGGAACGCTCGGAGTAACACTACAGGACGCTCGGAGTATTACTCCGGGACGTTTGGAGAATTACTCCGAGACGTTTGGAGAATTACTCCGAGCCTTTTGGAGAATTACTCCGAGACGTTCGGAGTTTTTCTCCCAAACTTAAATTAATTTTTGGGAGAAGTAACCCTTTGTGATACAGATAGATGCGCTGTCTACAAAAAACGTGCACAACCAACACGTTTCAAAAGAAATCAGTTTTTGCCTTTGTTGATGATGTAGATGCCCAGTGCCGCAAGTCCGCCGGCAAGGGCATATTTAGCATGGAATGCCTCACCCAAGCAGAGGCAAGATGTGACAGCGCCGACGATGGGAATCAGTGAGTTATAGATGGCTACCTTGCCCACTGGATTGCAACTGAGCAGTTTGTTGTAGAGTGCGAATCCGATGGCAGAGATGGCGATGAGCAGCAACAGACAGGTTATGCCGAGCATGTTGACATGCGGCAGCGTACCACCCAGCAAAATACCAGGGATGATGAGCAGCAAGCCTCCGATGGTGAGACTATAGCCCGTCCCTACGAAGACATCCACCCGACGGCTCAATCCGCGCGTCATCAGGTTAGAGCATGCACCGCAGATGGCGTTTAGGATGATCATGCCGTCACCCAGCCAAATGCTTGTGCTTGCCCCGTCAAGTACCGTGTTGCAGGAACTCCCATCCCCTGTTCCGCCAAGGTTCAAGGCCAGAATTCCGCTGAATCCTACTATACAGCCTATCAGCTTCCGCGAAGTCAGCTTATCGCTCTTGAAGCAGGCACAGGCCAGGAGCACCACAAGGAATGTGCTCAGCGAATTGAGAATAGCAGCTCGCGAGCCTTCGCTGTGGGACATGCCTATGTAGAAAAAGAAATAATGGAGCGTGGTGTTCATCAGGGCAAAGGCCAGGATGAACTGCCTGTTGCTTATCTTGCTCGGCTTGAGCGTGTCCGTTCCATTGGGATGTTTGCTTGCGAAAGAGCGCCCACTGCTGCGTGCTACGGTAAGGACGATCAGGCCTGCAGCAGTAAAACGAATGCCTGCAAAGAGCATCTTGCTGCCAGTCATGTCGGCTGTGATGCCAAAAGCACTGAAGCCTATCTTGATGAGTGGGAATGCCCATCCCCATGCGATGGCTGCTGTCAGGGCAAACACAACAACCCATACTGGGTGCTGAAATATGGAACTGTGTTTCATTTGCTCTGCAAAGTTACGAACAATTTGCGAGAATAGCATCGCGCGATGTCTTTTTATAACATTTATTTGTATCGAAAGAAATTTTGAATTAC
>ERZ842401.3001-NODE-3001-length-21603-cov-5.659272_pt1 | contig 21603 bp, 14 predicted proteins | sample MGYA00521270_ERZ842401 | MGnify/ENA primary metagenome ERZ842401 (study PRJEB31892, sample SAMEA3878208) | bioreactor metagenome | biome: Moose rumen | place: Sweden | collected 2011-10 | study: EMG produced TPA metagenomics assembly of the PRJEB12797 data set...
CAGAGATGGCCTTATATTGGGCTTAGGTTGACTGACTAAGGTCAGACAAGCGTTTTACAAGTGTCGGACGAGCGTTTGACAATAGTCAGTCATACGTTTGACCTATGTCAAACACCTCGATCATTGGGAGGTTAAGGCTTAGACTGCGGTATGCTGAGGCTTAGGGAACGGTACGTTAAGACTTAGACAACGGGAAAGAGGTAAAGCGAGCCAAGCCCTGTTGAGGGGTCACCTTACTCCTTGCTCCTCCTCATATACAGCGGACGCAGGCGTGCGAGCATCTCTATACCGAACACGGGCCAGTAGGGCAGCTTTCGGGCTCCTGTGCGCACGGCGGGTATGTCGAGCAGGAAGAAGGTGGCAGTCATAAACCCACTTACCCAGACGACGACACCGTAGACCTGTTTCAGGGCAACGGCCATCATGCTGTGCAGGTAACCTTCCATGAACTCGGGAAAACGGAAATGCGCGATGTCCAGCTGGGTGAGCGTGAGCTGTGAACCATAGCGGGAGAGGTCGTCGTTGAGGAAATGCATGAACAGCTTGGTGTACACCGCATAGCCTGCCGCCCCAGCGAGATACATGTGGAAGATGTTGAAGACGAAGAGCCCCATGAAGAAGTGCTCTAGGTCGTGAAGGCTCTCGTCGAGTGACCACATGAGGGTGGCGGCCAGTATGGCATAGGCGCAACCGCGCAGCAGGATGGGGAGGCGGAACTGCTCGATGTTCACCTGCATGTCCAGTCGGAAGTACATGAGCAGGGCATAGCCGCAGATGCACCCGAAACCGATGGCGAAGAGCTTCCACACCTTCCACTTCATGACCTTCAGCCACAGGAGGTCGATGGCCACGCCCAGGTAAACACCAGGCAGGGCCCACAGCATGAGTTCTTCCTTGGTGTGTTCCTCGAGCCGTATGACTTCTGTGTAGAGTATCTCCTCCAGCGTGTGCTCACAGCCCAGCAGCACTTCTCCCACCACGACGACCACCATGATGGGCAGCACGTTGCGGAAACGGAATATCTGGAGCGAGACGTAGGGGTTGCTCACCCGGGATAGGCGGTGCAGCGTGACGGCAAGCGTGATGAGCGAGAGTCCCAGCAGGAGCCGCAGGGTGGGGTTGGACAACCACATCAGGTAGTCGCCATAGACGAGTATGTAGGAAACCATGAGCATGAAGATGCTAATGAGCAGCCCCGAGAGGAAGTCGATGCCCTTCAGGGAAAGACGCTGGGGCATGGGGCAGAAGGGACGGCAGAGGGTGAGCTGGACGAGTATGACCAGCGACATGGTGCCCACGGTGAACACGTGCATCATCTGCCACGTGAAGTGATAGGCAAACCAAGCGGCCAGGAATCCGCTCCCCTCGATGGCCGTGAGAAGCACGATGTGCAGGACCGGAAAGAAGACTGCAAAGTCGCGACGCGGAGTTATCCAGAGCTGGATGTTGGACATGTGCTCGAAGGTGCCCTGTATCTTGGCCATGCCGGAGAGGAAGCACACCACCAGCAGCAGGGGCATGAAGGTGGAGTGCATGGTGATGAGGTTGCTCACCCCGATGACCAGTGCCGAGCCGATGATGAGCTGCTGGTTGGTGAAGCGGAACTTCATGCGGAAGAGCATGGGAAAATAGACGGCCATGCCTGCCAGATTGGCATAAAGGAGCATGAGCAGGTCCTCTATCATGAAGTTGGTGGTACCGCGTATGGCATCCAGCGCACCCAGATACATGCCGCTGGAGAACTGGATGCAGAAGACACAGACGACGTATATCCAGGGCTGGATGCGACGAGGCACCCAATCCCTGAACATGGGCATCACAAATCCCATGCCCGCTGGCGGAGGAGGAGGTAGGGGTAACATGGATAATTAACTAATGGACAATGGATAATGAATAATGGACAATCACTTCTTTACCTCGCATTCCACGTTGTAGCCGGCACGCAGGCGGGAGAGTTTCTCAGGCTCGTTCCCCTCCAGAGAGATGCGCACCGTCACACGCTGCTCCACCTTCACGAAATTGCCCGTGGCATTGTCCACAGGCATGAGGGAGAAGGCACTGCCCGTGGCATCGCTTATGCGCTCCACGCGTCCCGTGTACTCCACTCCTGGCACAGCGTCGGCCTTCATGCTCACGGGGGAACCTACCTTTATGTGGGCGAGCTGGCTCTCCTTGTAGTTGGCCTCCACCCACATCTCCTTGCTGTCCACGATGTTCACCATCGTCTGCCCAGGCTGAACCAGCTGGCCCTCCTGTATGTCCTTCGTCCCCAGCACTCCGTCACAGGTGGCAATGATGTAGCAGTAGGAGAGGTTGAGCCGAGCTAAGTCCACAGCAGCACGAGCCAGCTGGAGGGTGGCATCGGCAGCACGCAGGTGATGACCCTGCTCGGTCTTCACCATCGTCTGAGCCGTACGCGAACGCTGAGCCTGCTCATAACGTGCACGGGCAGAGAGATAGGCCGTGTGCACATTGTCATACTGCTGTTGGGTGACAGCCTCCTGAGCCAGCAGTTTCTCGAATCGGGCATCCTCCTTACGCGCGTTCTCCATGTTGACACGCGCTTCCTCTATTCCTGCATCGGTGACCTGTATGCCCGCATCGGTGGTCTGTATGCTGCTTCCTGTAGCCTTGCTTCCCTGTTCGGCACGGGCCAAGTCGGCCTCAGATTGAGCCAGGCGTAGGCGAAACTCTGCAGGCTCTATGATGACCAGCGTGTCTCCCTTCTTCACCTCCTGGAATTCACTGAACCGTATCTCACGAATGAACCCCTGCACACGGGTGTTCTGTGGGGTGATGTGCTGGCGCACACGGGCATTGTCCGTGAATTCCACATTCCCCAAGTGGGCAAAGTTCAGGAATACCACGATGGCACCTGCGAAGAGCAGGACGAGGATGAACGTATTGTAAAGTACGGTGGTAAGTTTTTTTCTTTCCATAATCTTCTGTGTTGTAATATTATAGGGTTCCTGTTATGAACTTTAGGTTGTAGTAGTTGTAGAGCACGTTGATGCGACTGTTCACCAGCGCGAGCTGGGCATCCAGACGCTGATTGGCGGCATCCACCATGTCGGTGACCAGAGCCAACCCGTTGTGGTAGCGGTTGCTGATGACTTCATAGTTCTGCTCAGCCAGGTCCACGCTCTTTCGGCTCGTCTCCAACTCGGCAAAGGCCGTCTGATAGTTGGTGTGAGCGGCCTGCACAGCATTCTCTATCCCCTCAGCCACGGCCGTGTGTTGGGTGCGTGCCGTCTCTGTGGCCAGGCGTGCCTGCTTCACCTTGCGGTTGTTCTTCCACAGCGAGCCGAACCTGTACTTCACTCCCACACCCACGAAGAAGTAGTTCATGTTGTTGTTCAGGTTCGGAATCTCGATGGTGATGGGGCCGTCCAGGTGCTCCTCAGCCACCACAGCCACAGTGGGACAGCGGGCACTCTTCTCCAGACGCACCTTCTGCTCACTCATCTCGATGCCCAGCTGTGATTTCTTCAGGGCTGGCGCATTGGCCGAAGCTTCGCTCTGCCAGTAATCCTCGGCAGGGGAGTCCGTAAGGTTCATCTCGAAGACATCGGTGGGGAGAATCCTCACATCGTCGCTGATGCCCAGTACGGTGAGCAGCTGGTGGTTCACTATGCGGGCCTGATTCTGCACCTGTGTCTTTCCCAGTCGCAGGCTCTCCAGCTGAAGCTCATAGCGAGTGATGTCGTTACGCAGCACCACGCCCTCGCTCTGACGTTTGCGGGTATGCTCTATGAGGGTTTCCGTGAGTGTGATGTTCTCGTCAAACACACGCTCCTGGTTCCGCAGGTTGTGAAGCTGAAGATAATAGCCCGTAAGCATCATGCGCACACGCTGGGTGTTGTCGACAGCCTCGGCACGAGCCATCTCAGCATTCAGACGCGAAAGGTTGATGCCCGAGGTGATGGCTCCACCCGTATAGAGAGCCCACGAAGCCTGAAGGGCAAAGTTGTTGCCATAGTGAGGGATGTGTACCCCAAATCCATTGGAGAAATCGCGGTCAGTGATACGCCCTCCGCCCAGATAGGAGAAGGAAGCCGACGCATCCACATCGGGAAGACGCTCTGCCTCAGCCGATTTCACCCCAGCCTCTGCCTCCTGTATGGCCGACTGGAAACTCTTGATGGAGGTGTTGTGCTCGTCGGCAGTGCGGAATAGCTGGGAGAGCGACATGCTCAGCTCACTGCCCTGTGCAGCAGACCTCTGTGAAATGCCCACACCAGTCACTATCGCGACAAGAGTGAGCAAAGTCTTTTTGCTCATTATGAATACGTTAAGTTAAGTAATACGGAAGGAATCTCTGTAGAGATAGGGGAGACGGAACGTTCGTCAATGCTGGCAGCTGACACCCCACTTGTGAAACGCACACTGGGGATTTATCTGATGGATAGCCAGATTGTAATAACGCAATACCAATTCGTTCATGTCTCTTTGAGTTTTCGGCCGCAAAGATACTACTTTTTTTCGGAAAAAGGGGAAGAGGAAACGTTTTTTTTCGTATCTTTGCAAACGTATTAGGTAATTCTTTCTCTAAGGTAAGATTGTGCGATGGAACAACTGAAACATGAGTGTGGCGTGGCGATGATTCGCCTGCTGAAACCCCTGGAGTATTATCAGCAGAAGTACGGAACCTGGATGTACGGGCTGAACAAGCTGTACCTGCTGATGGAGAAACAGCACAACCGCGGACAGGAGGGAGCAGGGCTAGCCTGCGTGAAACTGGAATCCAACGCAGGGGAGGAATATATGTTCAGGGAGAGAGCACTGGGCAGCGGTGCCATACAGGAGATATTCCAGAAGGTGCAGGAGAACTTCAGTTCGCTCTCGCCCCAACAGCTTTCCGATGCCACTTACGCCAAAGAGCAGCTCTCCTTCGCAGGAGAGATTTACATGGGCCACCTTCGCTACAGCACAACGGGCAAGAGTGGCCTTTCTTATGTCCATCCGTTCATGCGCAGAAACAACTGGAGAGCCAAGAACCTCTGCCTGTGCGGCAACTTCAACCTCACCAACGTGGACGAGGTGTTTCAGGACATCACGTCCAAGGGGCAGCACCCACGGGTGTATAGCGACACCTACATCATGCTGGAACAGGTGGGCCACCGGCTGGACCGTGAGAGTGAACGCCTGTTCAACATCGCTTTGGAGAGGGGAATGGAGGGAATGGACATCACACGCTTCATAGAAAAGAACATCGACGTTTGCAATGTCCTGCGCACCAGCTCCCCCTTGTGGGACGGAGGATATGTGGTGTGCGGAATGACAGGAAGCGGGGAGATGTTCGTCCAGCGCGACCCCTGGGGAATACGTCCAGCCTACTGGTACAGGGACGACGAGGTGCTGGTGGTTGCCAGCGAGCGTCCGGTCATACAAACGGCCTTCGAACTGGAGACGGACCAAATACTGGAGCTTCAGCCCGGGCAGGCGCTAAGCGTGAGAAAGAACGGGAAGGTAAGCCTGACACAAATCATAAAGCCTGGGGAGAAGAAGGCATGCAGCTTCGAGCGCATCTACTTCAGCCGAGGCAGTGACCAAGACATCTATAAGGAACGCGAGGCGCTCGGCGAACAACTGACCAGACACATCTGTGAGTCCATACGGGGAGACATCATGCACACCGTCTTCTCCTTCATCCCCAACACGGCCGAAGTGGCCTTCTACGGCATGCTCACTGGATTCAAGAAACAACTGAACCGACAGAAGGTGCAGCAGATATACGAGCTGACACAGGACCACCAACCCACACTGGAAGAAATAAAGCACCTGCTGGCTCACCAGTACATCCGCAGTGAGAAGGTGGCGTGGAAGGACATCAAGCTGAGAACCTTCATTGCGGAAGGCAACTCCCGCAACGACCTTGCCGCACACGTCTACGACATCACCTACGGAAGCCTGGAACCCTATGTCGACAACCTAGTGATTATAGACGACAGCATAGTGCGCGGAACCACTCTGAAGAAAAGCATCATACGCATACTGGACCGCCTGCACCCCAAGAAAATAGTGCTCGTAAGCAGTAGCCCCCAGGTGCGCTATCCCGACTACTACGGCATAGACATGGCCAGAATGGAGGAGTTCATCGCATTCCGCGCCGCCATAGAACTGCTCAGAGACCGCAAGCAGGAGAACATCATCGAGGAGGTGTACCGCAAATGCAAGGAAGCGGACAAACTTCCCCGCATCGAGCAGAAAGAGAACTTCGTGAAAGCCATATACGACTCCTTCACCGACGAGGACATAAGCCGAAAAATGGTGGAAATGCTCAGGCCCGAGGGAGTAAGCACTCCCATAGAGATAGTATTCCAGAGCATAGAGGGATTGCACAATGCATGCCCCAACCATCTGGGCGACTGGTACTTCAGCGGAGACTATCCCACACAGGGAGGACTGAAACTTCTGAACAAAGCCTTCATAAACTACTACGAAAACGTGTACACGAAATGAAGAAAGCAATACTGAGACTACAAGACGGAACCCAGTTCCAAGGTTACAGCTTCGGTTACGACGAATCGGTAGCCGGAGAAGTGGTGTTCAACACAGCCATGATGGGTTACCCCGAGAGCCTGACCGACCCCTCCTATGCGGGACAGATTATGGTGCTCACTTATCCGCTGGCAGGTAACTACGGAGTGCCTCCCTTCACGATGGAGGATAACGGGCTGGCCACCTTCATGGAGAGCGACAAGATATACGCACGGGGCATCGTGGTGTGTGACTACAGCCAGGAGTACAGCCACTGGAACGCGAAAGAAAGCCTCTCGGAGTGGCTGAAACGCGAACACATACCGGGCATCACAGGCATAGACACCAGAGAACTCACCAAACTGTTGCGCTCACATGGCGTAATGATGGGAACCATCATACCCGAGGAATGTGAGGAAAGGGAAGCTTCCTACGAAGGAGTGAACTTCGTGGCACAGGTGTCCTGCAAAGAGGTGAAAACCTATCAGCCAACAGGAAAACCCATTGGGAAAAGGGTGGTGCTGGTGGATTGCGGAGTGAAGCACAACATCATACGCTGCCTCTTGAAGAGGGGAGTGGAGGTAGTGCGTGTACCTTGGGACTATGACTTCAACCAACTGCAGTTCGACGGCCTCTTCCTTGCAAACGGTCCCGGTGACCCCAACACCTGTGAGGCCTGTGTAAGGAACATACAGAAGTTCCTGGCCGGCCTGAACGTGCGTCCCTGCATGGGAATATGCATGGGAAACCAGCTGCTGGCCAAGGCTGCAGGCGCTTCAATATACAAACTGAAGTATGGACACCGAAGCCACAACCAGCCCGTAAGACAGGTGGGAACAGACAAGTGCTACATCACCACGCAGAACCACGGGTATGCCGTAGACACCACCTCACTGGGAGCTGACTGGGAACCCCTGTTTGAGAACATGAACGATGGCAGCAACGAGGGTATCCGACACAAGCGGAACCCTTGGTTCTCAGCACAGTTCCATCCCGAAGCCTGTGCAGGACCACTGGATACGGAATTCCTGTTCGACGAGTTCGTCAACAAACTATAATCTCACACACACACCGAAAGCCTGTTACGACTATGATAGACAATCAAATGAAGAAAGTGCTGCTACTGGGTTCAGGAGCACTGAAAATTGGCGAGGCAGGAGAGTTTGACTACTCTGGCTCACAAGCGCTGAAGGCACTGAAAGAAGAAGGGATAGAGACCATACTCATCAACCCCAACATTGCCACCGTGCAGACCTCAGACGGTGTGGCCGACCAGATATACTTCCTCCCCGTTACACCCTATTTCGTGGAACGCGTGATAGAGAAAGAGCGTCCCCAGGGCATCCTGCTCTCCTTTGGCGGACAGACAGCCTTGAACTGCGGAGTGGAGCTATATAAGAAAGGTATACTGGAGAAGTATGGCGTGAAGGTGCTGGGCACACCTGTGCAGGCCATCATCGATACGGAAGACCGCGAACTCTTTGTCCAGCGTCTGGACGAGATAAATGTAAAGACCATTAAAAGCCAAGCCTGTGAAACCATAGAGCAAGCCCGACAGGCCGCACAGGAACTGGGGTATCCCGTCATTCTGCGTGCCGCTTACGCACTGGGAGGACTGGGTAGCGGTTTCTGTGACAACGAGGACGAACTGAACCGCATTGCGGAAAAAGCCTTCTCGTTCTCCCCACAAGTGCTGGTGGAGAAGAGTCTGAAAGGCTGGAAGGAGATAGAATACGAGGTGGTGCGCGACCGCTTTGACAACTGCATAACGGTCTGCAACATGGAGAACTTCGACCCGCTGGGCATACACACAGGAGAGAGCATTGTGATAGCACCCAGCCAGACCCTCACAAACAGCGAGTACCACAAACTGCGTGCGTTGGCTATACGCATTATCCGACACATTGGCATCGTGGGAGAGTGTAACGTACAGTACGCCTTTGACCCCGAGAGTGAGGATTACAGGGTGATAGAGGTTAACGCCAGACTTTCACGAAGCTCAGCACTTGCCTCTAAGGCAACAGGTTATCCTCTTGCTTTTGTGGCAGCCAAACTCGGGTTGGGATACGGACTCTTCGACCTGAAGAATTCCGTTACCAAGACCACAAGTGCATTCTTCGAACCGGCACTGGATTATGTCGTCTGCAAGATTCCACGCTGGGACTTGGGTAAGTTCCGTGGGGTAGACCGCGAACTGGGCAGTTCAATGAAATCAGTGGGAGAGGTGATGGCCATAGGCCGGACATTCGAAGAGGCCATCCAGAAGGGACTGCGCATGATAGGGCAGGGGATGCATGGTTTCGTCGGGAACAAGGAACTGACCATCGACGACATAGAGGCAGCACTGAAGGCACCCACCGACAAGCGTATCTTCGTCATAGAAAAAGCTTTCTTTGCCGGATACACCGTTGACCAGATACACAACCTGACGAAGATAGACAAGTGGTTCCTGCAGAAACTGCTTCACATCTATACCATCAACAAAGAGCTGAGGCAGACAAACACAGACCAGCTGGACGCGGAACTTCTGCGCAAGGCAAAAGTCTATGGGTTCACCGATTTCCAGATTGCACGCGCACTCGGACTTGAACAGAAGATGGATATGGAGGAGGGCGTGCTGGTGGTTCGCAAGAAGCGCAAACAGATGGGCATACTCCCCTTCGTGAAGCAGATAGACACTTTGGCCGCCGAATATCCAGCCCAAACCAACTACCTCTACCTGACCTACGATGCTGTAGCTCACGACATCGCATACGAAAATGACCAGCGAAGCATTGTAGTCCTGGGCAGTGGAGCCTACAGAATTGGAAGCAGTGTAGAGTTTGACTGGTGCGGAGTACAAGCCCTCAACACCATCAGGAAGCAAGGATATCGCTCGGTGATGATAAACTACAACCCCGAGACCGTATCCACCGACTATGACATGTGTGACCGCCTCTACTTTGATGAACTGACCTTCGAACGCGTGATGGACATCATCGAGATGGAGATGCCCAAGGGAGTGGTGGTGAGCACAGGCGGACAGATACCCAACAACCTTGCCATGAAACTGGATGCCCAGAAAGTTCCCATCCTGGGTACTCAGGCCAAGTACATCGACAATGCGGAAGACAGAGACAAATTCTCTGCCATGTTGGACCGAATCGGTGTGGACCAGCCGGAATGGAGTGCACTGACATCAATGGATGACGTGAACGCCTTCATCAAGAGGGTAGGGTTCCCCGTATTAGTTCGTCCCAGCTATGTGCTTTCCGGTGCAGCCATGAACGTTTGCAGCAACCAGGAAGAACTGGAGCGTTTCCTCACCTTGGCAGCCAACGTGTCGAAGAAACACCCCGTGGTTATCAGCAAGTTCATGCAGAACACCAAGGAGGTGGAAATGGATGCTGTGGCACGCAACGGAGAAATCATTGCATACGCCATCTCCGAACACATAGAGTTTGCAGGAGTACACTCCGGCGATGCCACCATACAGTTCCCGGCACAGAAGCTCTATGTCGAGACCGTTCGGCGTATAAAAAAGATAAGTGCACAGATAGCACGTGAGCTCTGCATCTCAGGCCCCTTCAACATACAATACCTGGCCCGTGACAACGAGATAAAAGTCATCGAATGCAACCTCCGAGCCTCACGTTCTTTCCCCTTCGTAAGCAAGGTGCTGAAGATAAACCTCATCGAACTTGCTACCAAGGTTATGCTGGGGTTGCCTGTGGAGAAGCCAAGCAAGTCGTTCTTCGATTTCGACTATGTAGGCATCAAAGCCAGTCAGTTCTCCTTCAACCGTTTGCAGAAAGCAGACCCCGTGCTGGGAGTCGACATGAGCTCCACAGGAGAAGTGGGATGCCTGGGAGAAGACACCAATAGCGCATTACTCAAAGCTATGCTTTCCGTTGGCCACCGCATTCCCGAGAAGAACATCCTCCTCAGTACGGGCGGAGCCAAGGAAAAGGCAGTCCTGCTGGATTCTGCACGCATGCTCATCGAACACGGCTACAAACTCTTTGCGACAGGAGGAACAAGCAGATACCTCACTGACAACGGCATAGAGAACACACTCGTCCACTGGCCAAGCGAAGAAGGTATGCAACCACAGGCCCTTGACCTCATGCACCAACACCAGATAGACATGGTGGTGAACATCCCCAAGGACCTGACCGCAGGAGAACTTACCAACGGCTACAAGATTCGTCGGGCAGCCGTAGACCTGAACATTCCGCTGATAACCAACTCCCGATTGGCAGCATCCTTCATCCAAGCCTTCTGTACACTGAAACTGGAAGACTTGGCCATCCGCAGCTGGAGCGAATACAAATAAAACGAGACGCAACTTCGTTGCTACGAAAACGTCAACGAAAACGAAAACAAGCAGAAAACAAAAAGAAAATAAAAAAAGAGGGACCAAAGAAACATTCAGTTCTTTGGTCCCTTTCCTTTATAACCAGGAAAATGCTCAGCCTACTTCGTCATTTCCCAACCCATCTTCATACCGTTGTAGTTGCTCAGCAGCCCGGACAGCGTGCTGTTGAGACTTCCAACCTTGGAGACAGCGGAGAACAGTTTGTCGGCATCAAAGAGCATGTACAGCGTACCCATGCTGACCGTTGTGATGCAATTGAGGCTGGTAAGACCGAATGCACCCTTCAGCGTCATCGTGTTCGTACTGCTGTTGTAGGTATAGGTACCATTGTAACTCTTCTTGCTCAGCGTCATGACAAAAGAGCCGTCCTGATTGAAAGTGATGGTGCTCTTGCCAGAAGTGAAACCAATGTTGGTAAGTTGCTTCTGCAGGGCTGACTCAATCTTAGAACTCATCAGGTTTCCGCCAATCTTGGAAAGCACATTCTCACTCTCAAACTTCACCGAGGGCTGGCTGTAAGTCCAGGTTCCATACAGGGAGTTCGTGGTTGTCTTGCCACCCAGGACACTGCTCAGCAAACTTCCCAGGATACCGGTTCCCGTGCTGGCCAAAGCACTGCCCGTGGAACCAGAACCATTCGTCAACGCACTGGTAAGAATGGACGAACCCAGTGAACCAGCTGCACTGTTACCACTGCCCACAGAGGAGCAACTGCTGAACGTTAAAGCTATGACTGCCATAGCTACTGCGCAAATCTTCTTTTTCATTTTCTTTTTGATTTTAAGTTACTTATGTTGTTATCTGTAATTCTATTCTTTAACCAAGTTGGTGAATGCGGTAGGATAGGGGGTTTCAAACTCCATACGCTCGTTGGTTATGGGATGGTAAAGAAAGAGACGATAGGCATGAAGGCCCAGTCTGTGCAGGGGATTCCGTCCGTCACCATACTTGTCGTCACCCACAACAGGATGACCCAAATCAGCCATGTGGACACGTATCTGATTCTTTCTTCCCGTCTCAAGCCTCAGCTCAACCAGCGAATAGTCATCGTTCGCACGTAAGGTGTGGTAATGCGTGACAGCATACTTTCCGCCGTTATCTGTCGTGCTGCTGAAAGTCTGGAACACTTTGTTGTCCTTTAGCCAACTTTCCACGGTTCCGCCTTCACGCTCCATACGTCCACTGAGTACGGCAATATAGCGACGATCGAAGCAGCGTCCTTTCCAGTCATCTTGTAGAATCTGAGCAGCCTCGATGCTTTTGGCATAAACCATCAGGCCACTGGTTTCCCTGTCCAGCCGATGCACCACATGGGCATGACACTTGAAATGTCTGCGCTGGAAATACTCATCAAGAACGGTCTTTACGCAGAACTGCTTTGCTGTGGCGGCCATACTCAAGATTCCTGGACGCTTGTCTATGACAATGATATCCTTGTCCTCATACACAAGCTGCATCCAGCGACTCTCCAGAATGGTCTTACGTTTGTGTTTGCTCACACGAACCGTCATGCCAGGTTGCAGCGGATAGTCATAGCGAGTCACGGTCTTGTTGTCCACGCTCACACCCAAACCTTGCAGAATATCCTTCAGCCTGTTGTGACTGATGCCACTCATCTGCTTGCTGAGAAACTCTGTAAGCGTACACGATTCACGGACACGATATTCGTTGTATTTCGTGGCTGCATATTCGGCACCTGTCAGATTCCTTATCATTATTCCTAATCGACGTTATGTTTAATCACCAATCTTCACATCAACCCCTCTTATTTGCTGAAGCTTCGTTACCAGTTGTTCCAAGGCTCCTTTCCTGATTCTCATTTTCAGGAGGCAATGCATCTGGAAATCTTGTTCCACTATCTGTGGCTCCTCGTCCTTTACCACACGCATCACCTGGTTCATGAGCGGGTACTCAAAACCAGCTGTCAGCGTGACATCCACCGTACGTTCCTCAATCTGTGCCGCACGTATGGCCTCTGCTGCAGCCATACGATAAGCAACGATGAGCCCGCTGGTTCCCAGTTTCACTCCGCCGAAGTATCGGACAACGATAATAAGCACGTCAGTCAGTTCGTTGCTGTTTATCTGACCAAGAATGGGCTTACCTGCAGTTCCGCTGGGTTCTCCGTTGTCAACAGAACGAAACACGTCACGCTGCGGGCCCAACATGTAAGCATAGCAGACGTGACGTGCATCGTAATATTCCTTCTCATACTGAGCCACAAGGGTCTTCACCTCATCCACGCTTTCCACATGGAAGGCAAAGGCAAGAAACTTGCTCCGTTTCTCGGAATACTCCCCTGTGCTTGAACCCTTTATGGTCAGATATGAGTCTTTCACCTTATGTTTAATCCAGTTTGTGAACTACGATTCCACTACGCAGTTTGGGCTCAAACCACGTTGCCTTGGGAGGCATAATGGCTCCACTGTCGGCTATAGTCATGATTTCGTCCATCGAAACGGGATAAAGGGCCAAGGCCATCTTCATTTCCCCGCTGTCTACCCTACGTTCCAACTCCTCATAACCACGCAGGCCGCCTACGAAGTCGATACGCTTGTCCCCACGCAAATCGGTGATTCCCAAAAGCTTATCAAGTATCAGCTGACTGCTTATGCTCACATCGAGACTGGCTATAGGGTCTTGGTCGTTGGCAAGTCCATCATGCAACATCAGGCGATACCACGTTCCCTCGAGATACAAAGCAAACTGATGTTTCTTTTCTGGGTGGGCCTCGTCACGTCCACTCACAATCTCCACATCAAAGTCCTCTGCCAGAGCAGCCAGGAACCCCTGGGCATCGCGTCCGTTAAGGTCACGCACCACACGGTTGTAATCCAGGATAGTGAGCTGACTTGCGGGGAAGCATACGGCCATGAAGTAGTTATACTCCTCATCGCCCTTGTGCTCAGGGTTCTTCTCCCCCATCTCCGCACCCACCAAGGCAGCGGCTGCACTACGATGGTGTCCGTCTGCTATATATAAATAAGGTATATGGGCAAACGTCTCTGTCAGGAGTCTAATATCCTCAGTCTTATCCACAAGCCACAGCTGGTGGCGGAACCCGTCGATGGGTGCAACGAAGTCATATTCAGGCTTTTCCTGAGTGTACCGGGCTACCAGGTTGTCCACAGTCTCATTGTCGGGATAGGCAAAGAACACGGGTTCCATGTTGGCCCGCGTGGCACGAACGTGCTTCATGCGGTCCTCCTCCTTGTCCCTGCGTGTGAGTTCGTGCTTCTTGATTACACCGCTCATGTAGTCCTGCACGGCGGCACAAACAACAAGTCCGTACTGCGTCTTGCCCTTCATTGTCTGGGCATAGATGTAGTACATCTCCTCAGCATCCTGGCGTAGCCACCCCATCTGCAGGAAGTGCCGGAAGTTCTTAGTAGCTTGCTCGTAGACGCGAGGGTCATACTCGCTGGTACCTACGGGAAAGTCTATCTCTGGCTTGATGATGTGGTAGAGCGACTTCTCGTTGTCACCTGCCTCTGCCCTCGCCTCTTCACTCTCCAGCACGTCATAGGGTCGACATTCCACTTGTTCCACCAGTTCCTTCGGCGGACGCAAGCCTCTGAATGGTTTGATTGTTGCCATATCAATTTAGCTTAAACTTCGTGATGCCCTGCTCCAGGTAACCCACAATCTGATTGGCGGCAGCAATGCCTGCGTTCACATTGGCTTCTGCCGTCTGGGCCCCCATCTTCTTGGGCGTAGCAAAGTAACGACCGGGGAACTGGGCAGCAAACTCAGCGTCCATATCTGGTTTGATGTCAGTCAGATACTTCAGGTCGGGACGTTCCTGCATGAGCCGGATAAGTCCAGCCTCGTCAATCACCTCCTTGCGAGCCGTGTTCACCAGTATACCACCCTTCTTCATCTTACCGACCAGCTGGTAGTTGATGCTCTGACGGGTCTCCGGCGTTGCAGGGATGTGCAGGGAGACGATGTCACACCGTTCGAAGAGTTCATCCTGGCAGTCGGCAGCATGCACTCCTGCCTGCTCTATCACCTCCTTGGGACAGAAGGCATCGTAGGCACAAACTTCCATACCAAATCCTTTGGCAATGCGAGCCACGTTGCGGCCAACGTTTCCGAAGGCCAGAATTCCCAGCTTCTTTCCCTTCAGCTCCGTTCCGCTGGTGCCGTTGAAGAAGTTGCGCACGCCATATACCAGCATACCGAAGACCAGTTCAGCCACTGAGTTGGCATTCTGCCCAGGAGTGTTCATAGCCACGATGTTACGTGCCTTCAGGGCCTCCAGGTCGAGGTTGTCAAAACCCGCACCTGCGCGTACGACTATCTTCAGGTTCTTACCTGCCTCTGCCACCTCGGCATCCACCTTGTCGGAGCGGACAATCAGTGCGTCAGCATCGTGGACAGCCTCAAGCAATTTTTTCTTCTCAGTATACTTCTCCAGCAGGGCCAGTTCGTAACCAGCCTTGTCTGCCACTTCACGTATGCCGTCAACAGCCACTTGGCTGAAGGGCTTCTCTGTTGCTATCAGTATCTTTGCCATAATCTGTCAAGTTTGTTTGTATTAGTGCAACTTCTCGAACTCCTGCATGCAGGCTACCAAGGCCTTCACGTCGTCCAGCGTTACGGCATTGTAACACGAGGCGCGGAAACCTCCCACGCTGCGGTGGCCCTTGATGCCCACCATACCACGCTCGGTGGCAAACTGCATGAAGTCAGCCTCCAGTTCCTTGTACTCCTCGTTCATGACGAAGCAGATGTTCATGTACGAACGGTCCTCCGGGTCTTCCACTGTGGGACGGAACAGCTTGTTGCGCTCTATTTCGCCGTACAGCAGGTCAGCCTTTTCCTTGGCCCTGCGCTGCATCTCCACTACTCCACCCTCTTTCTTTATCCATTTCAGGGTCTGCAGGGCGCAGTAGATGGGCACCGTCGGAGGCGTGTTGAACATCGAACCACCCTTTATGTGTGTGCGATAGTCCAACATGGTGGGAATCTGGCGACTTACCTTGCCCAGAGCCTCGTCCTTCACTATGACGAAGGTGACACCAGCCATAGAAAGGTTCTTCTGTGCTCCACCATAGATGCAGATGTACTTGCTTACGTCGATGGGACGCGAGAAGATGTCGCTCGACATATCGGCAATCATGGGTACGGGTGAATCCAAATCCTTGTGCAGCTCCGTTCCATAGATGGTGTTGTTGGTGGTAACATGGAAGTAGTCTGCGTCCTCTGGGATGATGTATCCCTTGGGGATGTAGGTATAGGTCTTGTCAGCCGAACTGGCCACCTCTACTGCCTCGCCGAACAGCTTTGCCTCGGCCAGTGCTTTCTTGGCCCACACGCCAGTGTTCAGATAGGCTGCCTTCTTCTCCAGGAAGTTATAGGGCACCATGCAGAACTCCAGGCTGGCACCGCCACCCAGGAAGAGCACACTGTAGCCCTCGGGGATGTTGAGCAACTCCTTGAACAGAGCTACTGCCTCGTCCACTACGGGCTGGAAGTTCTTGGCACGGTGGCTCATCTCCATTAGTGAGAGCCCGCTTCCCTCGAAGTCGATACATGCCTTACTTACGGCCTCCATTACCTCACGGGGCAACTTGGAGGGTCCTGCATTGAAATTGTACTTTTTCATAATGATTCATATTAGAAGTTAGACAATTAGCATATTTCTTTTCAAAGGTACAACTATTCTGCGACTTGCGCAAGAAAACGCCCCAGAAAATGTTCACGACGACACGAACCTTCGGTTGCGAGCCCTCTCGGGTACTAACGCAACCACTCATGGGTTACTAATGCATCGGCCCTCGGGTTACTAACGCTCCGGCCCATGGGTTACTAACGCATCGTGCCTTGCTCTTGGACGCATCCCCAAATGCATTTATTCCTCAGCCCTCCCCCCTGTTTGGCACGCCTTTTGTAACCTTCGTATTAGTATATCGTTATTCATATAGTTATGATGCTGAACATAAGATTCTCACCCGAAGTAAACAACATACTGAATATCAGTCGAAAAGAAGCCCTTCGCCTCTACAACGACAAGATAACCCCCGTACACCTTTTACTGGGCATACTGAAACAAGGGAGCGGCCACGCACTGGAGATTCTGCACCAGCTGAATGCCGATGTCAACGGACTTATGGCCGAACTGGAACAACAGGCACGACAAAACGTCGCAACCTCTCCCTTCACGGCCGAAGAACTGGTGCTGGACAATGAAGCCAGTCGCATCATGAAGCTCAGCGTGCTGGAAAGCCGTGTGACCAAAAACGATGCCATCAACGTCGAACACCTTCTGCTCGCCATACTGAAGGACGAATCAAACGATGCCGCCCGTCTGCTCGAGCGGCAGAACATCACCTACCAACTGGTGGCAGAGACCCTGATGCCCCATACCGACATCAAAGACGGCTATGGCTTCACCGACGAAGAAGAAGAGGAAGACGAAGAAGTGACGGGGCACTCCGCTGCCAACAACCAGCAGCAAGCCACGGCCAGCAAACAGCGGGGAACCTCCACACCAGCCTTGGACAGTTTCGGAACAGACCTTACCAAGGCAGCCGCCGAGGGCCTGCTTGACCCCGTGGTAGGTCGTGAGCGTGAGATTGAGCGTGTGGCACAGATACTCTCCCGACGCAAGAAGAACAACCCCATACTCATCGGAGAACCCGGTGTAGGCAAAAGTGCCATCGTAGAGGGGTTGGCTTTGCGCATCGTCAGTCGCAAGATAGCCCGCATCCTGTGGGACAAGCGCGTAGTGGTACTCGACATGGGTTCCGTAGTGGCTGGGACTAAGTATCGCGGACAATTCGAGGAACGCATGCGTGCCATCATCGTCGAACTCCAGAAAAATCCCGACATCATCGTCTTCGTCGACGAGATTCACACCCTCATTGGTGCAGGCTCGGCTCCCGGGACAATGGATGCCGCCAACATGCTCAAGCCTGCCCTTTCGCGAGGAGAGATACAATGTATCGGAGCCACCACACTGGACGAATACAGCAAGTCCATAGAGAAAGACGGGGCCTTGGAACGTCGCTTCCAGAAGGTCATCGTAGCACCCACCACCACCGAGGAGACGCTCGCCATACTGCGCAACCTCAAGTCGAGATACGAAGACCACCACAACGTGACCTATACCGACGAGGCCCTGCAAGCCTGCGTACGCCTGACAGAACGCTTCGTTACCGACCGCAACTTCCCCGATAAGGCCATCGACGCAATGGACGAAGCCGGAAGCCGCATACACATCATGGACGTACCCATCTCGCCCGAGGTGGAGCGTCTGGAGCAGGAAGCCGAGAAACTGAGCCTGCAGAAGAACGAAGCCGGGAAGGCACAGAACTTTGAGTTGGCAGCCGACTACCGCGACCAGTTGAAGACCATAGAGACTGCCCTGCAACAGCAGAAGCAGATATGGGAAGCCCAACTGAAGGACAACCGTCAGACCGTGGATGCCGAACAGGTAGCCGACGTGGTGGCTATGATGACAGGCATACCCGTGCAGCGCGTTGGAGAAGAAGAACACCTGCGCCTACGACAAATGGGCGACATACTCAAGCAGAAAGTAATTGGGCAGGACGATGCCATCGACTCACTTGTCCATGCCATACAGCGTAGCCGCGTGGGACTGAAAGATCCGAAGCGGCCCATCGGAGCCTTCATGCTCGTAGGCCCCACGGGTGTGGGAAAGACTCACCTCACTAAGATGCTCGCGGAGGAAATGTTTGGCTCTGCCGACGCACTCATTCGTATCGACATGTCAGAGTATATGGAGAAGCACACCGTCAGCCGTATGGTGGGCGCGCCTCCGGGCTATGTGGGTTACGAAGAAGGCGGACAGCTCACCGAACAGGTGCGACGCAAGCCCTACTCCATCGTCCTGCTCGACGAGATAGAGAAGGCCCATCGCGATGTCTTCAACCTTCTCCTCCAGGTGATGGACGAAGGCCGGCTGACCGACGGCAACGGCACCACCATCGACTTCAAGAACACCGTCATCATAATGACCAGCAACAGCGGCACGCGACAACTGAAAGAGTTCGGTCAGGGTGTGGGCTTTGCTGCGCACAGCGATGTCAGTCAGGACAAGCGTCTGGCACGTTCGCTCGTGGAAAAGAGCCTGCAGAAGCAGTTCGCTCCCGAGTTTCTGAACCGTCTGGACGACATCATCTACTTCGACCAGCTATCGCTGGAGAGCATCAAGAAGATTGTAGACATCGAATTGAAGCCCCTCGTTAACAGAATCAAGGAAATGGGTTACAATCTGCAAGTTAATGACTCCGCCAAGGAATTGCTTGCCAAGAAGGGATACGACGTGCAGTATGGTGCCCGCCCCCTGAAACGTGCCCTGCAGACCTTGCTCGAAGACCCACTCTGCCAACTGCTCCTGGACAACGTGAGCGAGGGCACCACCATCACGGCAGAGGCAAACGAAGACAAAATAGAACTAAAACAACAATAACAAACCATGCAAACAGGAAACATCGGGGTTACAACCGAGAACATTTTCCCCGTCATCAAAAAGTTTCTCTACTCAGACCACGAGATATTCATTCGTGAGATAGTAAGCAACGCCTGCGATGCCACACAGAAGTTGAAGACGCTGGCAGGAAAAGGCGACTTCAAGGGCGACATGGGCGACCTCACCGTGCGCGTGTCGTTCGACAAGGATGCAGGCACCATCACCGTCTCCGACCGCGGCATAGGCATGACGGCCGAGGAGATAGAGAAGTACATCAACCAGATAGCCTTCTCCGGAGCCAACGACTTCCTGGACAAGTACAAGGAAGACGCCAACGCCATCATCGGACACTTCGGATTAGGCTTCTACAGCTCTTTCATGGTCTCGAAGCAGGTGGACATCATCACCAAGAGCTATCAGGACGCACCCGCACAGAAGTGGAGTTGCGACGGCAGCCCCTCGTTCACCCTCGAAGAGGTGGAGAAGTCCGACCGAGGCACCGACATCGTCATGCACATCGATGAAGACTGCAAGGAATTCCTCGACAAGAACAAGCTGGAAGGCCTACTGAAGAAATACTGCCGCTTCCTGCCCATCCCCATCGCCTTTGGCAAGAAGACGGAATGGAAGGACGGCAAGATGCAGGACACCGAGGAAGACAATATTATAAATAATGTGGAACCACTGTGGACACGCAAGCCTGCCGACCTGAAGGACGAGGACTACAAGGCCTTCTACCGCGAGCTCTACCCCATGAGCGACGAGCCCCTATTCTGGATTCACCTGAACGTAGACTATCCCTTCAACCTCACGGGCATCCTCTACTTCCCCAAGATTAAGAACCAGCTCGACCTGCAGCGAAACAAGATACAGCTCTACTGCAACCAGGTATTCGTGACCGACAACGTCGAAGGCATCGTGCCCGACTTCCTAATGTTGCTGCACGGCGTAATAGACTCGCCCGACATTCCCCTGAACGTCAGCCGCTCCTACCTGCAGAGCGACCAGAACGTGAAGAAGATAAGCAGCTACATCACCAAGAAGGTGAGCGACCGCCTGCAACAGATATTCAAGAACGACCGCCCCGATTTCGAGAAGAAATGGGACGACATCAAGATATTCATCCACTACGGCATGCTCAGCGAAGAGGACTTCTACGAGAAGGCCAAAGCCTTCTTCCTCTTTAAGGACGTGGACGGCAAGCACTACACTATGGAGGAGTACCAGACGCTCATCAAGGACCAGCAGACCAACAAGGAGGGACAGCTCGTCTATCTCTATGCCCAGGACCCCGAACGTCAGTACACCTACATCCAGGCTGCCAAGGACAAAGACTACAACGTCCTGCTGATGGACGGACAACTGGACACCCCCATGGTTTCCATGCTGGAGCGCAAGTTGGAGAAGACCACGTTCTCGCGCGTAGATGGCGATGTCATCGACCGACTCATACAGAAAGAGGACCAGAAGCGCGAAGAGCTGGCAGCCGAACGAGGAAGTAAGCTCGCCACCATCTTCAACAGCCAGATGCCGCGCACCGACAAGGTGGATTACCACGTAGAGACGAAAGCCTTGGGCGAAGATGCCCTCCCCGTCATGCTCACCCAAAGCGAATACATGCGACGCATGAAAGAGATGTCACGTCTGCAACCCGGCATGGGATTCTACGGTGAGATGGCAGACATGTACACCCTTGTACTGAACACCGATGCCCCGCTCATTAAGAGCGTGCTGGACGACAGCGAGGCACAAACCTCGGAGACGCTACGTCCCATCGAGGCCGAGCTGAAGGGACTCAACGCCCGCCAGTCCGTCATGCGACAGGAACAGGACAAGAAGAAGGCAGAGGAAATCACCGATGCCGAAAAGGAAGAACTAAAGAAATGCGGAGAGGACATCCGTGCCGAGGAGAAAAAGCGCGACGACATACTGGCCGACTATGGCAAACAGAGCGAACGCGTACATCAGCTCATCGACCTGGCACTCCTCCAGAACGGCCTGCTACAGGGCGAGGCCTTGACGAAGTTCGTCAAGCGTTCGGTAGGCTTTATCAAATAAGACCGACACACAAGCGAAAGAACATTCGGCACGTAGGCTCCCACCTTCGTGCCGATGTTTTTTTACGCAAACACTTGGTCGTTTCAAGAAAAAGCCCTACCTTTGCAGGCGAAAAGATGGCTCCTTAGCTCAACTGAATAGAGCATTTGACTACGGATCAAAAGGTTGTGGGTTTGAATCCCGCAGGAGTCACATTCTGCGAAAGCAGTGGACGGGTGGTTACCAGAGTGGCCAAATGGGGCAGACTGTAAATCTGCTGGCTTTCGCC
>ERZ842401.3002-NODE-3002-length-21590-cov-9.493197_pt1 | contig 21590 bp, 24 predicted proteins | sample MGYA00521270_ERZ842401 | MGnify/ENA primary metagenome ERZ842401 (study PRJEB31892, sample SAMEA3878208) | bioreactor metagenome | biome: Moose rumen | place: Sweden | collected 2011-10 | study: EMG produced TPA metagenomics assembly of the PRJEB12797 data set...
AGCTGTTTGACGTGTACAAAGAACAGGGAGTATTCGGGACTGGAGCACTGCTGATTGAGAAAGACAACGAAGACATAATCCCCACACATAGTCAGACGATCATGAGAAAAACTGAGGAGTGAATATAATGAATTTAGTAGAAATATGCGAAGTTCTGTACAATTTGTATTATCGAGAAGGATTTTCGACAATACAAATAGAAATCAGCGATGAGCGAGCAAAGGTTTTAGCGGAGACTACACTAACTGAAGACTAGCCTTTGAAGCTACTCCCTGACCAATATGAACTACGACAAAAATTGTCCGTTTTTGGTTTGACTAATATTAACTACGACAGGAATTGTCCGTTTTTGCGCTTAACTAATCCTGATTAATATTTTTCCGACAAGAAATTGCCGACGCGGCCAAACCAAATTTTACTAATTAGTAACTCTACTAATTAGCCTTATGTATGCGCATTTTTTGGCAGAATCGTGAAATAGCTTTTACGAAAACTCATCAACTGCCGAAGCTGCTACTCATTTAATTGTAGGCGAGTATCCGTTCAAGACCTCTCTATATCTCACTAAGTACCCTTATATAGTGGATATTTCTTCCACACACCCAATGGACGTTCGTAGCACACGACGTAAATCACTTGATATGAAACATATCTTACCGTTTTCATTTCTTCGGAGTACGATACTCCTGACGATAAAGGATTATGAGAGTTTAAGCGAAAAAAGCAAGAGTCAGTAACGAGAGTAAAGGCGCGCATAAAAGTGAGGAGAGTGATAAGTGATGAGATGCTAGAACGTATAGCAGGAATAATGACGAGGCGCGGAATATTCCCCAAACCGCCCGAAGAGCTGCAAGGCATGGAGATAAAAATAGAGTACATGAGCATACTAGCAAGCATACAGAAACAGGCAGCATATTCGGGAATAGAGACGCTTGTGAACTTGGCCGGAATAATGGCGCAAATGCAGGCTGGTGCAGGAAGAAGTCCCGACGTGCTGGACAAGATAGACTGCGACGAGGTGATAGACCAGTTAGCGGATATGTATGTACTGCCAGCGGGAATAGTACTCGGAGATGACAAGGTAGCGGAGATGAGACAGCAGAGGCAGGAGGCTGAAGCACAAGCACAACAGCAGCAGCAGATGATGGCGGAAGGTCAGGCACTAGCCGACGGAGCACCGAAAGCAGCACAGGCAATGCAGACATTGAGTGAGACGCAGATGCCTGAAGGCGGAAATGCATTGCAGGGATTAGGAGACATGCTGAGTAATGGAGGGCTAATGTGAACGAGTTAGCAAAGAGACAGATACAAGATGACTACAGGAAAATTCTCAGAAGTGAGGCAGGAATGCGTGTGCTAGGGGGAATTTTTTATAGAGGACTGTTGACACGGCCGGGATTTTTGACAGAGTATCAGCAGGGTCAAAGAAGTCTTGTAATGCAGATAGCCAATACAATCTATGAGGTTAATCCTTACGGAGTAGCGGACTGCTTGACAGCCTATGAAGAGTTTATGAAGGAGTATGCAGAAGATGAGCGAAGAGACAACACAGACGACTACGACGAATGAAGAGAGTACCCAAACTGATGAACAGACTGCGAACACTGAGCCTGTCAAGTCGGTGCTATTCGAAGACGGAGATACGGAAGCGGAGAAGTCAGAAGATACCCAGCCTGAAGATAAGGTTGAAGCGGCACGGCCTGAAGGACTGAAAGCCGAAGATATAACCATTCCCGACGGAGCAGAGTATGATGAAGAATTAGGGAAGAATTTTCTAGACATACTGAATGATGAGAAGTTATCCCGCAAAGACTTGGCGCAAAAGCTGTTTGACCTTTACCAGTCCCAGAGTATGAAGTTTCTGGAGGGAATGAAGGCAGCGGACAAGGAACGAGTAAAGAAGTACGAAGCGGAGTTGCTGCAGGAAAAAGCAGACTGGATAAAGCAGTGTGAAGCAGACAAAGAGTACGGCGGTCAGAAATGGGAAGCGTCACAGGCCGTGATAAACCGCGGATGTGAGCACTTGGCCACACCTGAGGCAGTGAAGCTGATGCAGGCGTATAACCTGAATACACACCCTGAAATAGTAAGGATGTTCTATAGGGCAGGACAGCTTGCCGGAGAAGATAAATCCCAGACAGCCGGAAACGGAAGCGGAAAACCGACCGACCCAGCGATGGCGATATTCGGAGAAAGTTTAAAGGATTTTTAGCGAGCCACAAGAGGAGAGGAGAAAGTAAGTAATGGCGAGTGAATTTTTGACGCTGATGGACTTGCGGGCGACATTAATGCCCGATGGTTCACCAGTAAGTTCATATGCAGAGTTATTAGCCCAAGAGAATGACATATTAGACGACATACCTTGGACAGCAGGAAATCAGCTGACCGGAGATGTACATTTTAAGCGGACAGCATTACCAAGTGCTCAGGTGAGGCGAATAAATCAGGGTTTCGACAGTTCGAAAGGAGCAAAGGAAAGCGTAACGGAGACATGTGTAGAAATAGTGTCAAGAATGACAGTAGACATGAAAGAGTTAGACCTTGCGCCAAGCCCCGAAAATTATTTGCTGAGTGAGAGCAAAGGACATATAGCCGTGATGAATGAAGACGTAGTAACAAATTTCTTTTATGGTGCCGACCCTGAAGGAATAAAGGGAATAGCATCAAGGCTGAACAAGTTATCACATAAGCAGGTAGTGAATGCCGGAGGAACAGGAAGCAACTTAGCGTCAGTGTATATAATCAAATGGGACACTGATGAGATAACAGGGATATATCCGAAGAATACGAAGGCCGGGCTTGAAGTTTTCACGAAAGAGAATGAGTATGTAGAAGACAAAGACGGAAAGAAGTTCCGTGCCCATATAACGGAATGGTCATGGTTTGTAGGGCTGAAGGTGCGGGATGAACGCTATATGTCAAGGCTGTGCAATATAGACCGAGATGTCCTGCTCGGAGACGGAGACACTGCCAAAGAAGCAAGGCAGGACTTATTCCGCAAGCTGATATTAGCGCAGGATAAGATATATCACGTAAATGACGGCCGAGTAGTGATGTATGCCGATCCGCAGATATTCAGCATACTGAAGATAGCGGCATTTGAGAAAAGTAATATGGCACTAGGATATTCAGACATTAAGGAAGACCGTAGGATATTGAGTTTTGCAGGAATACCCATTAAACGTAATGACTGTCAGAGTGTAGCGGAAAAGAAGGTGAGCTGACATGATATTTGACTATGAGTTAATGTTTGTAGATGACAAGGACGGAACGCAGAAAAATATTAGTTCAGGAGTACTTGGAGCAGCACTGGACCTATCCGGTGACGGACAAGGGAAAGGATTTCCGGCAACGATAGCAATAGCCTTCAGCAGCGATACGACAGCGACAGCCGATCCTGATATAGAGTTTGCAATCGAGACAGCGAACAATAAGAATTTCACAGACAGCTTGACAATCCCGCTAGGACTGCCCGTGCCGTTAAAGAAAGCATATTTGACAGAAGGGACAGTGCTTCCGTGCCCGCTCCCGAAAGTAGGGCTGAAACGTTTTGTAAGGCTGAAGCTGGGGTGCGACAGTCCCATAAACTGCATGGGCATCAAAGCCGGATTTGTGCTGGACGCGCCCGAAAAGTAAGCAATGGCAATCTTTGAGCTGTGTGAACAGGCAATAGGGCTTGTGCGCGGTAAAAGATTAATCCTGACAGCCAGTGAAAAAAATATGCTTGAAAGACTGGATTATGCAGGATTGACGGAAGCCCACGTACAGGATGAAGCAGTAGTATGCGCACTCCATTTTGCGCGGGTGAGAGACCGCCTTTTGCAGATATATCCGTGGGTGTTTGCGCGTAAACATAAAGTGTACACAAGTGCAAGCGTCCGCAGTATTCCGAATGACTTTTTGACAATGCTGTGCGTGCTCAAGGACGGAGAACCTGTAGAGTATAATTTTGACGAAGGAGAATTGACGGAAGACGCAGACGAGATAATCTACACAGCTCAAGTACAAGAAGTGAGCAAATGGGCACCCGCATTCAGTGATGTGTTTGTGTACTCACTGGCCATAGAGATATGCCCTGCCGTAACCGGAAAGCCTGAATATACACAGCTTTTGGAGCAGAAAGTGCAGGAGCTGATTCATCGTGCGCAACAGATAGGAGCAATTAAGGCGGAAACCCGTCTTACACTGAAGGAAGAGTTGTATAACCGAGCAGTAGGCTTGGCGCGAGGAATGAGAAGCCTCAAGACAACCAGCACAGGAGCGACAGAACAGGGGACGGATAATGCCGGATTAGTAAATGACCGAATGACAGCGGAATATCAGGCATGCATGAGAGCATCAGACAGCGTAAGAGACCGTCTGTTAGGGCTTTATGCGTGGAGGTTTGCGCGTAAAAGCGGAGTGCTGATGACAAGGACAGCAAGTACATACGGGTGGGAATACTGTTACAAGAAACCTTCCGACTGTGTGAGAATGCTTGCCGTAGTAGATGAAGACGGAAGCTATATCGACTATGAGGAAGCCGGAGAGTTGATTTACACGACGAAAGAACGTCCGACAGTAAGATACACAGAGCGAAAAGAAGATATGTCAAGTTGGTCTGGAGTGTTTTCGGATGTGTTCTGTTACAGCCTAGCACAGGAAATAGTGTTAGCGACAAGCGGTAATGCTGAAACAATTCAGCTTTTAGAAGCGAAAGTCCAAAGCCTGATACAGAATGCGCAAAGGTTAGGAGAAATTCGTGCAGAGGTGAATATCCCCGCCGGAGAGGAATTGTATAACCGAGCAATAGCGTTAGTTCGTGGTCAACGGACGATATCCCCCGCAGGACAGGCAGCGAGTGAGCAGGGAATAGACATAAGCGGAGATGTGAATTACCGAGAGCGTGAAGCGCTTGGAGTGTGTAAGAGGTCAATGCCTGAGCTGAGAGATAAACTGTTAAGGCTTTATGCATGGAAATTTGCGAGGAAGACAGCTATTCTAGAACAAGCAAGCAAAAAATCCGGCTGGAATTATGCTTATACTAAGCCAAATGACTGCATGAAGGTATTAGCCTTATTGTCAGATGATGAGCCTGCTGAATATGAAGAAGCAGATGAACTGATACTAAGCAACGCGTCAGGGAATATGACGGCAAGATATATCCGAGCAGTAACGGAGATTTCAGAGTTAGCCCCAGTGTTCAAAGATGTCCTATGCTATGAACTGGCGGAAGAAATAACAGCTGCATTGAGTTGGAATGTAGAAAGCCTTACACTTTTAGAGCAAAAGAAGCAGCAAATTATACAAAATGCCTACCGTACAGGAATAATTAGTGAAGAGACAATAATTCCGCTCAAAGATGAACTAATGGCACGAGCAGTAAATCTGTCTTACGGAACACGAACCGTATCACCGACAAGTGAAGCGTCAGTGTCTCAGGGAGTGGACAATGCCGGAATGAGAGACATGCGGTATCTTTCAGCATTGAGGACAGCTAAGCAAAGCTATGAGATGGTGAGGAGAAGCCTTCAGGAAATGTACCCGTGGACGTTTTTGCGCAAGAATGTCCAATTGACAGCAGCGACAGCAATATCCGGCTGGAGTAATGGTTATGTGAGGCCTTCAGATTGTTTGACGGTGCTGAATGTGATAGTGAATGATGAGCCTGTGTATTATGAGGAGACAGCAGATAAGATACTGTGTGACGGAGAGGGAGCGGAAATCCGTTACAGCGCGGAAGCTGAGGACTTGAAGGACTGTCCGCCAATGTTCCGTGAAGTATTCTGTTTAAGGCTTGCACAGGAAGTGATAACCGCGACGACCAATGACATGAACACTTGGCAGGCATTGGAACAGAAGATAACACAGATAATCCAGCACGGATTTATGACCGGTCAAGTACAGATCTCAATGCCCGCGTAAGACTATCAAGCCATAATTTTGCTCTCTACGCACGTCTATATCTATTGTCTTTCTTTCTGTATTTCTTTTTATGGTATAATCATCTCAATTACAAATATAATTTATACTTTTCTCACTTGGATGCATTTTAACACCAAAGGGAGAATTTTTTATTATGGCTCTATAATCCTTGATTTTTTCTATACTCAACGGAAGTCGTTTCACTAACTCAAGCGGTGATAAATATACCTCATCACTGCTGTAAATCGTTGTTACTTTCTTGCTCAGGTCAAAACCTACGTAATCGCTGTTCCTGAAGCCTGATACATAAAGCATTGCTGTCGCGTATGAGCAAACTGTCAAGTCTGAGCCTAGCTTGGCGAAATAATCATGCAACCTATTCTGTATAAATCTCCATAACAGTATTTCACTTCCTGAAAATCTTCGACTAAATTCCACTTTATGTAGTGCCCTCCTGTAACATACTGAAATTCATTCGGGGTCGGAATGCTATTCTTGCGACAATGTTCCAGAAGAACCTCTCTCGCATCTCCTGCTGTACTGTAATCAAAGTTTTCGTTCTCAATTTATAAACAGGAAGAAGGTCTTAATACTTGAAATGTTTTGTTCGGTTAGTTCTAGCTCGTTGTATTCAGCTAATGAAACATGGCAGTCTGAAAGAATATATCCACTGCCTTCCGCATTTTCTCTTAAGTATTCTATTCTTGCCGGTAGTTCTGAGTCGGCTTCATACCATTCATGTTCTTCTTCTGTAAAAATCTCTTTGTCAATCAAAGGCTGCGCTAAATCATCTCTGCTAAAACCGCTCCATGAAGTATGGAAAACAACAGAGACTAATCCGCATTTCCCGGAGGCATTTTCAGACTGATGATTGTCAGGCACATTTACAGATAAAAATTCTTCCTGTCCTTTTGTCTGCTAATCTTTTTCTTCATTTATCATCAGCTTTGCACCTCCGTTTCGGTAACATGAAGTGCTCCCGCTAATTTCGGCAATACTATAATGTTAGGAATAATACCTTTTTCCCAGTGACAAATAGTAGTTCGATGCTTCTACTGAACTCAGTGCCATAATTATTACTCCTTCCCTTTGTTAAAATTTTCATGCTACGATTTTAATTCACTTCATTTTACTCCTAAACAAAAAAATAGGACGGAATTTTTCATGTTTAACCGTCCTGTCTCTATCCTTATGACTACTTCGTGGTCTTCGTTTTTGAGGTCGGAACAAACAATAACATCAGAACCGCTAATACCCAAGCTCCAAAACCGAATGCAGCAGCCTCCGTGAGGTGAGCCAATTAATACTACTGCTTTGTTCTCGGATTCTGATGCGGAAATTTCCAGCTTCATCATAAGCCTTCAGGTTCTTCAAGTTCTCAAGATACGTACTGTCCTCATTGGTCGCTGAAACCGCAAACCTATCACGACCAAGCAAAAGGTCGATGAAGTTCATCAGCATTGAGAGAGGCTTCACCGCCCGCTAATGACTGCACTTCAGACTTCCAAGATTACGAAACTCTGATGCGTCGAGGAACAATATCCTGTTGTTACTGCAATCTAAATCACGCAGACTGTCGCAAACTTCAAGGTTAATGTCGCTTATGTCGCACGAAACATAATAAAGCGTCCTCAGATTCGCGCACTCCTCAACGTTCAGCTCCGTTATTGCAGTCTTGCTAACGTCAAGATATTCGAGGCTTTCACAGTCTTTCACGTTCAACGTTGTAATGTTGGTCTCTTTTACATTCAGAGACATTAAATTTTCTGCTCCTTCCACGTTGATTGAGGTCAAATTTTTGCAACCTTCAGCGTCTACCGTTTCCACTTTGCTCCCGCCTAAGTTCAACGTCTTCAATGTTTCATTGCTATTTATTTCAACTTTTGTGATTGACTGGTTATCCTCAAGCGTTATGCTCTCTAACGTTGTATTTTCGAATTTCAATTCCGAAACACCAGTTGCAAGAGACAGATCAAGCGTTTTTACATCAGTTAGGGACTCAAGTCTCGCTATGATCTCAGTAATATTCGTAACTTAGCCTGTCAGTACAATATTTGTAATATCTGTAAATGTCTCCGCGATTTCTTCATCTGTCATTTCGTGGATTTCTCCGGCTGGCACTTCCACGTAGTCAGACGTTACTGACCCCGTCCCGGTTACTGTTATCGTTATCGTCATCGCTCCTGACGTTCCGGCTTCTTTCCGCGCCCGGACTGTGTCCCATCACTGAACGAAAGCCCTTCTACTTTTTCAACGCTTGCACTCCATGTTAAAGCATAACTATCTGACGTAAGGGTTCTCGTTTGACCGTTAGAGTATGCCCCTTTCACGTCCGCCGTGAACGTTGTCGAAGCTGAAATTCCTGCGTCCGCTGTCAGTGTTTCATCTCATGAGATTTCTACAACTATCGACTGCAATACTTCAGGGATCACTTCAGGTTCAGGCGAAGTATCAGGTTCGGACGAAGTAGCCGAAATTTTCACTTCCTTGCTCCCTGATGCCTCAAGCATCGGTGTATCTCCAGAAATTTTCACGGTCGCTGTCAAATTCAATGTTGTTGCGTCTGATGAGGTCGTCGGTGTTCCAGTAAAAATAAACTCATGACTATGAATTGATTCTCCGGCTTCTACGTCCCCGCTAAGTGCAAAATCACTCGCTACCGTAACCGTAATTTCTGAGCTGGCACTTCCTCTCAAGATTCGTTCCTGTTGCATTCAGCGTAAGGCTTGATGACCGCTTTATACACCGTCAGAGCATAAGAGGCAGGTGAAATTATAGGCTTCGTTTCTTCCCATGTTGCCGTCAAGGTCTTATCCCCCATGCTTCCGTGAGTTATCTCGCTTATAGTCTCGCCGTTGAGAGTCCAGCCACTAAAGTTATAAGCGTCCCTCGTTGGGTTCGTCATATTGAACATCCCTGTCATTATATCATAGTTTAGTCGAACCCTTCGGAATCGTTACTTCAAGTGAAATTTCACTGTCAAAATTCCAGCCTGCAAACTCGTATCCCAACTTCATCGGCTGTGTCAGCTTGATGTCTGCGCTCTCTATCGTGTAGCTCGTCGGATTATCTGGGGAAACTGTGTCGCCGTCAAGATCGTAGTTTATCGTGTAGTTATGAATCAGTTTGAACCCGACACGTATTGACTTCTCCTGCTGCTTGTTCTGGATTGTGAAGCCGATTTTTATCGTTTTCTCCTGTGTCTCAGTAGCCCATGCCGTGCCAAAAGTCATGCACAACAATATGGCAAGTGCTGTTAAAATATTTTTATATTTCATGAGAATTTTCTCCTTATTGTCTCGTTAGTTCATTCGTATCACCATCAAATCTTTATCCGTTAGATTTTGTAAGGGGAAATTCCTCAAGCGTCTTCGCCATCAGCCTGTATGTATGTCCCTGAATCAAATGCGCGTGATATGCCGATAACACAACCTTCACTTCGTTGAACGTTATTGCGTCCTGTTTGTACTGCTTCTGCATAAGTGAAAGCCTACGCTTAAACCTGAATTTCGTCCTGTGCGTTACTCGTCTGATAATTTTCCCGGTGTCCGTGATGTAGAAATGCCACCCAAGATAATTCACGCCGTTCTTTAATGGAAAAAATATCACCGTCTTCTCGTTAAAGTCAAGTCCTTGATGACTCTGTCGAACTCGTCAAGATAATAATTCGCAAACCACTGGCTAGTTTGATTGCCCAACGGCAAACCCTTGTCCGGTTTACTCTCTTTAATTTCGCCTTGAATATTTCGTGGTCTATGTTCTCAAAAAATTTCCGTACGTCGCACTTCAGAAAATACCCCGATGTCCCGTGCTGTTTGTCAAGAGTCGGCGTAAGAACTTCATCACAAATTGCGTGCTGAACAACTCTGTCCCTATAATGCAACGCGTGAATTTTTCTCAGCTTTGGGGCGTAAACGTTAAACGTGTAATAGCCTGAAACTCTATAGCTATGCTCACGCAACGAATCAGAAAGCCTCGTGAGGTTCTCCGATAAGTTCAGCTCGAACTCTATAACCTCGCGCGTTTTGCGTTTACCGACATTTTCACGTGGCAATTTTTTGTATATTTCGGCACTTACGACAGCCGTAAGATGGACGAACACGAAATCAGCCTTATTCGTCCTCCGCCGATAATAACGGGAAAATGTGATATGCTCATCAGTGGCAAAGATTTTATTTCTGCTACCGTTATAGTTTATAAGGGGAAAATACAATGAATATCTTTAAAAAGAGTTATATTTGAAGTTGTGTTATTTTAAAAAATTTGGGGCAGCGTTTCTCATAATGCTCTTTGCAGTAGCGGGGGCATGGGCAATCGAAGGTAATCCATACGGTGATTGCGGCAAAAGCGTAAACTGGAAATTTGAAAACGGAACACTTACCATCAGCGGCACAGGTCCAATGGACAACAGCAGTGCATATAGCCAAAATGATTGGCCGTGGCACGAGTATAGCAACGGTGTTTATTATTACTTTGCCCTTGTAACAAAAATTATCGTTGAGGACGGAGTAACGGAAATTGGTAACCGTGCGTTCCGTAATTTCTCAAAATTAGAGAGCGTAACTATAGCTGACAGCGTAACGAGTATCAAATACAATGCGTTCTATAGTTGTCCAAATCTACGTAGCATCAGTCTCGGCAACGGCGTTAAAACAATAGAATACAATGTCTTTCAAGGCTGCTCGGCTCTCACGGAAATAACTTTGCCGGGAACAGTTGAGTATATCGGAGATAATGTGTTTCAGGACTGCTCAAGTCTGAAAACGGTAACATTCCAAAAGCCTGCTTCAGAGCATAATTTAGAGATCAAGAATAATTCTAATGCTACTAACGCAGGTATTCGTTATGATGGCGAATGTGCTTTATTTTACGGAGAAAATCGCATCATTCAAGGTATTCCGATAAGCTATGTGAGCGCGAAGACACTTGTTTTCCGACCCTACACGCACACGCAAATTGTTAGTGACGGAATGTGCGGAATAAATACGAAATGGGAAATCAGCAAAAACGATTATATTCTCACTCTGAGCAAATATGATCTCGGTACGTCCGTCAGTGAAAGCATATACGATTACAAGAGCGCGAATGAAGTTCCGTGGTATCCTTACAGTAATGATTTGAAGGGTGTAGAAATCAAAGACGGCGTTACAAAAATCTGCAATTACGCTTTCACGTCTAATTAAACAATCAAGAATATCGTGATCCCAAATAGTGTAAAGGAAATCGGCGTTTCTGCGTTCGAGAATTGCACGGCTCTGGAAAATATCGTTATTCCTAACTCGCTAGAGAAAATAAACGGCTATACGTTCCATAACTGCAAGGCTTTGACGGAGATCCCCGCTTCGGTTCAGAAAGTAGACAGGGAAGCATTCAAGGACTGTGTAGCTCTCAAGACCGTTACGTTTGTAGCTCCGTCGCCCGTTACAGGCAATATTGAGTTCGGAGAAATGGCCTTCACAAATACTACAGCAGTTATTCGTTACGATGGCAAAGGTACGCTCCAAAATGATGAAGATTACTGTGTGCCGGCGGGAAATCCTGTTAGCGATTATTTTAGCAAAATTTTGCTTCGTAGCGGCAAATTCACGTGGATTTCATCGTCGAAAAGTTTTGAGATAAAACATGTATGATTATAGCAATACGCTTTGACCCCTCAAAAGCTAATTGCAAGTGTTAATTCAATTCGTTCAGCTACTTATGAGACTGCAACTCTCAACGGCAAAATCGGCGACACTCTCACTGCGTCATTCAAGGCTGCCCCGGATTTAATCTGGACGCTGATCCCAGACGCTGGAACTGCCGAACACGCTGAAACTCTCGACATTACTTTGAACGGCGATACTGCGGAAGTCGAAGCCGTATTTGACCGGCGAGGTGAATATAACTCGATTGTTGCGGCGAAAAATTCATCGGGCGATATTGTCGATGTAGATTCTCTAACGTTCACTGTAACTGACGACGGAAATTTGACGCTCGCTCCAGAGGGATTATATTTCAACGCAACTGTGTCTGAGCCAAAAGATACCTCAATCAGAACAAAATCGGCCAAGAATATTGACGGCGTTAAATGGGGCGTATTTTGGGACAAAGAGCCAACTAACTCAGCTATTACAAGTAACGACAGCGGAATTAATATCACTGCGGAATGGGATACCCCCGGCGAATATCACGCACTTGTTACGGCAGATTCCAAAGAAGGTTTTGATTACACTGTTTTAACGTTCTCAGTTGCTAAAACAAACATCTTTGAGCTTCTTCTGGACAAACTGTTTTTCAGCGGTAATACTGCTGAGGAGTTTGATGACGCTTCTATTCTAATCAGCGGAGATGTTGACCCAAATGACATAGGATGGACTCTGAATTTTGACGACAAAGTTATCAGCGAGGAAGAATTGAATTTTCTCTACAATGACGAAGGCGCAAGCGCAAGTCCGATATTCAGCACTGAAGGTGAGCATCAAATTCAGATTGCAGCAAGCAAAGGAGATTGTACACGCTCCGTAACTTTTACGTTCATTGCAGAAGCAGGAATAATTCCTACAGATCCTACATCACCGACATCAAGTGTTCTCGGATCATCAGGCGGTGGCTGTAACGCAGGGCTTGGCTTTGGAACATTGGCGTTCTTACTTAGCGGTCTTATGGCCTTCAGAAAGAAAAATTAACGTTAATGAAGAAATACTCTCGAACGGTAAAAACGCTCGGGGGGTTTCATATGCAAAACAGGAGGATAAACATGAAAAAATTAGTTATTGCAGAATTATTGTTGTTGGCCGGTCTTTTAATCGGCTGTGCGTGGGGCGAAACGCCTAAAGCTGACCTCGTGGTCTACGGAAAAATTTTCACTTTCGAAGCAAATCAGATTGTTGAAGCGTTTGCAGTTAAAGACGGGAAATATATTTACGTTGGCGACAAGAAAGGCGCAGAAGCGTTTATCGAAACAGGCAAGACCGAAGTGCTGGACTATACCGGCAAGGGACTCGTGATGCCCGGCTGCGGCAACGGACACGCTCATTATTCAATTGGATATGGTGTCCAATCAGCCGGAACGATAGTTGACAGGGAAGACAGCATTGAAAAGTTTTTGACGGAGATAGTTCCCTCTGCGGTCAAGAAGGCAAGGGATACGGGAGCAAAGTCTATTTTTGGTTTCGGCTGGAACATCATGAACTTCCAGAAAAATATGCCAACCCGTCAGCAGTTGGACGCAATTTGCAGTGATATTCCGATTTATTTTGCGGACGAAGAAGGTCATAAGGGTCTTGCAAATACTCTTGCTTTGGTCAATGCGGGTATCATGAAGGAAGACGGCACTGTGCTGAAAAAAGAGATACGCGGCGGCGAGATTGTTATGGGTTCTGACGGCACGCCGACAGGTTACCTGAAGGAACAGGCCGGAACTTAAGTGCGTTCCTTCTTAGACAATGAGAATCTCTTTCCAGTTGAAACGGCAAAGGCAAACATGGCAAAAATTCAGGAGCAGTTATTATCTGAAGGCTACACGATGTATCTTGACGGATATTCGACATATTTCTTCAATGATAATTTCTATGAAGCCGCCCAGCAGATGGACAATGACGGAAATCTCCACTTCGTATTAGGCACGGCCTACGAGTTGGACAGTTGGATGGACGTTGACGCAAGATTAACTCAAGCCCTCAACGCTAAGAAATTCGCTTCCACACATGTAAAAACGAACTGGATGAAACTCTTCATGGACGGCACAGTTGAAACCGGCACAGGCTTCATAGAGCCTCTCTATCCTGATGGTCATCAGGGAATCCCCAACTGGACGGAAGACGAACTGACGGAAATAACGCGCAAGGTCAACGAAGCAGGAATTACAATGCACGTTCATGTCATGGGTAATAAAGGCGTTAACCGCGTTGTAAATTCATTCATCAACGGCGGAAAAGACGAAATGAGAAATACTCTCGTTCACGTTTACGGTGTCAATCAACCGGATTATCAGCGAATGGCTGACCATAACATTCATGTTACCTCAGGTATGCTTTGGCATCATGCAATCGATGAGTTACAGGAGGAACTGAGCAAAATACTTCCCGAAAACATGAATAACAAAGGCTATCCCATGAAGTCATTTTTTGATTATGGCGTAAACATTTCCCCACACTCGGACTTCCCTGCATTAAGCTACAGTCCTGATGATCCGTTCGGAATTATGGAGATTGCAGTTACAGGCGTGTATTACCCGGAGAATGCTAAAGCTTGGTGGCCTGAAGAACTCGTAACGCGTGAACAGGCACTTACAGCTCTTACTATCAATGTTGCAAAGCAGATGTTCATCGAAAACGAAAGAGGCAGCGTTAAAGAAGGCAAATACGCTGATTTCTTGCTTGTTGACAAGGACGTTTTAGCTTGTCCCATAACTGAAATTCACACAGCTAAACCTGAAGCTACATACTTTGAGGGAAAGAAAGTTTTTTCCAGTTCAGCAAACGAGGCCGATAAAATATTGCTCGAAACGAAAGAGAAATTAAGGGCTTTGTACGGCGAGAATAAAGAGATCACAGACGGCAATTATGACAAGTCGCTTGCGGTAAAGTGTGTCAATGGTACGTTTGTAGGCAAGAAGAATGACGGCGTAATTGCGTACAAAGGAATTCCGTTTGTTGGTAAGCAGCCTGTCGGTGAACTTCGCTGGAAAACGCCCGTTGATGTTGTGCCAGATGACGGAGTATATGAGGCGTACTACAACGGGAAAAGCCCCTGCCAAGTTGATGATATTTGGCAAATTTCTTCACTTTACGTTCAGGGTGAAGACTGCTTGAATTTGAATGTTTGGAAAGCGGACGATGGCGGGAAAAAGAAGCCGGTCATGGTATGGATTCACGGCGGAGCTTTTGAAGTTGGCGGAACGGTCGAACCTCGTGAAGAGGGAACCAATTTCGTCAAAGAGAATCCTGATGTCATACTCGTTTCCATAGAATATAGGCTCGGAGTTTTCGGGTTTCTTCACTTGTCCCACCTTCCTGACGGCAAAGATTATCCTGACGCTCAGAACTTGGGGCTTATGGATCAGATTATGGCTTTGAAATGGGTTCATGAAAATATCGCGAGTTTCGGCGGCGATCCTGATAACGTAACAATCTTTGGCCAGTCCGCTGGTGGTGGAAGCGTATCCTCACTTCCGCTCATCAAGGGTTCCCATCAGTATTTCCAAAAGGTTATTGTCCAGAGCGGTTCACCCGTCTTCACAAGGTCTACGGAGGAGGCCATTGCTTGCACGAATGAGTTGATGGAAGCACTTGGATGCAAGACCGTTGCCGACCTGCAGAAAGTTGATGTAGATAAGTTCGTAAGCACAGCAGGCTCCCTGCTCGGATTGCGAGTATGGGCGGAACGTGATGGTAACCTGCTGCCTAAAAATCCGTATGAGGCTTACGCAAACGGCGCGGCAAAAGACCTGACATTCCTTCAGGGCTGTACTAAGGACGAAGTGGGCTATTTTATATGCGGTGTCGGCTTGGAAGGCTGGAATGCCTTTGGCACTGACCGTTATGCAAAGAAGATGGCTCAGCTTACGAAGGAAGAGCAGACCCTTGTTGAAAGTTTCTGTAAGGACGCAAAGGACGTAAGCCCCGAATATTCCAGCATCAACCGCTTGTTTGACCAAATCGTGTTCATCGCTCCACTGTTCAGAATGTTGGAGAACCAGACAAAGGCCGGCGGTAAAACATACGGCTATTACTTCACGGTTGAATCCTCCAAGCCGTTGATGAAGAGCGGACACGCAATAGAACTTTCAACGGTGTTCAATCACCCTGAGGAAACACTCGTAACGGGAAGACAATTCGACGAGACCTTCTCGAAGACTATGCGCAAAATGTGGGTTCAGTTTGCCAAGACCGGAAATCCATCACTGAGTGCGGAAATTTCTCCAGACGGCAAAGCCCATGAGTGGCCACTCTACGACCTCGAAAATAAAAATTTGATGATTTTCGATGAGTTCGACATTCACCCGGAGAAAGAATCCGAGAGAAAAATTATTGACTGGGAGAGGACATATTTCCTGACAAAGTATTATTGCATTTGAACAGTGTAATGAGGGCAATAAAAAATTTAAGACTTTAACCGTTAAAGAAATTGAAAAGCTGAATCTTGTTGAAAATCGTTATCGTGTTTTGGGAAGAAGTTAGAAAAGTGGAAAATTGATATTAATAAATTTTTCGTCTAAAATGCCTAAAACACGATTAAATAAAATTTTAGACTGGAGATATTTATATAAAATGCCTAATTGGGAAAATTTTATATTAAAATGAGAATGACGGAAGAAGACATAAAACTGCGTTTCATTAATCCTGCTGTTCTAAAGGGCTGGCCTTCAGAATTTATTTCAATGGAGGCTCAAATCACAAACGGAAGAATTAAGCTTGCAGGAGATATAACTTTAAGAGAAAAACCTCTGAGAGCTGACTATTTATTATTTATGTCGGTTAATGAGCCTTTAGCTGTGATTGAAGCTAAAAATGCGGAACATTCTATTTCAGACGGACTTCAACAGGCTAAAATGTACGCTGAAAAACTCGATATTCCTTTCGCTTATTCATCAAACGGTGAGGGCTTTGAAGAATTTGATTATCTGACGGGCGTAGAACGTTCGTTAAGTCTTGAGGAGTTTCCATCGAAAAAAGAACTCATAAAACGTTATTTTAAGGAATTAAACGGCGGTAAAGGCATTACGGAACAGGAGAGAAAAATTCTCGATCAGCCTTTATATTCATCACAGAATACTTTTCCGCCACGTTTTTATCAGCGAATCGCAATTAATAAAATTTTGAGAGCAATAGCTCATGGTCGGAATAGACTGCTTTTAGTTATGGCAACTGGAACGGGAAAAACTTATACTGCGTTTCAAATCGTTTACCGTCTGCTTCAATCTGGACTCAAGAGCAAAATTTTATACTTAGCTGACCGCAACGTCCTTGTAGATCAGTCAATTAAACAAGATTTCAGCCCTTTAAAAAAAGTCATTCACAAGATAAATTATGCTTCAGATAAAAATACTAAAATCGCAAGCTATGAAGTTTATTTTTCTCTTTATCAACAGCTTATAGGCGACGGGGGCGAAAAACATTATAAAGAGTTATTTAAGCCGGGCTTCTTTGATTTTATTGTCGTTGATGAATGTCACAGAGGTTCAGCTAAAGATGACAGCCAATGGCGCGAAATCCTTGAGTATTTTTCTTCTGCTGTTCAGCTCGGCATGACTGCAACTCCAAAAGAAACTAAATATGCATCGAATATAAATTACTTTGGCGAAGCCGTTTATAAATACAGCCTTAATGACGGCATTCAAGACGGATTTTTAGCACCGTTCAAAGTCATTGAACCACGCTTTAACATTTCTGACGGCTGGCGACCATTTAAAGGGCAAAAAGATATTTTTGGCAATGAGATCGAAGACCGAATTTATAATAATTCTGATTATGATTACAATATAATTATACAGGACAGAATCAGAGTGGAAAAGCAAAAAATTTTCAGCCAAAGAAATTTTTACGAACGGCTGTAACTTAGATTTATGCGGTTATCCCACAGAAGAAAAAATTATTTTAAGCCCAGAAGACACGATGCGGAACTTTATAAACAAACGCAACGAACTCGACGGGGTTATTGACAAAAAAATTTTAGAGATTAAGGCATTATTGGAGGTTCGCGGATGAAACTGTCAGAAGATTTAAGGCGGTCGGTTTTGCAGGCGGCTATCCAGGGGAAATTAACGGGAGGAAATCAGGAGGGATGGCGGTGGGTTAAGCTGGGGGAGATTGGAGAAATTATAGGAGGAGGAACGCCCAACACATCAAACCCTGAATATTGGGTACATGGCCGAATTGCATGGATAACACCTGCTGATATGGGGACGCTGAAGTCAAAATATATCTCACACGGAGCAAGATACATAACGGAAAAGGGTCTCGCTTCATCATCAGCACGATTGATGCCCAAAGGGAGTATAGTTTTCTCAAGTCGCGCACCTATAGGCTATATCGCAATTGCGGGAAATGACCTGTGCACTAATCAAGGCTGTAAATCAGTGAGACTCTATGATGGTAATCTATCGGAGTACGTTTACTTTGTGTTGCTTGCTATGCGTGATGACATCAAGAAAATAGGAAGCGGTACAACCTTCAAGGAAATATCTGGAAAAACATTCGGCTCTGTAATAATCCCTCTTCCGCCACTTGATGAACAAAAAAGAATCGTCGAACGCCTGAACGAATTATTACCGCTGTGTGAAGAAATGAAAGGAGAATAAATAAATTATGCATATCAACAAAATACGCGTTGTAAATTTCAGAGGCATGAACGTCATAATCGGCGATAACGGTTCGGGAAAATCATCTTTTTGGATTTACGATTTAAAAATTTTACCGATTCCCCAAAATTTTTCAAAAAATGATTTTAGTTTACCGATTATTGTATTTTTTTTCTGAATACGATTTCTGCCACCAAAACGGCTAATGGGAGGCATTAAGCTATCGATATCCGTCCCGATCGTTTTTACTTCTCCATCACGGAACGCATTTTCTAAAAATTTTCTGGTTTCTTTCGGCTTTAGTTTTTCTTCCTGAATTATTTTGTTTAAATCAATTTCACGCTTTAAAGAAACGTAATCATTCCACTCGTTTATAAAATATTCGTCGTCATTGTTTTTTATTTCAATGTCATTAATTTTTGTTATAAATTCTTCGATTAGCTTTTTTTTGCTGCGTAATTCTGGACTTGCGTTAACAGCCTTGTTTATTGTTATGAGAACTTCTTTATCTTCGCAATGCGTGTCATGATACTTCTTAACTAAGATTAAAATATAATCGATGTTGATGTCAATTTGTTTTATTAGTTCAATCTCAAATACAACATCATTAATTATGTCAGTGCTTTCATATTTTCGCAGCCATTCATCGTGAAGATCCTGGTAACGTCCGAGATAATCCTGCAGATCACGTACTGATAATATTTCTTTACCTTTAAATTCATCAAAAGAAAGCAATAAATTACGCATACGCAGGACAGCACCAAAAAGATTAATAAAATTTTTTTGATTTTGTTCTCCGATGATTCGCGGTTCAGAGAGAGGAAAATTTTCATTTAAATTTTTTACCATTTCAGTGTAACCCTGTACATTTTTGCCGTTTGTATCCTTATAGCCGTAATAATAATCTTTGAAGCTCCGCATTAAAACAATTCCGCTCGCATTTTCGTCGCCAAATAATGCAATGGCTTCATCAACTTTCTTTTGCAGGTTACGGAAGCAAATAATATTACCAAATCCTTTTTTATCGTTTAAAATTCTGTTAGTACGGCTGAACGCTTGAATAAGACCGTGCATTTTTAAATTTTTATCTACCCATAAAGTATTTAAAGTCGTAGCATCAAAACCCGTCAAAAACATATTTACAACAATGAGTAAATCAAGTTCTTTATTTTTCATGCGTAAAGAAACATCTTTATAATAATTTTGGAATTTATCGCCCGACGTGTCGTAATTCGTGTGGAACATCAAATTATAATCTTTAATGGCAGATTCTAAAAAATCTCTGGAATTTTTGTCAAGTGCTGAAGCATCTTCAGGGTTTTCCTCGTTTAAAAGCCCGTCAATTTCTTCCTCGTTTGCAGCATAACTATATATTACGGCAATTTTTAATTTTTTTGTTGGTTCCTTCTTCATAATTTTCTGAAATTCATCATAATATAATTTTGCCATTTGTATAGACGCTACCGCAAAAATAGAATTAAAACCCTTCATGCGCTGTTTCTGTTTTATCTCCTTGATTTTTCTGCTGTTTGCTGAGATTACCTCTGAAATATTTATCAAAGAGTTAAAAGTATAAATATAATCATCATTTCTATAAGTCTTTTTATCAAAATAATTTAATATATAATTAGCAACAATTGAAATCCGCTCCGGTGCTTCAAATACTTTTCGTCTGTTAATGTCCCACACTTGTTCGTCTTCAATATCATCGTTAATATTCATTGTCTTAAAGTATTCAACGTGGAACGGCAACACGTTTCCATCGATTATGGCATTAACGATCGTATACGAATGTAATTTTTTGCCAAAAGTATTCTCCGTTGTGGAATGTTTTGGGTTTTTTGTCGGTTCTGCGTTTTCTGCAAAAATCGGAGTACCCGTAAAACCAAATATATAATACTGCTTAAAATTTTTTATAATAGTGGCGTGCATATCCCCGAACTGACTGCGATGACATTCGTCAAAAATAATAACGATCTGTTTTTTATAAATTTCGTGCTCTTTGAATTTTTTAATAAATGTCGCAAGTTTTTGAATCGTTGTAATGATTATATGAGCATTTGGATCACGGAGCTGGCGTTCAAGAATTTTCGTTGATGTGTTACTGTTGGCTGCACCTTTTTCAAATCGGTCATACTCTTTCATTGTCTGATAATCTAAATCCTTGCGGTCAACAACAAACAAAACTTTATCAATAAAAGGGAGCTGCGTGGCTAATTTTGCGGTTTTAAACGATGTCAGAGTTTTACCTGAACCCGTAGTGTGCCAAATATATCCACCCGCTTCAGTGCTGCCGAATTTTTCGTAAGTGTGTGCGGTTATAATCCTGTTTAAAATCCGTTCTGTTGCCGTTATCTGATAAGGACGCATTACCATTAACATATTTTCCGACGTGAATACACAGTATTTTGTAAGTATATTTAATATTGTGTGTTTTGCAAAAAAAGTTTTTGTAAAGTCAACCAGGTCGGGTATTATTTTATTGTTTGAATCAGCCCAAAAAGATGTAAATTTAAAACTGTTACTGGTTTTACTTTTTTCTGCTTTTTTTGAGTCTGCATCTTTCACTGCGTTATTTCGGGTGCTGTTTGAATAATATTTTGTGTTTACTCCGTTTGATATTACAAAAATCTGCACGTATTCAAATAAGCCGCTTCCAGCCCAGAAAGAATCATTCTGATAACGATTTATTTGATTAAAAGCCTCGCGGATACACATCCCCCTGCGTTTTAATTCAATATGGATTAACGGCAGACCGTTCACAAGAATCGTAACATCGTAGCGGTTGTCATGTTTTGCGCCTTCCGATTGTTTGACAGTATATTGATTAATGACCTGTAAACTGTTGTTGTGAATGTTATTGTGATCAATGAGTGTGATATTTTTTACAGCGGAATTATCGCGCTTCAGAACCTGTACAAAATCTTCCTGAATTTTTCGTGTTTTCTCCTCAATATGTTCATTTGAATTTGCGATACAACTGCTAAAAAAATATTTCCATTCTGCGTCCGAAAATTTGTATTTATTTAACTCTTCTAAACGCTCGCGGAGATTTAAAATTAAATCGGCTTCCGTGTGAATTGGCAAATATTGATAACCTTGTTCACGAAGCAACCGGATAAATTCTTTTTCAAGAGCAGCTTCCGACTCATAACCTGCTGAACGAGTTTTGACGGGTTCATATTCTGTAATAACTGTGTTTTGATCTGTTTCGGCGATAACGTTGAAGTATGTCATTTTTCTCCTTCCTTGAATTCCTTAAATGTTAATAATTTATCTCGATAATATTCGTATTGCTTTTTACGTGCGTTAATTTCTGCCGGGATACCTTCAATTAAAGAATTACATAATTTTTCAAATTTATCGAGAATGTTAACGATTTTAATTTGTGTGTCAATTGGCGGAA
>ERZ842401.3004-NODE-3004-length-21586-cov-5.822349_pt1 | contig 21586 bp, 16 predicted proteins | sample MGYA00521270_ERZ842401 | MGnify/ENA primary metagenome ERZ842401 (study PRJEB31892, sample SAMEA3878208) | bioreactor metagenome | biome: Moose rumen | place: Sweden | collected 2011-10 | study: EMG produced TPA metagenomics assembly of the PRJEB12797 data set...
ACCCATAGCATCTTTTCTTTTTTCTTCTTCTTCTTGTTTTAATCTTTCTGTATCTGCCCACCCATATTTATTCCATTGTTTCAATTTCATTTTTGATAAATATTTACCAAAAACACTCATCCCAGTCATTTTGTAAGGATCTTTTTGATAAGCACGATCCCGCAATGTATTCCACTCCGCCTCTATCCAAGGCACATCATACTCTTCAAGAAGCCAAAGAAAAGTATCGGGATTAAAATTGTCGATATGGAGGGTCTGGCAAGCTTTACACAATTCAGCTTTTGTTTTATCTTTATGGGTATAAAAATTAACATCAGCCATTGTTCGCCTGCATTTAGGACAATATCGACATTATCTGCCTTAATTCCACCATCTACTTCAATATCAAGAGAACTTCGGTTAAGTGAATTAAGATGATTGCGCAGAGTTCGAATTTTATCAGTAGAAGAAGGTATATATTTTTGACCACCAAATCCCGGCTCGACGCTCATGATTAGAATCATGTCAACAATATTTAAATATGGTTCCAAAGTATCTAACCTGGTTCCGGGTTTTATGGATATTCCCGCCTTCTTACCGCAGGAATGGATAAGATCGATTACTGCCATAGGATCGGGAGCGGCCTCTTGATGAAAGGTTATAATATCTGCTCCTGCAGCTGCGAAATCTTTTATATATCTTATAGGATCAGTAATCATAAGATGAACATCAAATATTAGATCTGATGCATCTCGAATGCTTCTTATAACAGGAAGACCAAAAGAAATTGATGGGACGAAAACCCCATCCATTACATCAATGTGTATATAATGTGCTCCGGAGTTCTGACAATCTCTAATTTGATTTCCGAGATTTTTGAAATCAGCTGATAATATAGATGGTGCAAGAATATTCATCAAAATAATCCTTTCGAAAGCTTAGACTACTATCCGTAATTATACATTCTTGAAGTAGAATTTCAAGAATGTATTAGATACTCCCACACACAAAACGGCGTTTGCTTCAGTCGGAATATGGGAAAGTATGAGTTAAATAGGTATGTTAAAGCGACTTTGTTGATGGCTCATTTGACTATTGATTCATTGAATTACGAAACACGCAGCAAGATTGTCTTAATCTCAAAAGGCTTGAAATGTAGTAGAACCTCCTTGGTTTTATTATCAAATCTGATTTCACCTTCCTCATTATTCTCGAGAAGATTGCACTCATATATCCGTTTAATCGTAGCTTTATATCCCATTAATAGCTTTGCTTTAACATTGGCTTCTTTTCCGTACCCCTCATACATACGTATAACTATATCATTTGAGCTTTCGGCCTGTTTTACTGCTTCCACAAAAACTCCGGGCTCTTTAATATCTATAATTCCCTTCAAAACTGTTGCCACTATGTTAGAAGGATGACTGCATAAAGAACTCTTACTCTCAGGAATATAGAAGTGGCTGTTCTCATTAAGGCTCCTTGCCTCTTCAATAACTCTACCAATTCTGTAATCGCCCTCATGTGGGTAAAGAGAATACGTAAACTCATGAAAGCCCTGATCTGCATTAGGATTGGGATATATTCCGGATTTTATGAGAGTAAGTCTCATTAGTTTTTCTTTTGCGTCATAGCCATACTTACAGTCATTTAATACAGCTATGCCAAAAGTGCCATCGTTAGAGGAAATATCCATCCACTTGTGTGCACAACACTCAAACTTGGCCTTATCCCAGCTGTTTTCTTTCTTAAGATTTCGCTTTAAATTACCATACTGAATCTCGCAAGTGATCTTATCTGAATCAACATTAACTGGAAAAGCTGTCTTCAAAAGGGTCTGGTGCTCATGCCAGTCGATTCTTGTTTCAAAATCAATTCTCTTAGAATTAGCATAAAAATGAAGATTCTGTTGGATTTTAGAATTTCTAAAGTCTCTCTTTATGCTAATAACAATCTCACGGCAAGAGTGTGTCTTACCATTATCTTTACTAATATCAATATGCTTACTTAGATCACAACATACATTCCTTGATAACATCTTATCACTGAAAATATTAGCACTTCTTCCAGATTCATCAACACTACTTACCGACAGTTCTTTGAGGTCTGTAATATTCCATGAAACATTCTCAAAATCCGCATCAATATTCCAGCAGTCGTACTCCTTTGGTTTATCCTCAAAAGCGATTAGCCTGTTCAACGGACTTTGATTTCTATCTCTAAGATCTTTTCCAATTGTTTTAACGAAAAGACTTTCTAGTTCACCGTTATCATCCACCGTTGCCGTGTAGAATATAGTATTTATAATTAGTTTTCCGGCTTTGTTTTCACAAGTGATGTCATTAGCTCCTGTGTTTTTTTCATAATAGGTAATGTCATTGCCATTTTCTCCATCGCAAGTAATAGCACTGGCTTTTACTTTTTCTCCATCGCAAGTAATAGCACTGCCTTTTACATTTTCTCCATCGCAGGTAATAGCACTGCCTTTTACTTTTCCTCCATCGCATGTAATGTTCTTGCCTTCAGTGTTATCCTTATCACAGATAAGCCTTGATAGGTCAATTTCCATTAGGGCTTCATCAATGATTCTTTCAGTTCTTCTTTTTATATCAGCGTAGTCCATGTCAGAATCCTGATAAACTTCTTCTATTGAAGAGCCCGGTAAAATGTCATGGAACTGATTGAGCATGATCTTTTTCCAGATTTCTTTTAGCTCTTTTGCAGGATATGCTTTTTTTCTCTTTAAAAATGCGCATACAGACAAAAGCTCAGCCTCTGCTACGAGATACTCAGACTTTCTATTGTTCTTTTTGTTCTTGCCGATAGAAGAGTAGGTTCCTCGGTGATATTCTAAATATAGTTCATCTTTCCAGGTTGGAACTTCTTTTCCTTCAATCTTCTTAGATAGCTTTTCAAAAAATTCTGTAACTGATGTTTGCTTAGTCTTTGGAACTCCGGGGATTCCAAGCTCAAGCCTTCTGTTCATCTCAAGCATTTCCCAGGTTGGACCGCCGCCGCCATCTCCGTATCCATAGCAGTCAAGGACTACATCTGTAAGGCCTTTTTCTCTGAAAGCCTCCCACGCTCCCATTATCTGCGATGCATTCTGCCTTCCATTGTAGGTATAGTTAAGAATTCTGCCGTCTTTGCCAGCTTCTTGTGCCTTATCGTAATCACAGGTAGTGATTATATAAGTTGGGATCATACTGCCATCAATGCCTTCCCAGTTAAAGAGATCATGTGGCATTCTGTTGGTATCATTCCAGGCAAGTTTCGTGGTCATAAAGGCTTTTATTCCACTCTTTTTCAGAATCTGCGGAAGAGCAGCGCTATATCCAAATACATCGGGAAGCCATAGAATTTTACTATCTACATCAAATTCCTCTTTGAAATACTCTTTCCCATAGAGTATCTGCCTCACAAGCGACTCGCCGGATGTCATATTACAGTCTGCCTCAAGCCACATCGCACCCTCCGGCTCAAAGCGCATTTCCTTTACCTGCTTTTTTATTTCCTCAAAAAGCTCCGGCTCTTCCTCTTTTACAAACTCATACATTTGCGGGGTACTTGCCATGAAAAGATATTCCGGGTACTTTTTCATAAGTTCCATAACAGTTGAGTAGCTACGGATAACTTTTTCCCTTGTCTGGCGAAGTCGCCATTTCCATGCAACATCAATATGAGTATGTCCAACACTTGCTACTGTAACAGGCAGATAATCTCTTCCATATAGGTTTTTTCTAAGGAGATCAGAGGCTTTGGTGAGTTTCTCACAGTTGTTTGTAACTGTTTTTTTATGGTCTGCGTTTTTAGGATCTATATATTCACAAGCTGTGGATAGTTCATCAAGTATGATTTTTACGGAGTTTTGTACATTCGTTGATAACTTTGCGTATAAATTGTCTAGAATCTCATCAGATATTTCAATATTTTTATTCTGTTCTTCAAAAGCTCCTGCGGTTGTATCAAGTACAGATTCACGCTTTGAGGAAGGTATCCCAAGCATGGCCTGCACGGCTTCAAATGGGACTTTTAAGTCAAAATAGAGCTTTTGAACAGCTTCGTTTCTGGCAGCGATTGTCATATTCAGATGGTTATCGTTCTTATCGAGATTTGAATATGCATATATCCTGATATCCACAATTCTGTTTCTGTCAGTATTCCAATCCTCTTTTTCAAAGATAGTTATACTGTTGTGGTTCATATCCATTCCACAGCGTCTTTTTCCATCTTTATATACAAGCATCTGTGGATTGTTGGTATTCCAGATGTCTTCTGCCCCTGTGGATAAAAAGAACAACACTTCCTTATTCCTGAACATTTCAGGTATTTCCACCTCTACATGGAAACAATAGTGGGTATCGGGCTCTCCCCATGTGGCACCATGTTCAAATCTATCCCACTCTGAAACATCATCAAGTACAGTCTCCCTGTTGCCATAGGGAACTTCTTTTATCCTTATTCCATCAGCTGTCATCACTTTATCAATAGCTCTGACATTTTCAAAGAGACTATTCTCCAGCATTTCTATTGTGTCTTTTATTTGGTTATAACTCTCTGCTTTTCCCATTTTTGCATCCTATTTTTTGTATATGCTAAGCCCTCGTTCATACTGACTGAGTGCTTGCGCAGATATTCCTATCCTATTAGCCAATTCTTTTTTAAAACTAAACTGAGAATAAGAATAAAAAGTGACTTAAAATCCCTATTATAATGATGGAATGCTATCCTAAAGTGAGTTAGTAGTTTTAAGCCTATGTTCATATTGCTCCCAAAAAGGATCATTAATTGTGTAAGGTTCCACATAAAATTTCTGAAGGATATATCTGGCAGCAACTGTCTTTTGAGGATTGACCATCTTGCTAAGTTTCTCATTTGTGCTTTTACAAAAATCATGCCAGGAAATTACAAAACCTTCATATCTTGACAGATTATCTATGCCAATCCAATCTCTAAGCTTTACCGGGTATCGTGAGGCTTTGGGTCTTGTGCATTCATTTACTTGCAAAAAATAATGCATTCCGTTTTCATCATATATTCTTCCCATAGGAAAAAGTCTGCAAAAACCGGGGCGAAATGAGTGAATAGAGCACCTGTTGAATTCGTTTAAAAAGGCGCATTTTTCTTCCTTTTCCGGGTGATCTTCATCATATGTTATTAGGTTTGGAAGAATGAGATTATCAACCATTCTTAGTTCAATCTCTTTTTCGATCATGTCTTCGAAATTCTTCTTAAGTCCTTTGCTAAGGTTATACATATCAAAGGGGTCAAGAATTATAGAATCCCCGGTTATTCTGCAGCAATCGCTGCACCCTAGGCATTCACCACAGCCGACATTTACAAGATCGTCGGCATTATATACAAAACCATCAGAAATTTCTTCAAAATTAATGTTTCTTATCATATTCAAACTTTCTACTATATGCACAAAACAATCCTTCAAATATCTATGCTATAATAGGCATATGTTTCATCTTATTACTAGTTTTATATCTTTTGCTTGAATCGCTCGTGTTTGGGATATTACTTAATGTGATAAAACAAAATATCAGCTTACCTTAAGTTCTAATCCTCTCATATAGGTTCATCCAAAAAATAATACAACATACGAGGTGACAATATGAGAAAAGTCTTCGCTGTCTTATCAGCCATTATAATGGTTGTTTTCTTTTTGGGCAATTATTCAACAGTTTATGCGGCCACAAGTTATAAAGTTACTTTTCTTGCAAACGGGGGAAGTGGCACAATGAGTAGCGCTGCATTCAGTACTACTTGCGTTTCAACACTTCCTGCTAATAAATACACAAGAACCGGATATCGTTTTCGCGGATGGAATACCAGTAGTGATGGAAGTGGAACCGGATATGCGGATCAGGGTTCTGTTATTTATACGGGCACAGATAATTTAAAACTATATGCTTCCTGGGAACCTCAGGTATACAAGATTACATATGATGGTAATGGCGCAACATCAGGCAGCATGAACGATCAGCTGATAAGTTACGATCAGCCAACGGCGCTTAGAGCTAATGCCTATACTAAATCGGGATATTCTTTTGCTGGATGGGTTGACAGCAGCGGTAACGTATATGCAGATGGACAAGCTGTCTCTAATCTTAGAAAATGTGTTATGCGTTCGACAAAGCTTAAGACTATAAGCGCAGGAAGTCCTTGCGTATATACAAATTATTCATTCAAAAGCGTTCAAGGCTCGACTGTTTTTACTCAAAATTCACATAAATATGTTGTTTTTGCAGCTTCAATAAACGACTCAAGTTACTATGCAGGCGATTTGTCACATTATGAGACCAATTTGGTAAAATATGATCTTACTTCAGGATGCGTTGTTGCTACCAAACACAATCTGTGGTTCGATCATGGTAATGCAATGTGTTATAACAAGGATAATGGCCATATCTATATTGCAGAAGGCGGATCTCGCCAGGGATATGCTTCCGATATAATGGAAATTGATTCAAATCTCAATTACGTAGCCACTCATCATATTGACGGAGTTAGCAATGTCTATGCCATAGCAATCTATAATGGAGCATATTACATTATGGGTAAAAGTGATGCTGGCAAGGCATGTTTTTTCCTCGTAGATTATAATTTTGAAATTGCAGGCTGGTCAGATATAAGCTCGGATTATCAGCAAGGTTACCGCATACAGGGAATGGCGGTTGATGACAATTTCATATATGCTTTGACGGCTTGTTTTGATTCCTACAATTGGAAGGGTAATCAAAAGCTTAATGTGTTCACTCTATCAGGCGACTATGCCGGCACCTGGTCAATAGATGTAACTAAGGAAGTTGAAGATATAAGCATAGATCCTGCTACAGACAAAATTTATATATCCACAAATGAAGGCAATAAAACAACTATATATGAAACAGTATTCCCAAATGTTACATTAAAAGCTTCGTGGGTCAAAAATTAAAATACTAAAAATAGTATTCTGTTATTCTTTCTTCATTTTTTTGTGTTGCTGGTGCGCTACCATTGGAATTAGCAGGCTATCCGGAAGTATTTTTGAAAAAGAACATGCAATTTTCATTCTAAGAGTAGGAATAATCGTAACTTTTCTTTTCTTCATCATCTTAAGAGCATAGCTTACACATTTATGAGCCGATATGCCCTTAAGAGCAAAAGAAACATTTGCAACTTCGTTGAACTGAGTATCAACAGGTCCCGGACACAGAACTCCGATATAGGTTTTGCTTCCGTGAATTTTGAGTTCGTGGGCAATAGCTTTGGTAAGGCTTACAACATATGCCTTAGTAGCATAATAGGTGGACATATAGGGACCGGCAGGGAATAATCCAGCAGAAGAACCTACATTCAGGATATATCCTCCGATTTCCTTGTCCATAAGAGGTAGGATCCTCTTTGTCAGCCTGTGAAGCGCCTTTATATTGACATTGATCATTTCCATTTCGCGCTTTTCGCTGCAATCTTCAAAACATCCTGAGAGACCGAATCCTGCATTATTTATAAATATAGAGAGTGTATTGCCGGGTTCAGAGTTTATTTCCTCTTTTATATATTCGCATAGCTTTGTTACGTCTTTCTTTTTGGATAGGTCGGCTATAACTATGCTGCTATTGCCATATAGCTGCTTTTGCAGATCAAGAAGCCGATCTTTTCGCCTTGCTACCATAACTATGTAATAACCTTTTTGAGATAGCTGTCTGCAAAATTCGCTACCAATACCGGAACTTGCACCGGTTATAACTGCTATGTTCTTCATGATGAAATCCCTCTTTGCGATATTTGAAATCTGTTACTCACTAATCTTGTACTATTACAAGTACAGTGTTTGAGTTAAAATAATCTTATGACGTGAGGGGCAAAAGGAACTTTTTACACCTACATCATCTTATCACATTATAGAAAAAGGATGCAAAAGGCGTAAGCGCCGGACTTGACTATCCTATAATAGCGCCTACATCCTATAGAACAGGGAGGAGATTGTACAAGATATGAAGATTGAAGTTCACGGAGCATGGGGAGATATCAGCAAAGCAAAAGATGCGGGCGATGACAGCGTTGTTCTTAGTTGGGAGGGAGAATATAGGATAGATGATTATATAGAATTTACGAATCTTACCCCGAATACCTTTTATAAATTGAAAATTGATTCTACAATAGAGGAATCGCTGATATTCGTAACCAAGAGTTCTTTTAGATATACGATACCCTTTTATGAGAAAAAGACAAGCTATAATCCGTTGTCATTTGTTGGAAACAGACATATTGTATCAATCAGAAAGGCTTATGATTTTGAGGTGAAATCAACAAGAAACCTTTGCTTAAATCCCTGTGATCAATCAATGATTGATGGAGTATATCCGCATGCATCAGCTAATGTAGAAACAAGAGGAGAGGCTGTTTTTGCTGCGAGAAATGCAATTGACGGCGTTTGCGTAACAAAATCACATGGTGAATGGCCCTATGAATCCTGGGGGATTAACAGGCAAGATGATGCACAAATTAAAATTGAGTTTGGATATCAGGTAGATATAGACGAAATAAGACTCTATACAAGAGCGGATTTTCCACATGATAACTGGTGGGTTGGTGGTACTTTTGAGTTTTCGGATGGAAGCTTGGAAGAGGTATCTATGACTAAGAAAATTCAAAAGCCACATATTTTTTCTATCAAGAAGCGTGGAATAAGATGGCTTGCTTTGGGCAAGCTGATAAAAGCGGATGATCCAAGCCCTTTCCCGGCACTTACACAAATTGAGGTATATGGGAGACCTTCGTGTGACTAATTTATAACTCAAACTTCCCACTTGCCGGGCTGGAGGTGCAGTCGATTTATAAAACGTTTCAGATGTATTCATACGAACTAATCGTTATCCTTGAGGCGGCAAAGGACAAAATCGATAAAAGATCCTTTGATATTTTGTGTAAAATTGTTAATTTACACGGAAAAAATAATTTGGTATTGTTGAAATATGCCAAGCATATCCCGAATCAAGGATTAATCCATGGCGATATTTTTTGATTGAATATGAAACGTTTCAATCTTGAAAAGTTGTAATTTAGGTGAATACTGAAACAACCAGAAACTTTCGTGTCTGTTGTTGCGCAATACGGGATCAACTTTTTTGCTAAAAAGCGTCAAAATCTGTACCGCTTAATAGACATGTTTGGAAAGATATCCTTGGCTGCAAGAGGATGATTTTAGATGGATCAGAAGGTATACGACCTTTTTTGTTTGGTTAATTTACGAAAATTAACCGAAAATTCACTAAACTATTGTTTAATATACCGAAAGCTGTATAATGAATAAATGAAATAGCATAAATTGCAGTGCGGTATTGGAGGGAAAACTGTAATTTATGCACAAAATAAAAGGAGGATTTTTTATGAAAAGAAAGGTATTAGCAACGCTTCTCGCTGGCACAATGGTATTTTCTATGGTGGCATGTGGTTCATCCACGAGCGAGACAACATCTACAGATACTGAAACGGTTTCAGAAACAGCCACAGAGTCATCTGAAACACAGCAATCAGCATCTGAGACATCGGAGGCATCTTCACAGCCTGACATCAGACTTGTAAATGGTAAGCCTGAAATTGATACACAGCTTCAGAATCTTGCTGCCAAGTACAAGGAGGATACAGGTAATGTTGTAGAAATCGAGTCAATCGGTGGAGACACTTCTGCATCTGACGCTCTTAAGAGCTACTATCAAGCAGGAAATATGCCTGACATCTTTGTTTCAGAGACCAATCAGTTTGCTAACTGGGAAGGCATGCTTGCAGATCTTTCCGGCGAAGCTTGGACAGAGAATACTTCATACGAGTATGTAGATGATGAAATGGGAACAATCGGATTCCCTTATCAGATTGAAGCTACAGCTCTTGCTTATAATGCAGAGATTCTTGAAGCAGCAGGAGTAGATCCTTCTTCACTTACAAGCCCTTCGGCATATGAAGAAGCTTTTGCCAAGATTGATAGTATGAAGGATGAACTTGGTATTACAGCTGTAGTTGGTTACTGCGCTGAGCCTACTAACCTTGGATGGTCAACAGGAACACATATTTTCGCGCAGTATCTTGATTCTGGACTTGCAGCTGATGATACTACATATATCGACCTTCTTAATGATAATGGACAGATTGATGAAGATAGAATGAAGGATTTTGCTGACTTCATCGGCCTTCTCAATGAATATTCAGATCCTGACCTTCTTGTAGATGGTATCTATGATAACCAGGTAGGTAATTTTGCAGCCGGTAAGTATGCATTCGTAACTCAGGGATCATGGATTGGTGCCTCTCTTACAGCTAATGAGAATTATTCAGGATTTGAAGTTGGATTTGCACCATATGCATTTGAAGATGGCTACGACACAATTATCGCCGGACCTTCTTCTTATTGGGCAGTATATGCAGACGGTAATGTAGATGCTGCAAAAGCTTTCCTTCAGTGGTGCTCTGAGGATTCTGCTCAGGATATTCTTGTAAATGAAGCAGGTCTTATCAGCCCATTCGATGATTGTGCATATACACCTACAGATCCTTTTGCTGCAAGCGTAATTGAATACATGCAGGCAGGAAAGACATCAAGCTGGCATACATTCCTTAAGAAGACAGGCCTTGAGAATCAGACATGTCAGGTATTTGCAGATTATGCAAAGGGCTCTCTTGATGCTGATGGATTTGTATCTACAATCGCTTCAGTAATCAAGTCATATTATGCAGAATAATCTTGCAAGGGGCTAAGCCTTTGAAGAGGTTTGTGTTCAAAAAAGATTTTTTGAAGAAATAATAAGGCTTTGCAAAAGCAGGGGTATAGTGGCTGGCGATATATCTTGCCGGCCACTATACATACTGATTTATAAATTAATGTTTTGTTAGCTAAATGTTTGTGCGTTTGTAACATGTGAAATTTTATTTTGGTGTTTACTGCATGCGTGTTCCAAATGCTTTTACCTGCTACAAACACGCAAAGACAGTTTTGAAACGGAGGTATTCAGATGAATATACTTTCACCTGGACGAAAAATAGCATCATATGTCTTTCTTGTTGCCGGCATTATAATGTTTATTTTTGCACTTGCAATTGACATTATGGGCAAAGACATATCTTATAGGGGAACGTTGCTTGTACTTGGGATAGTAGCAATTATTGCGGGGTTATATTTTTTTCCTAGTCTTAAATATCACAGGAATATCATTAATATTCTCTTTCTATTTCCACTTCTATTTACTTTTTTGGTAACCGTTATTATCCCTCTATTGCTTGGTGTATATTATTCCTTCACAGATTGGGATGGAATTAGAATGAAGGGCTTTGTCGGATTTGCAAATTATGCCAAAATGTTCTCACAGCCAAGCTTTTTGTGGTCGATATTAATAACATTTCTATTTGTTGTATTTAATATGATTTTGGTTAACCTTGTCGGATTTTTGCTTGCTCTTTTGTGCACTACAAAGATTAAAGGCGTTGGATTTTTTAGAGCTTCGTATTTCCTCCCTAATCTTATAGGAGGTATTGTACTTGGATATATTTGGCAGTTTATTTTTGCTAATATTCTGACTGACATTCTGAATCAGCAGCATTCCTGGCTCGCCGATACTGATACTGCATTTATGGCTATAATAATTGTTTATATATGGCAGTATGCTGGATATATAATGCTTATCTATATTACAGGACTTACTACTGTTCCGAGGGATGTTCTTGAGGCATCAGCTATAGACGGTGCAAATGCTATTCAGACACTTTTTAAGATCAAACTTCCTATGATTGCATCTACTATTACGATTTGTACATTTCTTACACTTACTTCAGCGTTTAAACAGTTTGACGTTAACCTTGCTCTTACCGGAGGAACGGGCTCTGTTACAGGATTCCTTGGAGAGGGGAATTATATTACGAACGGAACAGAAATGCTTGCCTTGAATATTTATCAGACTGCAATCAAACAGGGGTATTACTCATTGGCACAGGCTAAGGCAGTATTGTTCTTCCTTATTCTTGCTACAGTTTCAATTGTTCAGGTAAGAATATCTAATAAGAGGGAGGTGGAGATGTAATGAATAGAAAGCCTAAAACATCATCACTGATAATAGAAACAATACTTGCCATTATAATTGTAATGTATGTATTGTTCCCGTTTTTTATAGTGCTTCTTAGCTCTTTTAAATCAACGACAGCTATTACAGAGAATCCCATTGGATTTAATGGAGCAAGCTTTAGCCAGTTTGCAAGTAATCTTAGGGATGTTGTTAACAATACACATTTTAATTTTTGGAAGGCTTTTGGAACATCGGCGATAATTACAGTTGTATCTCTCGTCCTTCTTTCAGTGTTCGGAGGTATGGCGGCTTGGGTAATATGTCGTAACAAAACAATCTGGTCAAGCGTTATATATTTTGTATTTATTGCTTCTATGATAATTCCCTTTCAGGTAGTTATGCTTCCTTTGGTTTCTACCTTTAGAGATGTCGGAAACTTTATAGGAATATCAATGAATCAGTCGATACCGGGAATTATATTTGCATACCTTGGGTTCGGCGGAGCAATGACGGTTTTTATTTTAAATGGATTTATAAAAGGAATACCATTTGAACTTGAAGAAGCTGCATATATTGACGGATGTCTTCCGGAAGAGGTTTTCTTTAGAATTGTGTTCCCGATGCTTAAACCGGTTATTATGACAGTTACAATACTTAACGGCATGTGGATTTGGAATGATTATCTTCTCCCTTCAATGATGCTGGGCTTAAACGGCAAGGTTAGAACTCTTCCTGTTGCAGTGCAGGCATTTGTGGGGTCATATGTAAAACAGTGGAACCTTATACTTACTGCTGCTCTTCTTGCAATCATTCCTATGATTATCGTCTTTTTGATTGGCCAAAAACAAATTGTACAAGGAATGGTTGATGGTGCGATAAAGTAATATAACTCAAACTTCCCAATTGAGTTGAATTTAATATATGGCAAGGTAGCGCCTGCTCTAAGAAAGAGCAGGCGCTACTTGTGGTATGGAGAGTGCTAGACCCATGAAAGGAATCAAATTTGTACAATTGCATATTTTTCCTGTAAAGGATATACTATACCGTGATAAATAGTCGGATTTAGAAAGAGCCATAGGTCTTTTTTCATAGTTAAGAGTATGGCTTATGATGCAGGCATTATGTAAATAAGGCTGTATCACGATTGGTCTTGGCGTATCATTCGCGCTTTAAGACCGGAAAGAAGGTAAAATGTACACGAAGATTGGTAGTAACGAACCCTGCTGGTGTGGTAGCGGCAAGAAGTACAAAAAATGCCACGAGCAGTTTGATGAACGCATAATAGGGTTTGAACTTCAGGGGCATGAAGTTCCGCCACGCCGTATCATCAAAACAAAAGAACAGGTAGAAGGAATAAAAGAAAGCGCCAAGATTAATATAGCTTGTCTTGACCGTGTGGCTAAAGAGATTCATGCAGGTATGTCAACTGAAGAGATAGATCATATAGTAGCAGAAACAACCAGGGAAATGGGCGGCATCCCGGCTCCACTTAATTACGAAGGATTTCCAAAAAGTGTATGTACCTCTATCAATGATCAGGTATGCCACGGGATACCGTCAGCTGATGATATATTAAAAGATGGTGATATCATTAACGTGGATTGTTCTACAATTCTAAATGGATATTTTTCGGATTCATCCAGAATGTTTTGTATAGGAGATGTTTCTCCTGAGAAGAAAAAACTAGTAGAAGTTACAAAAGAATGTGTAGAAATTGGTGTTAAAATGGTAAAGCCCTGGACGTTTCTCGGGGATATGGGACACGCTGTTCATATGCACGCTGTTGAAAATGGCTATACAGTTGTAAGAGAAATCGGAGGACATGGCTGTGGACTTGAATTTCACGAAGATCCGTTTGTAAGCTTTGTTTCAAGACCGGGCAAAGAGATGCTTATGGTTCCCGGAATGACCTTCACAATTGAGCCTATGGTCAATATGGGAACAGATCGTATTTTTGTGGATGAAGAAAACGATTGGACTGTATATACTGCTGATCGTAAGCCATCTGCCCAGTGGGAAGTACAGGTTCTTGTAACCGAGGATGGATGCGAGATTTTGACATATTGATTTATAAAATGAAAAAGAAATAACTCAAACTTCGCACTTGCCAAACAGGCACAGCCCTTTGCTGTTATGCGAATAGGACTGTGCCTGTTTGGCGAGTGCGAAGGTTGAAGAAATAAATTAAATCAAAGGGCATTTATAAAAGTAATGTTGCTTTGGTTACGAAAGTATAAAGGAGTTTTACATGCAAAATAAAGGCAAATACTATCTAACTACTGCAATTGCCTACACTTCCGGCAAGCCGCACATAGGTAACACATACGAAGCTATCCTTGCTGATGCTATTGTTCGTTACAAGAGAGCTGATGGTTATGATGTTCACTTTCAGACAGGATCTGATGAACATGGGCAGAAAATTGAGTCAAGGGCTATTGAAGCCGGGTGTGACAGTCCAAAGGAATTCGTAGATCAGGTTTCCGGAGTTATCAAAGATATCTGGAACAAAGTTGGAACTTCGTATGATCGTTTCATTAGAACCACAGATGAGGATCATGTAAAACAGGTTCAGAAGATCTTCAAAAGATTTTATGATCAGGGTGATATCTATAAGGGCTCTTATAAGGGTAAATATTGTACAGAATGCGAGGCCTTCTATACGGATTCACAGCTTGCGGATGGCAAGTGTCCTGTATGCGGCGGTGATGTCCATGAATCTGAAGAGGAAGCGTATTTCTTTAAGATGAGTAATTATACTGATAGACTCATCAAATATATTAATGAACATCCTGAGTTCATTCAGCCTGAATCCCGCAAAAATGAGATGATGAACAATTTCCTGCTTCCGGGTGTGCAGGATTTGTGCGTATCAAGAACGAGTTTTAAATGGGGAATCCCGGTAGATTTTGATGATAAGCACGTTGTATATGTATGGCTTGATGCTCTTGCTAACTATATAACCGGTATCGGATATGACTGCGATGGAAACAGTTCAGAAGAATTCAATAAATACTGGCCTTGTGATCTCCATCTTATAGGAAAAGATATTTTGAGATTCCATACAATATACTGGCCTATCTTCCTGATGGCACTTGATCTGCCTCTTCCTAAGCAGATTTTCGGACACCCGTGGCTTTTGCAGGGTGGAGAGAAGATGTCAAAATCTAAGGGTAATGTTATCTATGCAGATGACCTTGTAGACCTTTTTGGCGTAGATGCAGTTCGTTATTTCGTTCTTCATGAAATGCCTTTTGATAATGATGGAACTATTACATGGGAACTTATGGTTGAGCGTTTCAATTCAGATCTTGCCAATACCCTTGGTAACCTTGTAAGTCGTACTATAGCTATGAGCAACAAGTACTTTGGCGGAGTAGTAGAAGATAAGAAGGTAATAGAACCTATCGATGAAGATCTGAAGAAGGTGGTTACAGGAACATATAAGATTGTAGAAGAGAAGATGGATGAGCTTAGAGTAGCAGACTCACTCACAGAAATTTTTAATCTTTTCAAAAGATGTAATAAGTACATTGACGAGACAGAGCCATGGGTACTTGCAAAGGATGATTCTAAAAAGGAGCGTCTTGCAACGGTTCTCTACAATCTGACTGAATCAATTATGATTGGAGTATCACTTCTTGCGCCATTCATGCCAAAGACAGCAGAGCTTACGGCTTCAAATTTTAATACGCAGCTACGAGATTTTGAAAGCCTTTCTACATTTGGATCATATCCAAATGGAAACAAGGTATCAGCCGAGCCTGTAATGCTTTTTGCAAGAAAAGATATGGAAGAGGTTCTTGGGCAGACTGCAGTTATTACACAGAAGCAGAAAGCTGAATTTTTTGAAAGTCAGGAGCAAGCAGCAGCTAACCTTGAAAAGGCAGGTAGAATACAGGATGCTGATAAGATTCGCGAGAATCTAAGGAATTTAAAGGGAGAAGATACATCATCCGATGAAGAGGGCATTGATATCGAGCCAAAGGCTGAGATAGCATATGATGACTTTGCAGCTATGCAGTTTCAGGTTGGCGAAGTTATAAAGTGTGAAGCGGTTCCAAAGTCCAAAAAGCTTTTGTGTTCTCAGGTCAAGGTTGGTTCTAAAACTTTACAGATCGTATCAGGAATTCATAAATATTATGAGCCTAAGGATATGGTTGGTAAGAAGGTTATGGTGCTTGTGAATCTTAAGCCTGCTAAACTTGCAGGTGTTACATCTGAGGGTATGCTACTATGCGCTGAAGATGCGGATGGAAATCTTTCGCTCATGGTTCCTGAGAAGAAGATGCCTTCAGGCGCAGAAATATGCTAAAAACATTAAAAAATAGGGAGGTTGTGCGGCAGATATGGCAAATGTAGCTAATACATCCAATAAGGAAAATGTTTATTTTCAGTCTTCTGACGGTCTTGACAAGATCCATGCAAGCATTTGGACGCCGGAGAAAGAACCAAGAGCTGTTCTGCAGATAGTTCACGGAATGCAGGAATATATAGACAGATATGAAGAATTAGCTTCGTTTTTTACCGGTAAAGGGTTTGTTGTATGCGGTGAAGATCACCTTGGACATGGTGAGAGCGTAGCTGAAGATGGAACATATGGCTATTTTTGCAAGCAGGATCCGGAGAAGGTGCTGCCGGAGGATACACATAAGCTTACTCTTGTAATGAAGGAGAGATACCCTAAGGCTAAGTACGTAATACTTGGGCATAGCTTTGGCTCTTTTATTACGAGAGAATATCTTGCAAGGTTCGGAGAAGATGTTGATGTGGCTATTATCTGTGGTACAGCCAATCAGCCCGAAAGTGTTGCAAAAGGAGGCCTTGCTGTATCGAGGATTCAGAAGTTTTTTCTTGGAGATAAGCATGTTGCCAAAATGCTTGATAAGATAACCTTTGGGAATTACCTGTCAAAGATTGATAATCCAAAGACACCTTCGGACTGGCTTTCCTATAATGAAAAGAGCGTTGAAGCGTATCGCGGTGATCCGTGGTGTACGTTTACATTTACGATTAATGGATTTGAAACCATGGCTAAGCTTCTTTTGCTAGTAGGTGATAAGAACAGGATGAAGCAGATGCCAAAGGATTTACCGATTCTTCTGGTTGCCGGAAAAGAAGATCCCGTTGGGAATTACGGTAAGGGTGTGGAGCAGCTTTATGGTATCTATAAAGATGAGATAGGGCTTAACGTTTCGTTAAAGCTTTATGATCACATGCGCCACGAGATTCATAATGAACCGGGAAGGCAGCAGGTTTTTGATGATTATCTGAATTTTATAAACGAACATATCTAACTTGTAAGTGCTGGGCGTGATAGAATTTTGCAAAGCATCTGTAAATGCGTAGTGCTTGCTTTAACAATAGGATGTTAACATGGAGCTAATTATCAGGAAGGGTTATGCCAGTGACTGGGATAATGCTATGGAACTGGTATGGAGGACATTTTCAACCTTTAATGCATCTGATTACAGCATAGAGGGACAAGAGAATTTTAAGAATTTTCTCTTTGATCAAAAACTCTATCAGCAGTATGCAATAGGCAATTATGAACTTCTTACGGCTTTTGACCAAAGTAGATTGGTTGGTGTACTTCTTTTGCGCGAAAACAGGCACATATCTCTTCTTTTTGTTGATGGAGATTATCATAGAAGAGGGGTTGGGCATAAACTCGTTGAGTGTGCTTCCAAATATGTCAAGAAGAAAGGAAGACGTTTTAAGATGAGTGTAAATGCTTCGCGCTATGCTGTACCTTTTTATAAACATGAGGGATTTGAGGAAGCCAAAATCGAGCAGTTCGAAGATGGCATAAGATATCTCCCTATGGAACTTAAGTTGTGATTGGTATTTTGACTGTTTTATCCTATGATAGCAGATCTAAAAGTACAGAAAATGGTGGGTTATGAGTAAAATATTTGATTTGGACAGTCCTCTTATGAGGATTCTTAATAAGGTCGCTGACCTTATGATTTTGAATGTTGCAACACTCCTTTTTTGCGTGCCGGGGCTTTTTAGCGGCTATGTAGCTATACAGATATATATGACCGAAGGGATGATTAATATTCCGTCAATTCTAATGTTTGTGGTATTGTCTATCCCTGTTGGAAGTGCCCTGACCGGCATGCACTATGTGCTTCTAAAGATGGTAAGAGGCGACGAAGCATATATTATTAAGGATTTCTGGAAATCGTTCAAGCTTAATTTCAAGCAGGCATCGGTTATATGGCTTATACTAGAGGTGATAGGACTGTTGCTTATTGCTGATTACAAGATATATATAAGCTCTTCCTCTTTTCCCAAAATAATGCTTATTATGACAGGCGTTGTAGCTATAATTGTATTCATAGTATACATTTATGTATTTCCGCTCCTTTCAAGATTCTCAAATACTATTGGCAATACGATTAAGAATGCTTTTCTTGTGTCAATTTTTGGACTTCCAAGAACACTTCTTATGATGGTTATAACAGGTGCAGCACTTATTGTTCCGGTAGTTGCCGTTACTTTGATTTATCGTATTTTTCCGGTTTATATATTATTCGGCCTTACACTTCCGGGGTATTTGTGTGCACTTTTGTACAGCCCGCTTTTTAAGAGATTTGAACCTGAAGTCAAGGAAGAAAAGATGACAACGGAAGAAGAGCTTCTAGAAGCAGCAAGAGCAATTCAAGGTTCTAATGATGAAGATTTCGATGAAGCTGCCAAGATTATCCAGGATGATGGAATGGATGAGGCAGATGATGCAAGTGGGAAGTTTTAGTAGTTTATGGCATGTTGTCAATCTGACGTAAAAAGTTCTCTTTTATTCGGCAAATTGACATGAAAAATAAAAAAATGACCAAGCAATATGCATTTTGTCCAAGACCTTTCGATAATTTTGTTGAATCGCTCCATACACAAAAAATATAGTAAACGATATACTGAAAAAGGATTGAAAAATCCCAACTACTATTTCTTTTAATGAATGGGAGGATTATACAATGGCAAGCTTACAATTAGAGCATATTACAAAGCAGTATCCTAACGGCTTCGTAGCTGTTAAGGACTTCAACCTTGATGTTGAAGACAAAGAATTCATCATTTTCGTAGGTCCTTCGGGATGCGGAAAGTCAACAACACTCCGTATGATTGCAGGTCTTGAAGATATCTCTTCAGGTACTCTCAAAATTGGCGGCAAAGTTATGAACGATGTAGAGCCTAAGGATCGTGATATCGCGATGGTATTCCAGAACTACGCTCTGTATCCTCATATGACAGTATATGATAACATGGCATTCGGTCTTAAACTTCGTAAAGTTCCGAAGGAAGAGATTGACCAGAAGGTTAAGGCAGCAGCTAAGATCCTTGATCTTTCAAATCTCCTTGATCGTAAGCCTAAGGCTCTTTCAGGTGGTCAGAGACAGCGTGTTGCTATGGGACGTGCTATCGTTCGTAATCCTAAGGTATTCCTTATGGATGAGCCTCTTTCAAACCTTGATGCTAAGCTCCGTGTTCAGATGAGAACAGAGATCGCTAAGCTTCACCAGAGACTTGGTACAACTATTATCTACGTTACACACGACCAGACAGAGGCTATGACTCTTGGTACAAGAATCGTAGTTATGAAAGATGGTGTTGTTCAGCAGGTAGATACACCTCAGAACCTCTATGATAAACCAGAGAATCTCTTCGTTGCCGGATTCATGGGATCACCTCAGATGAACTTCCTTGATGCTGATGTTGAGGTTGTTGGCGAGACAGCATTCCTTAAGATTGCTGATCAGAAGATCGAGCTTCCTCCTGCTAAGTCAAAGAAGCTTATCGAAGGCGGTTACAACGGCAAGAAGGTAACATTCGGTATTCGTCCTGAAGATGTTGATGATTCCGAAATGTTTGTTAATACAGCAAAGGCTGTATTCGAGTCAACAATCAACGTATACGAGCTTCTTGGTGCAGAAGTTTATCTGTACTTCGATCTCGAAGGCTTCCCTATCACAGCTAGAGTTGATTCTCGTACAACAGCTAGACCTGGTGATAAGGTTAAGTTCGGTTTTGATGTTGAGAAGATTCACGTATTCGACAAAGAGACAGAGAAGACAATCACAAACTAATAATAGCTTAATCAAGAGGCAGAGCTTATGGGCTCTGCCTCTTTTACGCTAAGTCGAAGTTTAAGTAAGATATTATTCGAATATGGGGTATCATGCATGTGGCGTGTGCCGTTTTCGATACAGGGATTTTTTATGCTTTAAAATATGGAAATGCAAAAAAACGTCCTGCCCGGAGATATACTCAGCAGACAGGACATTTTATTTGTTTGTAATAATCATAGCGTTACTTCCTTTCACCTTATATATCGGAACTTTATGATAAAACTTTAGCATATATAGAAGAATGATTTAGCATGTAACTTTAACTTTTCCCATTCCCATCTTGTGTGTGGAGTGCATCGGTTTCGATGTGGGAAGTTAGAGACTAACAATTCTGTCCGTTTTTTCTGCCAACCATTTATTATGAGTTACCATCAAAACTGTTCTGCCATATTCTTTACTCATTTCATGCAATAACTCAAATACTTTATTGGCTGTTTTGTTATCTAATGCGCCAGTGGGTTCATCCGCTAAAATCACATTGCAGGGTTTTAATAAAGCACGAGCAATTGCAACACGTTGTTGTTCACCTCCAGACATATATATTACCTTTTCATTCATTGCGTTTTCTAAGCCGACTCTTTCTAAAATTGTTTCAATGAGAGCCTTCTTTTTAGAAGTAGAATAATTTGTATACTTCAAAGCTAATTCAAGATTGTCCTTTACAGATAGATTTGTAACAAGTGCGTATGATTGAAATAGATAGTTTATATGTTTGCGTCGTAAAATTGTAGCTTCCTTGCTTTGAGGGGATGGCATTCTTTTTCCATTGAATAGAACGATACCTTTTTCATAGGGTTCAAGCGCTCCTATGATATTTAGTAGGGTCGATTTACCACAACCACTTTTTCCAATGACTGAAGTAAATTCAGCTGATTTAATTTCTAAATCAAACTCATGAAAAATAACTTTATTTCCAAATTGTTTATGTAACCCCTTTACTTCTATAATTGTATCCATATGTCTATTCCTCATTTATTTTATTAGCAAAAGAAAAAGTATCCTTTTTGGCTAAAAATTTGAAAAAAACAAGCCAGAGTATTAGTTGATAAATAAAAAGAAAACCATTCCAAGGCGTGATTTTGATGTAACTATAATGGAAAGGTCTAATATTGACACACCTACAAGAAAAATATAAAGTGACTTGTAAATTCTCGTAAATGAAAAACCCAATAAAATCTTTACTGCTATTAATTCCCTGTGAGATGTACTAAATATCATTGCCAAAGTAATCATAATTAAAACCAAAATGACAATTAACCCGACATAGAAAAGGGCAAACCAGCTAATTACTTGCTTTAGATTTTTTTGAATACCATCAATATAGCTGCCAACTGATTCAACCAATATATTATTGTCGGAGAGAGAATATTTGCTAATATTTGCGGCTCTTCAGGGGTAATGGTGGGTAAAAAATACCATCAACCCCTGTATATATGA
>ERZ842401.3005-NODE-3005-length-21582-cov-6.535235_pt1 | contig 21582 bp, 16 predicted proteins | sample MGYA00521270_ERZ842401 | MGnify/ENA primary metagenome ERZ842401 (study PRJEB31892, sample SAMEA3878208) | bioreactor metagenome | biome: Moose rumen | place: Sweden | collected 2011-10 | study: EMG produced TPA metagenomics assembly of the PRJEB12797 data set...
TTATCTATGTGAATGGTGACAACACCCTGCCCAACCTTCGCCGCGACGAGGAACATTGGAAAGTGGTGCTGACAGAAGAAGAGTTCCAGAAACGTATGTTTGAAGAGGAGTAAGACATGAATGAGATGGTAAAAAACAGCGAGAGGCTACTTAACGATGTTAAACAAATCGTTGAGCAGGGGCGCAGTGCGGCTTTTCAAGCCGTCAACCAGTCGATGGTGGATACCTATTGGAAGATAGGACGCCGTATTGTGGAAGAAGAGCAACAAGGCCAGCAGCGTGCGGAGTATGGCAAGCAGATTCTCAAAATACTTTCCTCGGAACTGACACGCGAATATGGCAGCGGATTCTCACAGAGATACTTGGCTTACTTCCGACAGTTCTATTTGGTAATACCGGATATCACGATTTTGCAAACGCGTTTGCAAAATCTCAGATGGTCGCATATTCTCAATGCACTGACTGTAGATGACCCCGTGGCTATGCGTTGGTATCTGGAAACGGCATCAGAAGAGATGTGGAGCGTCAGAACGCTGGCAAGAAACATCAGCACGCAGTATTATGAACGTCACTATCAGCTGCCTCAACTGCCATCGCAAAAACAGGGCGACGAGGACAAACATGAGATAATGAAAAGTCCGCTGGTGGCCGAATTCCTCGGATTCAAACAAAATGACAGTTTCTCGGAAACGGAACTGGAATGTGCTATCATCAGCCATCTGCAGGATTTTCTTTTGGAGCTGGGACGCGGATTCGCTTTTATGGGAAGACAGCAACATATAAGGACTGCTGCGGAAGATTATTTCATCGATCTTGTGTTCTACAATGTTTATCTGAAATGTTATGTGCTCATCGATTTGAAAGTGGGGAAGGTGACGCACCAGGATGTGGGGCAGATGGACATGTATGTCAGGATGTATGATGAGCTGAAGAAGAAGGCGGATGACAATCCTACTATAGGTATCCTCCTGTGTTCGCAAACCGACGAGGACATTGCCCGTTATTCAATCCTGAAAGGAAACGAACAGATATTTGCCACCAAGTACAAACTATATCTGCCAACGGAAGAAGAATTGCGAAATGAAATAGAACATCAAAAGCAGCTATTTCATATTCAGCAAGCAAATGAGAATCTGTATAAATAGGTGATTTTATTATGGCAAAGAAAGCAACAAAGCAGCCTGCACGACTGCAAGAAGCACTGGTGCTGCACAAATATATATTGAACCTCTTTGGATGTAAGGACTTGGAAGCCCTGAGCCGCGACCTGAAAGACCCTGCATTGGAAGGAGTGGACGACGAGGGAGTGTCGCGTATCTATTATGCCTTGAAAGGACACCTCTACGGGGGCTTTTCCATCTCTGAGAAGCAACTGTACGACTACGACCGGAACATTGTGCGCCACACCCGCGAAATCAACGAATACCGCCGCGAGAAAATCCAGTGGAAATACTTCCAATATCTGGCGCTGTTGTTCACCGAGGTGTATCTCGACCGCTATTTCAGCGACAAGGCGAAACTATTGGACGACATCAACGCTTTCCTGAGCGACGATTTCAACTTCCGTCCCGAAACGTGGCACGGGATGCCCGTGTTCACGGAGGACGACCTGAACAAGGTGGCCTTCTGGTGCGCCACCGGCTCCGGCAAGACGCTGATGATGCACGTCAACATCAAGCAGTATCTCCATTATGCCGAAAAACATAACGCCAAGAAGCTCAACCGTATTCTGATATTGACCCCCAATGAAGGCCTGTCGAAACAGCACCTTCAGGAGTTGAATGATTCCGGTCTTCAAGCCGAACTGTTCTCGAAACAATCACAAGGTGGTATGTTTATCGGAAAGACCATCGAAGTGATTGACATCAACAAACTGGCTGAAACCGACGGCGACAAGACTGTTGCCGTTGAGAGCTTCGAAGGCAACAATCTCGTATTGGTTGATGAGGGCCACAAAGGTTCTGGTGGCGAAGTCTGGAAAGGCTACCGCAACATCCTCACACAAGAAGGCTTCTCGTTTGAGTATTCGGCCACCTTCGGACAGGCCATTGCTGCCCAGACGGGGGCTAACAGAGACGCGCTGCTGAAAGAATACGGCAAAGCCACTTTGTTCGACTATAGCTACCGCTATTTCTACAACGACGGCTATGGCAAGGACTATCGCATCATGAACATGGCTTCGTGGGACGATGAGGAACTGTTGAACATGTACTTGACCGCCTATCTTCTTTGCCTCTACGAGCAGACTTTGGCCTACGAAGGCTCGCCATTGGTGAAAAACCGTTTCCTCATTGCGCGTCCCTTGGGCATCTTCGTGGGAGGCTCGGTCAATGCCGTTCGCAAAGTCCGTGGCCTCGAAGTGAGCGATGTGGTGCAGATATTGCTGTTCCTGCAAGGCTTCATTGCCAATCCGCAACAGTTCTCGCTCTATATCAAGCGCTTGCTCAATCCCAATGACGGCATCAAGAATCCTCGTGGTTATTCCTTGTTCGCCAACAGCTTCCAATTGGTCAAGGCCGGAATGAAAATCGGCGAAGAGGATGCCTTTGCCCGCATGACCTATAACAAATTGCTTGAAAAACTGTTCCACAGCACTGTGAATGGTGCGCAGTTGCACATCGACAAGCAAAAAGGTGGCGAAAAGGAAATTGGCCTGCGTGTCGGTAATGCCGACTATTTCGGCGTCATCAACGTCGGCGATAGCGATTCCTTGATAAAGCTATGTGAAGACAATCACTTGAATTGTGAAACAAGGGAGTTTGGCACGTCGTCGCTTTTCACGAAAATCAACAATGAGGATTCCACCATCAACATCCTGATTGGTTCCAAGAAGTTCAGCGAAGGCTGGAGCAGCTGGCGCGTTTCGGCCATGGGCCTGATGAACGTGGGACGCAGCGAGGGCTCCGAAATCATCCAACTCTTTGGCCGTGGTGTGCGCTTGAAAGGCTTCAATTATTCGTTGAAGCGCAGTTCTGCCCTCGACCCAAGTTATAATCCCGGCAACCTGCCCAAAGGCTTGCACGAACTTGAAACCCTGAATGTGTTTGGCGTTCGTGCCGACTATATGGATGCCTTCCGCAAGTATCTGGAGGATGAAGGCCTGCCAGCCAATGAAGACACCTACACCCAAATCAAGATTCCGACGGTGAACTTGTTGGGCGACAAAAAGCTGAAAATTGTGCGCCTGAAAAAAGGCTATGATTTCAAGAAAAGCGTAGTAGTCCGTCCCGAAGAAGTGAAGGACATCCATGTTAAGGTGGATAAGACTCCAAAAGTTGATGCCTTATGGAGCAGCCAGCGTTCCGGCGTTGATGAGGCCGCAGCAGAAACTACAGGCAAGTTAGAGCCGAAGCATCTGAACCTGCTCAACTGGAACAAGATCTTCTTCGCTATGCAACAGATGAAGAATGAGCGTGGCTGGTACAACATGGAGATTGATATAGAGAAGTTGAAGTTGTTGATGCTGGATTCAGATTGGTATGAACTATTTATTCCAAGTGCAAAATTGGAATTTAATAATTACGGCACCGATGTCTCCTATTGGGAAGACGTTGCCATTTCGCTGCTCCGTGCCTTTATTGACAGGGCATACAAGAAAGCCAAAGGCAGTTGGGAATCCAAATACATGGAAACCGTTTACATCGACACCAACGACCCGAACTTCTTCGAGGAATACATGGTGGAAGTCCGTAACGACAAAAACGAATGGATTGAAAAACTCCTTGAGCTTAGTGAGCAAGTCATGTCACGCAAATTGGAGAAAGACTTCTCCATCTATAGTGACTGGATAAAGGCGATAAAATTCGACCGTCATTTGTTCTACCCAGTCTTGTGCCTGAGAGACAAGGACCAGAACGGAAAGAAGCTGCTTCAAGATGAAAACACCAATGAGCCTTTGGTAAAAATTTCGCCTGTGGCGTTGAATGTGGGTGAGACGAGCTTTGTCAAAGACATCCGCAACTATTACGAAGCTAATAAGAACGGCCTTTTGAAAGGCAAGGAAATCTACCTGCTGCGCAATGAAAGCCGGAAAGGTATCGGCTTCTTCGAGGCCAGCAACTTCTATCCCGACTTCATCCTGTGGGTGAATGATTCACAGAAGCAGCGCGTCACCTTCATCGACCCGAAAGGCATCCGCAACTTGAAAGGTCTGCAAGACCCGAAGATACAGCTATACCACCAACTGAAGACCGAAGTCGAGCCATCCTTGAACGATGCCGACATCATCCTTGATAGTTACATTATCTCCAATACTAGCTACAATCAAGTTGAGTTTTGGGGAACCATGGATGATTTTGATATAGCACATGTTATTTTTCAAACAGATAATGGCTATATCGGCCAATTATTCAATAATATTTTGCGTTGATGTATTATTTTGTAGTGTTTGGATATGACAATGTAAGTCCCTGAATTGGTATAATGCTATATTGTATGGATAACGTCCATGCTTCTCACCACTTTTCGCAAACACAATTCGTGTCAATTCGTGCAATACGTGGCGTGAACAAAATTTGTGCTATATGGCGTTGTTTTTTTTATTTGCAAAATCCAGATAAAAAGTGTATATTTGCAAATTGAACTAAACTTTTCAATGTTTATGGAAAAAATTTGGTTGAAATATGTAAGAGACTGTTTATATGTGTTTTACATTACGTTGCTGATGTCCGTTACGCAGTTTGCCAACGCTCAGTTGTACGAAGATTTCAGTTCGCCGGCATGGCCTTACGCGGGCTGGGTGGGCGACACCGCCGATTTTGCCACCACCACTGGCCAGTTGCGCATACCTCAGCGCACCACCCTCAACCGCTCGCGTGTGGCAGCGCCTTACAGCTTTGCACAAGCCGATTTGGCATACCCCTTGCGTTTCGATTTCGAGGTGCTTACCGCCGACCCAACAGCCAGCAATTTCGCCGAAGTGTACCTCTGGGCCGACAGTGCCAATGTGGAAAACTCCTCCAACGCCCTGTATGTGGCTTTCGATGTAAGTTCCGACAAAGCCATACTTTACCAGCGTGTGGCCGGCACTGCTACAGCCATACTCACCACCGACACTGCCGTGGATTACGAAATACTGAACTTCGCCATCACAAAAAATGCCAACATTTTCAGCATGATAATGCGCGTTTCGGACCGTGGCGGCAATTTCCTTCGTGCCGACACCGTTTCGACTGCCCATGTGTTGCCATCCTCCATCAACTTTGCAGCAAACGGCTTTTTTGGCGTTCGTTTTGTTTACTCGGCTTCGTACAACGGGCGTTTCTACCTCGACAATGTGAACCTTCGCGCCCTTGTGCCCGACACCATCCCGCCAGCGGTGCGCTCTGCCACCATCGCCTCCAGCGACGACAATAACGATTTTGTTCTTGTAACTTTCAGCGAGCCAGTGGATTCGGCCACTGCTGTGAATGCCGCCAACTACCGCATCACCACCATGCCCTCAGTGGTGCAAAATCCTGTTTTCAACGGTACGCTGATAAGCGAAACGCAGGTGCGCCTAAATTTTTCTCATCTGATACCCAACATGTTGCACCAACTCAGGGTGTGCAACGTAAAGGATCTCGAGGGCAACGCCATGTCGCCTTGCCAAACATTGCCCGTAAAACGCGCAGCCGACGACTATCAGGCTCCCCTTGCCACCCAAGCCGTGGCACGTGCCGAAAATGTTGTCCGTGTGCTTTTTAGCGAAGTCGTGGACAGCCTTTCGGCTTCTAATGCCGCCAATTACAACATTTCTGGCGTCAATCCCACCCAAGTGGAATACAATCGCAGTTCGGTGCAACTCACCTTTGAACAAATCTGGCAGGAGCTTGTGCCGTACACCCTGCATGTGGAAAATGTGTACGACCCTTCGGCCAACGTTCTGGCTCCCACTGATTTAACATTTGTATTCGACACCACTTACCGCAATCTTATCATCAACGAGGTGCTTTTCAATCCGCAGTCCGGCGGCGAGGATTTTGTGGAAATCTACAACCGTTCGGAACGTGCTATCCCATTGCGGGACATTATTTTAGCCACTTGGGACGCCACCAATGCCCGCCTGCGCACGGCCTGCCGCATTTCCGACACCGCCACCCTTGCACCGCACGACTATTGCGTTGTTACACGCGATACAGCGCTAACACGCCAGTACACAGTGCTTTATCCCGAAAAGGTCATATATCCGCTTAGCGCTATGCCTACTTTTGCCAACGCCGAAGGTACCGTTATTATCGCACTGAAAGACAGCACTATAATCGACCGTCTTGTCTATACCGAAAAGATGCACAACACCTTTTTGAACAATGTTAAAGGCGTGTCGCTCGAACGCCGCTCGTTCGACGCTCCCACGCAGGAGCCCAGCAACTGGCACTCTGCCGCCAAATCGGCTGGATACGCTACGCCAACCTACAAAAACTCACAGAGTTACAATTTTCTCTACAATGAAGGCGACATCACTGTGGATCCCACCGTTTTTTCGCCCGATGCCGACGGATACAACGATGTTACCAACATTTCGTACCAGTTCGAAAACTGCGACTTCACGGGCAACATTTTTATCTATGATGCTCAAGGCCGGTTGGTGCGCCGATTGGAGCGCAATGCCGTCATGGGTTGTAGCGGAGTGTTCTCGTGGGACGGCACCAACGAGGCCAAAGCACGCTGCCAAGTGGGCAACTACGTGGTTTATATGGAAGTTTTCGACACCAAAGGCAATAAACAGACTTTCAAAAAAGTGGTAACCCTGATGGTGAAATAGATAATTATCAATTTACAGTTTACAATGGACAATGGACAATGGACAATGGACAATGTTCAATTACGCTCTTTTTCACTGTTTAGTTATCTTTGTTCACCCCTAAAATAGCATTTAAACAAATAAACAATCAACAATACAATAATATTATGTACAAAGCATTAGAAAATCTTCAGCCTGCCGCTGTATGGCGCTTTTTCAACGATATACTGCAAATCCCGCGTCCATCCAAGCACGAGGAAAAAATAAACCAGTACCTTGTGGAATACGGGGTTAACAAGGGTTTCGAGACCTTTACCGACAACGTCGGCAACGTGCTTATCCGCAAGCCCGCCACCTCCGGTTCCGAAAACCGTCCGTGGGTATGCCTGCAAAGCCATATCGACATGGTGTGCGAAAAAAACAGCGATAAAGTGTTTGATTTCCAGAAAGATGCCATCGTTCCCGTTCTTAAAGGCGAATGGCTCCACGCCGACGGTACCACTCTCGGCGCCGACGACGGCATAGGGGTGGCCACAGCCCTTGCCATCCTCGACTCCACCGACATCGAGCACGGCCCCATCGAATGCCTCTTCACCGTTGACGAAGAAACGGGACTTACGGGTGCTTCGGCGCTGAAACCCGACTGGCTGAAAAGCCGCATACTGCTCAACCTCGACGACGAAGACCTTGGCGAAATCTGCGTTGGTTGCGCCGGAGGCATCGACACCGTTATGGAAATTGACTATACAACTGAAAGCGTTCCTGCTGGTTGTCAGGCTTTTACAGTAAAAGTTTCGGGACTTAAGGGTGGTCATTCGGGCGACGACATAAACAAAGGTCTTGGCTGTGCCAACAAGCTGATAACCCGTATTTTATGGTCGGCAACTGATACCCTCGGACTGCGTGTTTCCACCCTCGAAGGGGGCAATCTGCGCAACGCCATTGCCCGCGAGGCCTCGGCAGTTGTGGTGGTTCCGGCACAAAACGCCGAAAAACTGCAACAGGCTGTGGCAGAGTTCGACAAGGCTGTGCGCTACGAGTTCCGCTCCACCGAACCCGATATTAAGGTGAGCATCGCTGCCGCCGATATGCCGACCAATCTTATCGAAAAATCTGTTCAGGACAATCTGCTCAACGCCCTCTACGCCTGCGCTCACGGCGTTTTGGCAATGTCGCGCGAGATACCCAATTTCGTTGAAACCTCAACCAACCTCGCTTCGATTAAAATGGACGGCAAAAAAATACACATCTGCACCAGCCAGCGCAGCTCGGTGGAGAGTGCAAAACATGCCGCAGCATCGAAAATCGAGGCCACGTTCCGCCTTGTCGGAGCCAAAGTTACCCATAGCGACGGCTACCCGGGCTGGACACCCAATCCCGACAGCAAAGTGCTGAAAGTGGCCGCCGACGCCTATCGCCGCCTTTTCAACGAGGAACCTACCATCCGCGCTATCCACGCCGGACTGGAGTGTGGACTCATTGGCGAAAAATACGAGGGCATGGACATGATTTCCTTCGGTCCAACGCTGCGTGGAGTGCACTCGCCCGATGAAAGGCTCGAAATTGCAACCGTGGAGAAATTCTGGCGCCACGTTATCGAAATACTGAAGAATGTTAAGTAGTCAGTAGTCAGTTATTTCAATTTTCAATGAGAGACTTTCAGTTTAAAAAGATGAACCTTTTCGGCCAAACCATTGAGGATTTGCATCGGCTCTGTGCCGACAACGGCCTGCCAAAGTTCGCCGCCAAGCAAATTGCCGACTGGCTGTACAACAAACGAGTCCTCAACATCGACCAGATGACGAATCTTTCGCTGAAAGCGCGTGCACAGCTTGCCGTGTCCTGTGCCGTTGGCCGCCGCCACTTCGCCGGCTGTATGGTTTCCACCGACGGCACCAAGAAATATCTTTTTCCCCTTGAGGGCGAAAAATATGTGGAAACGGTGTTTATTCCTGACAAAGAGCGTGGTACGGTGTGTGTGTCGTCGCAGGTGGGCTGCAAAATGGGTTGCAAGTTCTGCGTAACGGGCAAACAGGGGTTCCACGGACATCTGTCGGTGGCCGACATTCTCAATCAGATAGCTGGAATCGACGAGGCAGACCAAATTACCAACATAGTGTTTATGGGTATGGGCGAGCCCTTCGACAATTACGACAATGTGCTGAAAGCCACGCAGATACTAACTTCCGAATGGGGATTTGCCATGAGCCCGCGCCGCATCACCGTGTCAACCGTGGGAGTGTTGCCCCGCATCAGGGATTTTATAGAGCAGAGCCAGTGCCATCTGGCCATAAGTCTGCACTCGTCCTACGGTAACGAGCGCGCCTCCATCATGCCCATACAAAATGCCTACGCCCACAGCGAGATAGTGCGGCTGTTGCGCAAATACGACTGGTCGGGACAACGGCGGCTGTCGTTCGAATATATAGTGTTCAAAGGTATGAACGACGACCTGCTTCATGCCAAAAAACTGGCTCAGCTGCTGCATGGGCTGCCGTGCCGCGTTAATCTGATACGGTTTCATGCCTCGCCCGGCACACCCTTTGCCAGTTCCGACGAAAAAACGATGGAAAATTTCCGCAACTGCCTTAACGACAATGGTATAGTCTGCACAATACGAGCCTCGCGCGGCGAAGATATTATGGCCGCTTGCGGACTGCTGGCAGGGAAGAGGGTTGGGAGTTAGGAATTAGGAGTTGGGCGGTTGCCGGTTTTTTAGTTTTGAATTTGTAGAGACGATGCATGCATCGTCTAAGGAATTAGAAAATAGTAGTTGGTAGATACGAAGCGTGCATCGTCTAAAGAGTTAGGAATCGGATACAGGTTTTAAATAAGAAATAATGTTTGTTAGTTACAAATAAGCGATCGACATCTTTTTAGTTACACGCAAACAAATTACAATTAAACAATAATCAAACAATGAAAAAAGTCCTTTTGACGCTAAGTTTAGTGTTGGCCACCGTGCTGGCTGCAAATGCTCAGGTGGAATGGCAACCTATTGAAAAAGTAGGTGTTACAAAACTTGAGGGCAATGCCAAGATGTTTTTCATAGATTTTGCCACCGACTGGTGCGGATGGTGTAAAAAAATGGACAAGGACACCTACGAAAAGTCGGTTGTAGCTGCCATTATGAACCACTATTACATTTCGGTGCATTTCGATGCTGAGACCAAAAACACCTTCTTGTGGAACGGCAAGGAGTATTCCAACACCGCCTCGCGTCGTGGCAATCCGCACGATTTCACCCGCGCCGTGCTCGGCTCGCAAATCGGTTACCCCTCGGTGGCCATTTTCGACCAGCAGATGAACCTCGTACAAGTGCTTTCGGGCTACCAAGGTCCCGACGACTTTATCAAATTCATCTGTTTCTTTGTCAACGACAATTACAAAAAATACTCCTACCAGAAGTATATGGAGATTTTCGATACCCAGATTTATCCCGAGATAAAGAAGGAAGTGGGTCTTAAATAATTCTGCAATTGCCTGATACCATGGAAGTTGTTGTGGATAAAAACGCGGGGTTCTGTTCTGGTGTGGTGGCCGCCATTGCCGCTGCCGAAAGTCATTTGAGCAGCTCCAAACGGCTCTATTGCTTGGGCGACATTGTGCACAACAACGAGGAGGTGGAGCGCCTTTCGGCCAAAGGTCTGGAGGTGATAACCTACGAGCGATTATCGCAACTGCATGATACCAAGGTGCTTATACGCGCCCACGGCGAACCCCCCTCCACCTACCAGCTTGCCGACAACAACCACATTCAGCTGATAGATGCCACCTGCCCCATAGTTCTTGCCTTGCAGAAAAAAATCCGTAAGGGTTACGAGGAAATGAAACTTACTAATGGTCAGGTGGTTATATTTGGCAAAAAAGGTCATGCCGAAGTTATCGGCCTTAACGGACAAACCGACAATACTGCACTGATTATCAGCGATATGAGTGATGCCGAACAGATCGACTATTCGCGTCCACTGCGCATGTATTCGCAAACCACTCAGAACAAAGAGCAGTACGCCCAGCTTATCGAGTTGGTGAAAAATCGTTGCCAAGAGCGTAACAATTTGGATGTCAGTTTTTTCAACACCATTTGCGGCAGTGTGTCGAACCGTGTGAAAGAGCTTACCGACTTCGCCGCCTCGGTGGATGTAGTGGTGTTTGTGTCGGGTCGCAACAGCTCCAACGGCAAGTACCTTTTCGAGCACTGTAAACAGGTGAAAAACAGTGCGTTGTTCGTTTCGGGCGTTGGCGAGCTGCAGCCCGATTATTTCAAGGGCGTGAAACGCGTAGGTGTAACGGGAGCCACCTCCACTCCGCGCTGGCTGATGGACAAAGTGGCACTTTGGCTCAACCAAAATATTTAGTTATGTTACTGAAAAACCTCAAACTTGCCAATTTTAAGAACTATGCCGACTTGGAAGCAACGTTTTCCGACAAAATCAATTGTTTTGTGGGCAACAACGGTGTTGGCAAGACCAACCTGCTCGATGCCATTTATTACCTTTCGTTCTGCAAGAGCTATTTCAATCCATCTGACAGTCAGAATGTTAAATATAGAGAGCCGTTTTTCGCCATACATGGCATCTACGCCTTGCCCGACAGCGGCGAGGAACAAATGGTGTCGTGCGTGTTCAAACGTGGCGGTGGCAAACAGATGAAAATCAACAAGAAAGCCTACAGCCGTTTTGCCGACCACATTGGCAAGATACCGCTGGTGATGATTTCGCCCTACGACCAAGACCTGATAAATGCCGGCAGCGACATGCGCCGCAAGTTCATCGACGGCATAATTTCGCAAACCGACCGCACTTATCTGGAAAACCTGTTGGCCTATCAAAAGGCTGTGGACCAACGCAATACGTTACTCAAGCAATTTTTCGAAAACCGCTTTTTCGAAGAGGCGCAGCTGCGGCTCTGGGACGACCAGCTGGTGCGTTTCGGACAGCCCGTGTTCGAGAGCCGCAAGGCTTTCCTGAAAGAGTTCGAAACCATATTCCAACACTATTTCCGGCTTATCTCGCCATCTGGCGAACAGGTGAAAATTGGCTACATCTCGCAGCTCGACGGTGGCAATTTTGCCGACCTTCTGAAAGGGGCTTGGCAAAAGGATGCCTACGCCCAATATTCCACCGTGGGAGTACACAAGGACGACCTCGATTTTCAGATAGACGAGGCAATGCCAATCAAGAAATTCGGCTCACAGGGTCAGCAGAAAACTTTTGTCCTCGCCCTGAAACTTGCACAATTCGAATACATCACCTCGGTGCGTGGCACCAAGCCCATACTTTTGCTCGACGATGTGTTCGACAAACTTGACATACAGCGTGTTAGACAACTGATACATCTCGTTGGCAGCGACCATTTCGGACAAGTGTTCCTCACCGACACCCAACTGGGCAGGGTGGAGTCCATTTTCGAAAATACCGACATCGAACACGCAGTTTTTACAGTGGAAAACAATAATTTGGCACAGCAATGAAAGAACCTCACGAATATTCTTTGCAGGATTTGTTGAAAATAATTTACCGTAGCGAGCATATGACCGACGCTATTGCCGAGCATCAAGCCATAGATGCTTACAATCAAGTGGTTGGCGACCTGATTTCCAAGCTTACAGGCAAAATGGTGATGCGAAACGGCGTTTTGCACGTGCATCTGTCGTCGGCGGCGCTGCGGCAGGAAATGACGATGCGAAGAGAGTCGCTGCTCGAAAAAATCAACGCGCAAATTGATGGATTTGCTGTGAAAGATATTGTCTTTTACTGATTTTTTTTCTTAAAACATCGACCAAAATGTATCAAAAAACGAAAAACAACGTTATATTCTATTTGACATATTAAATCAGATTTTTTTGATGAAACACATTGTAACAACCGCTTTAGCATTGATAATAGCCAATATGTCGATGGCACAGGACGATGATTTCCAGAGTATTAGGGGTATGGTAAACCGTGGCGACTGCGACAATGCCCGCAGTGCATACAATGCTTATGTGCATAGAACCAACGTTTCCGACTACGGAGTGGAAAAACTGATTGACGATTGTATTTCGGAACGCTGGTATCAATCTGGAAAACAGATGATTGCCAATGGAAACTATGCCGAGGCCATTGCTCTTTACCGCAAGGCCGCCGACAAGGGCTATGGCATGGCCCAATATGCTTTGGGAATATGCTACGAAGAGGGTACTGGCCTGAAAAAAAACGAGGTGGAGGCAATGAAACTCTACCGTAATGCCGCCGAACAGCAGATGCCCGAAGCTCAATATCGTCTTGGCGACTGCTTTTATTATGGCCGAGGAGTGGAGGTTAGTCGCTACGAAGCGGTGAAATGGTACCGCAAGGCCGCCGAGCGTGGCATGGTAAAAGCGCAGTATCGTGTGGGAGAATGCTATTTCAACGGCGACGGCGTTAGCCAGAACTATAGCGAGGCTCTGAAATGGTTCCGCAAGGCCGCCGATCAGGGCGACGCCCAGTCGCAGTATTACCTTGGGGTGTGCTATTACAACCGTTTAGGACTTTCGCGCAGCTACTTCGAAGCCGTGAACTGGTTCCAGAAAGCCGCCGCACAGAATCATGCCCAGTCGCAATATTATCTTGGCCTTTGCTATTACGAGGGCAACGGCATAGAACAGAACTACGCCGAGGCTTACAAGTGGTTCAAAACTGCCGACGCCAACGGCTGTGCCGATGCACAATATTATATTGGCCTTTGCCATTACGAGGGCAACGGGGTGGCACAGAACTACAACGAAGCCGTTTTGCACCTGCGCAACGCCGCCATTGCCGGCAACGCCGAAGCTCAGTATATGCTGGCCACCTGCCTCCTTGAGGGCAAAGGGACGCAGAAAAACTACAAGTCTGCTGTAGAACATCTAATGAGTGCCGAAAGCAACGGATCGGTACAGGCTGCCTATCAGCTCGGACAGTGCTATTACAACGGTACTGGAGTCACGCGAAACGCCACCGAAGCCACCACGTGGTACACCAAAGCCGCCGAAAAAGACTATATACCGGCACAATACGAGCTGGCACGCTGCTATTACACAGGCGATGGCGTGAAACAGGATTACACCGAAGCCGCCAAATGGTACAGAAAGGCTGCCGAACAGGGCTACTACAAAGCCCAATACAACCTTGCCCTGTGCTACGACCAAGGCATAGGACTGGCGAAAAATGCCAGCGAGGCCGCCAAATGGTACAGGCTCTCGGCAGAGCAGGGCTACGCTCCAGCCCAGTACAACCTTGCCTCGTGCTATGCCGCTGGCGAAGGTGTCTCCGAAAATTTCAACGAGGCTTTTGTGTGGTTTAAACGTGCCGCCGAACAGGGCGACGCCGATGCTCAATACAGTCTCGGCACTTGCTACGACAAGGGATTTGGCGTGGCCAAAAATAAATCCGAAGCCAAAAAGTGGTACCGCAAAGCAGCCGAACAAGGACATGCTGCAGCCAAAAAAATGGCCAAGTAATATATTCTTATCCCGTGATAAACAGTGCCGGACACAGAACAGTGCTCCGGCATTTTTTTCCATTCCGGTGGAGTGAATGGAGTGGCTTCCTACTGCCATACATTCCGTTGCAACTGACAATTTTATCAGCTTTTTTGTGTAACAATGACGTATTTTGTTTTTTTCTGACAAATGGTCATTTTTCAAAAGACGGTATGCTTTTTGCCCTATTTTGAGTGCAATCAATTAAAACATAATTATATAACTATGCAGTACACATTGAATGATTTGAAAAATGGAGCAAAAACCATTGCAAAAAGTGTTTTCGGAAAGAAAAGCGAATATGAGCTGCAGTTCAACCACGAAGAATACGGATTGTGGTATGTGGATTTCCCCAATTGGCCGTTCGACCATGCCAATCTGTTGATGGTGAACGGAGCGGATGAATTGTGTGTTTTTCTTTCGACCGACGACAAGGTAGTAAATGTGAAAGTGATACCCGCCGAGAAGGAAGAGAGCCACGAAGGCTATTTCAAGCTGACGCAGAAGGATTCGGGCTTGACATCGGGTAGCACGTACAGCGTTTCGTGATTGGAAGGTTTCACCCGCGATGTGTGGTTTTGTCCGGTAACACTTTTTGTCTTGGGCAAATATTCTAAGTATTTGTATGTTAATGCGGTACGCTGAACAAATCCCGTTGTTGGTGATTTGTAATCCGCAACATTGTTGAACTTTGGCTTTTCGCCACAACGCGACAACTCTGTTGAACTAAGCTGTGGCAGAAGCAATCAGAACCGTATGTTGGCCGCCAAACCCACGGTGTTGCGCGGTCCGCAGTATGGCATCAGCGACAAGTCGGCATTGTTCTTTTTCTTGTGTTTGAACCAGCTTTTCTCCCATGGCAGCAGCAGAAGCGCAAGGTTGGCCGAAATTATGCCTATGCCGGCGCCTGCCAGCACGTCGTTCAGCCAGTGGCGTTCGTTGTACATGCGCAAAAAGGCAATGCCTGTGGCCATAGTGTATGCGCCCAGTCCCACCCAGTTGCCGTACGACAGCCGCACCAGCTCGGCGCCCATAAACGCTGTGGCGGTGTGCCCCGACGGGAACGATGTGTGTGCACGGGTGTCGGGACGTGGCTCGCCCACAAGGAATTTTGTGCCCTGCACCAGCGTGGTGGCAAGTATGGCGGCAGTGCAACCCAGCAGTGCCCTCTCGTTGATGTTGTGCGCCGGCGGTGTGCCGACGTATTCGCCTACGGCAAAATAAGTTACTGGCATGTATTGCACGTAGTCGTCGAAATGCAGGTAGCGGTCGCCGCGCAGGTTGGAAAACCCTTTCTTTATGTTCTTTTTCCAGTCGTTCATGGCAGTGTTGTAAACGCCTATGGTGCCTATGGTGATAAGCACGGTAGGGACGATGTAGTCGGTTATTTTTTCTTGCGCTTGGCTGAGTTTTGTGAGAGTGCCAACAAGCAAAAACACCGTTAATGCCATTCGCAGGCATCGTTTTAAGGAGCTTTTTTGTGCTGTTTTTTCGTTATTCACTTTGAAGCTGGTTTTCTGAAATTGTCCATACCTTCGTTCAGCCAGCCGATGAATTTCTGCACGTCGCGGTCGTACTTGTAGTTTTCGGTGGTAAGCACCTTGCCGTCGGCGTTGACGATAACGTAGTATGGCTGTGCGTTCATGTTGAAGGCTGTTTTTTCGTAGTTGAGGTTTTTGCGTCCTAAAGTTTTCAGTACGCTGCCCTTGCTGTCGGTAACCCACTCGTTTTCTGGCAGTTCGATGGTGTTTACGTCGCAGTAGAGCGAAACCATCACATATTCCTCGTTGAGGATGCGTTTCACCTCGTTGTCGCTCCACACGTAGTGTTCCATTTCGCGGCAGTTGGCGCAGGTTTTTCCGGTGAAGTCGATGAAGATTGGTTTGCCCTGTTCGCGGGCGTAAGCCTTGGCTTCGTCGAGGTCGAAGAAAGCCTCGAAACCCAGCGGCACGTGCAGAAGGTCGGCGTGTTTGCGGTTGGCGGGCAGTTTTCCCTTGGCGGTAAAGCCGTCCGACGGTGAGTCTTGGTTTTCCACCACAATTTTTTCGATGTTGAAATCCTGTGTCTCCATGGGTGGGATGAATCCCGAGATGCCTTTCAGCGGTGCGCCCCAAAGTCCGGGAATCATATAAACCACAAAAGCGAGGTCGAGGATGGCGATCATCAGGCGGCCGGTGCCGATGTGCTCTACGGGGTCGTCGCCCTTAAAACGCAGTTTGCCAAGTAGATACACGCCCAGCAATCCGAATATCACAATCCACAATGAAAGATATACTTCGCGGTCGAGGATGCCCCAGTCGCAGTAGAGGTCGGCCTGTTGCAGGAATTTAAGTCCGAAGGCCAGCTCGAGGAAAGCAAACACCACTTTCACGGTGTTGAGCCAGCTGCCCGATTTCATGTTTTTCAGGAACTGCGGGAACATTGCCAGCAGTGTGAAGGGCGCTGCAAATCCGATGCCGAATCCCAGCATGGTGATGAGCGACACCCAGCGGTCGGTGGAGCTGGTGGTGAGTCCCACAAGGGCTGCGCCGAGTATGGGTCCAGTGCAGCTGAACGAAACCAGCACCGTGGTAAGTGCTATAAAGAAAGGTGCGAGGAACCCGCCCTTGTCGGCCTGCTTGTCGCTGCCGTTGACCCATTTTTCGGGCATCTTTATCTCGAAAAGTCCAAAGAAACTAAGGGCGAACACGAAGAAAATCACGAAGAAAATGATGTTGGGAATCCAGTGGGTGCCAAGCACATACAGTGATTCGGGGCCGAGTATTATGGCCAAAATCACGCCAAGTACGGCAAACAGGAAAACTATGCTGAACCCGAAGAACCATGCCTGACGGCGGCCTTTGCGCTTGTTTTCGGCGCCACGCATAAAGAAATTCACCGTCATAGGTATCATGGGGAACACGCATGGGGTGAACATGGTGAGGACGCCGCCACCCAAAGCCAGAAGGAACACTATAAACAGCGACTGATGTTCTTTCGTGTCCCCATCGTTGGTGGCGCTGGTTTCGGCCACGGATGCTGTTGTGGCGGTGTCGGTAACTTGAGCGGTGTTGGCCATGGTGTCGGCAGTAGGTGTGGCGGTGTCGGCCACGGCTGTGGTGTCGGGCAGTTTGGCGCCTTTAACGTCGAACGCGAACGGCTCGTCGTCGGGTGGGATACAGCTGCCGTCGTTGCACAGCTGGTACGACATGGTGCCGGTAACCTTAAAATCCTTTTCGGAAAGCACTTTGATGCGTTGGCGGAAGGTAACGCTGCCGTCGAACGAACGCACCGTGCATTGGAACATGTCGTCGAACTCCTCGTGGGCGCGCGGCTCTTTGACGTTGCTCAAACGCTTGTAATTCTTCGAGTTGTCGAAGGTGAACGATAGCCCTATGGGACCGTTGGGGTCGGTGTGCTGCGAGTAGATGTGCCACCCTTTGTCGAGGGTTACGGTGAACTGCAGCTCCACCTCGTCGTCGGAAATCTGTTTTGTGCCGAATTTCCAGCTGGCTGGGTCTTTCATCTGGGCAAAACCGAGGCTTGCAACGGCTATGGCAAGCAGCAGGACGGTGATTTTTTTCATCATCAGGCAAAAAGTGTTTCGTTGGTTTATAATTATGCAAATTTACGAAAAAAAATCGAGTGTTTGCCCCAAAAATAATTGTTATTGTATAATTTATTGAAAAACAGGTGTTTGAGGTTTGCATTATGACCATGTTAGTTTCTTTTTATCTGATGAAGTGTTTTTTTTTGTACTTTTGCACCGATAGAAATTGAAAAAAACAATGGCAACAATAAAACAATGGTTTTTAGCAGTTAGGCCGTGGTCGTTTCCGGCCTCCACAATGCCCGCCTTGGTGGCGGTGTCGTATATGATTTTCGCCAACAGGGGCAATCTTGGCTCGGTGGATTGGCTTGTGGCTGTGGCGTGCGTGTTGGGCGCTCTGGTGTTCCATTTTGCCGGAAACCTTGTAAGCGACTATTTCGACTACAAAAAAGGTGTGGACACCAAGGATAATATCGGACAGACCAACCTGTTGATAATCAACGGAGTGTTCAAGCCAAAGACCATACTTTGGTACGGCATTGCGCTGGCACTGGTGGGCGTGGCGGTCGGCATCTGGATAGTGTTTCGCACCAATGTGGGCGTTTTGTACGTGGGCATGGCCGGCTTTGTGCTTACGTTCCTTTATTCTTTTCTGAAATACAACGCTTTGGGCGATTTGGACATATTTCTTATCTTTGGGGTGCTGATACCTTTGGGAGTAAGTGTGGCATTGCTCGGCACTGTGGTCTGGCTTTTGATGGCGGTGGCGGTACCCGTCGGATTTCATGTGGTTGGCATACTACACGCCAACAACACCCGCGACCGTGAGCTCGACGCACGTGCCGGCACACGCACTTTTGCCATGACAATAGGCCTTAAAGCCTCCAAGATATATTATACGGTACTCGAACTGTTGCCATATGTTGCTGTGGCGGCGCTTGTTGTATCGAAAGTTCTGCCGTGGCCCACTTTGGCGGCGCTGCTCTCGTTGCCCATTGCCTTGAAAAACATCAAAACGATGAAAGAGGGCGAAAAACCTGAGGACATAGCCACACTTGACGGCGATTCGGCCAAGCTGGTGCTGCTGTTCTCCGTGCTGCTCGTACTGTCGCTGGTAATCTCGACCTTTCTTTGCTGATATCCATAATAAACTGACAAATTGATTTGAACATAAATAAAATACATATTGGCAACTGTTTAATTGAAAACATCGAAAGACACTGAAAAAAAACTTTCGTCTTATTTCGTGTTTTTAGATGTTTAAAATCATAAAACGAGAATTGTAAGTGCTCTATATGAAAAAGCTTGTCATTGCCATAGTTACGGCTTTTGTGCTTTGGTTTGTGATGTTTTCGCCACATACGGCTCCGCACTTGAATTTCTGGTTGGCGATGAGCCTTTCGGCAATGTTGCTTGTAGGACTTTCGGTGTGGTTTGGCAAACGGCAGGTACTCCATTCGTTGTGGTTTTCGTGGCGCGATTTGGGTTTGGGTATGGTTTCGGCGGCGGCGCTGTGGGGAGTGTTTTGGCTGGGCAACTACTTCTCCAACCTTTTGTTCGACTTTGCACAGGGTCAGGTGGGCAGTGTTTATGCCATGAAAGATGGTAATAACCAGATAGTTATATCCGTTGCGCTGCTTTTGCTGATAGGTCCGGCCGAAGAAATTTTCTGGCACGGATATGTGCAGAACACTATTTCGCAGAAACTGCCCTCGCTGTTGGTGGTTCTGTGTACTGCATTGATATATAGCTTGGTGCATCTGCCGTCGTTGAACTTTATGCTCATTATGGCAGCCCTTGTTTGCGGACTGTTTTGGAGCCTGCTTTTTTATTTCAACAAAAATCTGCTTACAGTTATTGTTTCGCATGCAGTGTGGGATGTGTCGGTATTTGTCTTGTTCCCAATTAGTTGACATTGTTTTGATCGATAAAAAAACGCATTGTGGGACTGAGGACCGTTACTTTTGCAAAATCAAAAATACATCGATAAAAAACTGCAATTATGGCATATCAAAGTTTCTACAATTTTTCAAAAACATCGTTTGTTCGTGGCATACAGTGCCGCAAGTTGTTATATTTGGACAAATATAAAAAGCAGTTTAAAACCCCGCCCGACGCCGAGACATTGGCACGATTCCAGAGCGGTCGCGATTTTGAGGCCGCATTCAAAGCCAAGTTCGTCAATGGGCAGGATGTGAAGACGGTGTACAAATATCCCTCGTTGGCGTGTGTGCAGTACACCCGGAACCTGCTTTCGCAGCCTGGAGAGGTGGTGCTGTTTGAAGCCAACATTTTTTACTCCGACATACTGGTGCTTACCGACGTGCTGCGCAAAAACGCCGACGGTACAATCGACATTTTCGAGGTGAAACATTCCGAAAAGGTAAATTCCGCCATCGAGTGGGATCTGCCAATACAGTATTACGTGTGCAAAAACGCGTTGGGCCAGATACGCACTTTCAATCTGGTGAACAGAAAGGAAGTCGCCGAGTTCGAGTTTGTAATAACCGACATGAAAGCGGCATGCGAGGCGCGTCTGCCCGAAGTGGAGGCCCATCTCGACGAGTTCCGCGCCATACTGCAAGGTCCGGAGCCCGACGTGGCTATGGGCGAGCAGTGCAACAGTCCCTACAAATGCGATTTTCAGGAGTATTGCTACCGCTCGATGCGATAGGTTGGCTGTATCTTTTTGTACGTTGTATGCCGATGTTTCTGCCCAAAAAGTTTTGCCGTTGAACGTAACATTTTTTTTGGACGGGATTGGCAGATCGTTTCTTGAAAAAAAACATGTTGCAAGTTTTGAATAATCAATTGATTGCGACGGGAAAACTATTTTTTTTCAAAAATAATTTTGAATAAATAAAATTTTATCTGTTATTTTGCACCAACCGCCGCAATTCTCATTTTTGTGTTTAATGGATTGAAACATAGGTGGTTATGTGTTTTTGAGATTATACATATAATATTATAAGTACGGGAAAAAACAGATTATGGCAAAAAATCTTGTTATTGTGGAGTCTCCGGCCAAGGCCAAGACGATAGAGAAATTTCTGGGCACCGACTATACCGTAAAATCCAGTTACGGTCATGTGCGCGATTTGATGAAAAATGAGATGAGCATCGACATAGACCACGGTTTCGAGCCATTGTACGAAATATCGGACGACAAAATGAAACTTGTGTCGGAGCTGAAAACCGCCGTTTCGAAAGCCGACACCGTGTGGCTGGCATCCGATGAAGACCGCGAAGGGGAGGCCATTGCGTGGCATCTGCACGAAACACTGAAACTGAAGTCGAAAGACACCAAACGCATAGTTTTCAACGAGATAACCAAAACGGCGATACTCCATGCCATCGAAAATCCGCGTGGCATCGACATGAACCTTGTGGATGCTCAGCAGGCCCGCCGGGTGCTCGACCGCCTGGTGGGCTACGAAATATCGCCCATATTGTGGAGCAAGATAAAACCGTCGCTCTCCGCCGGAAGGGTGCAGTCGGTGGCAGTGCGGCTTATTGTTGAGCGCGAGGACGAGATAAAGAACTTCAAAGAAACGTCGCAGTACAAGGTGGCGGCCGTTTTCGACCTGCCCGGAGGCAAGGAGCACCTCACCGCCGAGCTCTCGCGCAAGTTCGACACCGAGGACGAAGCACACAAGTTCCTCACCGACTGCATCGGTGCCGCCTTCACCGTTGACGCTATCGAGAAAAAACCGTCGAAACGCGTCCCGGCACCCCCTTTCACAACCTCCACCCTGCAGCAGGAGGCCAGCCGCAAGCTGGGGTTCTCCGTGTCGCGCACCATGCAGGTGGCGCAGCAGCTCTACGAGAGCGGATTTATCACCTACATGC
>ERZ842401.3006-NODE-3006-length-21572-cov-5.166938_pt1 | contig 21572 bp, 19 predicted proteins | sample MGYA00521270_ERZ842401 | MGnify/ENA primary metagenome ERZ842401 (study PRJEB31892, sample SAMEA3878208) | bioreactor metagenome | biome: Moose rumen | place: Sweden | collected 2011-10 | study: EMG produced TPA metagenomics assembly of the PRJEB12797 data set...
GACGCTCTTCCGATCTGGTAAGAGCGCAGCCATTTTATTAGCATATCCCGATAAAACTGCAGAAGATTTATATACTTTTAAATTTACGCCTGATCATGCTGTACCGATAATAGCAATTAATTTAACTCATGGTACTGGCACAGAAGTCGACAGGTTTGCGGTTGCTACGATTCCGCATTTAAATTTTAAACCTGCAATAGCTTACGATTGTATTTATCCTGAATATTCAATTGATGACCCGTCTTTAATGACAAAATTATCACCTGATCAGACTCGTTACGTTTCGATTGACGCAATTAATCACGTTGTTGAAGCTGCCACGAGCGTTGTCGCGAATCCTTTATCGATTGCCTTCGGAGTTGAAACGATAAGACTGGTCGCGAAATATTTACCCGAAGCAATAAAAGACCCGGAAAATATTAAAGCTCGTTACGCGTTGTTATATGCTTCGATGATAGCGGGGGCCGGTTTTGATAATGGACTATTACATTATACGCACGCTCTCGAACATCCATTAAGCGGAATGAAACCGGAATTAACTCACGGGTTGGGGCTTGCTATTTTGTTGCCTGCGGTAATTCTTGAATGTTATCCTGCCAGATCAAAAGTTTTTGCGGATTTATTAGCTCCGCTTGTGCCGGGACTCAAAGGTGAACCTGATGAAGCTAAAGCTGCGGCTATTGGCGTAGAGAAATGGCTCTCATCTGTAGGAGTTCCCCAAAAATTAACTGATGTAGGCTTCACTGAAAATGATATTGAACCATTATGTAAACTTGCATTGACAACGCCTTCACTTGATGGGTTATTGAGCTGTGCACCTGTAGCTTCATCGCCTGAAAGAATTAAAACTATTTACACAAATTCATTAAAGCCAATAGCATAAAAATTTTTAATCCCGCTGTAAATTTTTATGGTGGGATTTTTGTAAAATATTATATTAATAAAGGAGTTTGACAAAATAAAATGACCGTGTACAATACCTCACCTCACCTCACCTCACCTCACCTCACCTCACCTCACCTCACCTCACCGAAACCATGTTTGTATATTTTTATGCGGTTTGTTAGTGGGAATATTAGCTCATGGATATACATTACTTAATCAGTTTCAGTATCATGATGATGTAGCTGTCCCTTTCAGTGTAGGCCCAACGTTAAGAGTAGGTCGGTGGTCAAATTATATTTTAGGGAAAATTTTTAATTTATTTCTTTGGAGTGATACCTTAAGCATGTCGTTTTTTAACGGCATAATTGCGATAATAGTAATTAGTTTAACAGCAGTTTTTATAATTCGCATATTAGAATTAAAAAATAATTTCCTCAATTGCATATTAGCGGCTTTGTGTACGTCATTTCCTGTTGTTACAACTGCTTTAGGTTATAGATTTATGTCGCATACTTACGCAATAGGTGTTTTTTTATCAGTTTTAGGTGTTTATATAATCACTAATGAAAATAGCAATAATTCTCGCTTAAAAGTTTTTATATTTTTTGCAACAGAAATATTTGCAATAGGAATATATCAGGCAGTAATACCAGTATATTTATCATTAATAACATTCCATTTTGTGAAATATTTTATAAAAAACGATCTCTCCCATAAAGAATTTTTTATGAAATTTACATATTTGGCGATATTATCAGTTATACCGATAATATTATATTTAACATTAACTCTAATATTCAGAGCGTTGACGGGGATTGAGTTTTCAAGTTATCAGGGATTTGATAAATTAGGCACTGGAGGTTTTTTGGATTGGAGTAAACGTTTTGCTAAAACGTATTTTATGCTCCTTGTTCCTTCAAAGAATCAAATTGGAAATATTTACCCGTTGTCAACAATATTTTTTTATTATGTTTTGCTCATATATTCAATTTTTATATCGTTAAAATTTTTACTCAGTCTAAAAGGTACTAAAAAATTTTTGCAATATGTATTTATGATGCTCGTTCTTCCTTTGTCGATAAATTTTATATACATCATGTGCGGTGTAAATTCTTTTGTATATACATTAATGGAGTTTTCATTATTTTTTATGTTCGTGTATCCATGTATGCTAACTGAAATTTGTCTTGAACGTAAAGTTTCGATTGGAAAAAATAATATTAAATTTATCGTCATAATTTTAAGTGTTATATGCTTTATATATATTTATTTTGCAAATATGTGTTACGTTAAAGCAGATTATTTAAAAAGCAGAGCTATTAGTTATTTTACGGTGTTACAAGCTAGAATACAAAGTACAGAAGGTTACAGTGAAAAGTATCCATTAGTTTTTGCCGGAGAATCTTACAAAAAATCAACTGAAAGTATAACTCTGACAGAAGAACTACAAAACATAAAAATATTTCCCTATATGTGGAGCGAAGTAATAAATTCCCATTCGTATAAAAATTTTATGAAGTTTTGGAATGGTTACAGCCCGGTAATTTATGAAATTGAAAATGAACGAGATCTTATAAAACTTGATTCCGAAACTAAAAATAAAATAAAAGATTTCACAAAAAATATGTGGCATTATCCTGATGATGGTTCTATAAAAGTTTTTGAAAATAAAATAATTGTCGTTAATTTTTAATATCATGTTTAAATTAATAATTTCTGAAATGCGCATAAGTCAATATACAAAAAATTTATTAATTTATGCTGCGTTAATTTTCAATGGGAGTATTTTAAATCCTCAAAAATTTTTTAATGCTAGTTTAATTTTTATATCGTTTTGCATTGCCAGCAGTGGAATTTATTTTTTTAATGACATATTCGACTATGATAACGATAAATTAAATCCGGAAAAATTTAACAGGCCAATAGCTTCGGGAAAATTAAATTTATTTACTGGAAAAATATTTTCAGGAGTATTTATATTTGTCGGTCTTTTAATTTCGAGTGCTGTTAATTTTAAATGCCTATTAATTTTATTTTCATATGTAATTCTAAATATCTTTTACACGATCAAATTAAAAAATATTGTAATAATTGATGTAATGATAATTGCATATGGATTTGTGGCACGCGCAATAATTGGAGCTGTCGCAACTGAAATAAATATGACTGCATGGTTTATATTATGCATAATGTTTTTATCGTTGTTTTTGGCATTATCGAAAAGGCGACACGAATTAACGGAACTTCAGGAATTAAGATTAAAAACGGGTCGCGAAGTTTTGAAATTTTACACGATAGAATTAATAGACCAAATGATAAACATTGTAACTTCATGCGTAATAATTTCGTATGCACTTTTCACAATGGACGCAACAACAAAAAATAATAACGCAATGGCTTTAACTGTCCCATTAGTTTTATACGGAATATTTTATTATTTATATATAGTCCGCGTAAAAAATTCTGGAGGCTCACCTGATAAAACGCTATATATTGAAAAACCAATTTTATTAACAGTGAGCATTTATTTAATTTATGTAATTTTAGTCAGGAATTTTATTTTTTTATTTTAAACGTTTAAACGGGGGAACTTTTATATAAAATGAAAAATTTTAAATTCAGATGGATATTTTTAATTTATGCTATGTTTTTAACTTTTAGCGTAATTTATTTTATTTATCCTGTATGCGATGATTTATATTACGCTCAACCGCAACCGGGAAAAACTTTAAGTCAAGTATTTATGCCTGGACAAATTATGTGGAGACCATTTGACCGCTTAGTTGAATATATTTTAGGATATTTTCCGTCTTTATTTCCAAATTTAAATCACGTTATTGATTTAACAGGGCATTTTATTTCGTGTGCGGTACTTTATTTCCTGCTTAAAAATTTTGTTAGAGATAAAAAAAGCATATTAATCGGATGCTTGCTATTTTGGCTTTCTCCTGCGATTGTGCATACTGTAACAAATAGTGATTTTTTTAATCAATGCTTAGCCTTTACAGCAGGAATTTTATCAGGTGTATTATTTTTTAAGGCTAAATTGACTAATAAAAAAATTTATTTTACTTTATGGATGATTTCTGCTTTTTTATCAACCCTGTTTAAAGAAAATGGAATAGTTTGGTTTGTAATGCCTGTAGTTTTTTATGTTGTATATGATTACGTAATTTTAAATAAAAAATTTTTTGATGCAATAAAGGGAAATATTTTTTATATAATTTTGGGGCTTTTGGTGGCATTATTATATTTTGCAATAAGATTTGCTCTATTGGGCAAAATAGCTCTGGGTAATTCAATTGGTGTTGAAGGTTCTGCATATTCTGTAAATTTAACAATGAAAAATATTTTAAAAAATTATACGTCTATTATTGGCGGTTCAATTACTGCAATTGATAACTTAGCTTTATTTTTAAAACCTCGCAATTGGACAATTTTAATTATTTCTGGCGTTATAAGCGTTATATTTTTGGTTCTATTATTAACGGGACTTATAAAAATTTTTAGGAACAGTAAAAAATTATTTGTAAGCATCATTTTAATATTTTTTTGTGCTATGTTAATTGTTGTGCCCTATGTGATAATGGGACATGTCCGTGAGGCAAATGGTTACGAATTTGCATATATTTTTGCGTTTATATCAAGTTTAATATTATCAAAAATTAAATGGAATTATAAAATTTTATTAATAATAGTTTCTTTCCTTGTATGTATGATTTTTGTCGATTGTCATAAATTTATAACACTTAGCAGATACGGCTTCGAAATTGAAGAATTTATACAAGAACACAGTAAATATTTTAAAAATAAGCCTTCAAAAGTTTTTGTATATTCTATTCAGGATGTTTCTGAGGAAGGTTTTTCAATTTACAGTCATTCTATTCAGCACGGATCATCTTGGGGATTAGCATTTAAAAAAATTTGGGGATGGGACACTGAGATCGTTGTAAAACAGATTAAAAATTACAGTGAAATAAATTTCAGTTCTGATGCTTTACCTGAATATGATACGGTTTTTATATTCGCAAATTCTGGAAAATTAAATATTTTGAGAAATTGAAACTGAAATTAAATTTTTTAAATTCCCGGAGTAAATTTTTATTCCGGGAGTTTTTTATATTTTTATATTTTTCTTACGCTAATAATTCCTTCGCCGCAAATATAACCGCTAAAACGATCATTAAGAAATTTAAATCTCTAAATTTGCCGGTGAAAATTTTTATAATGACATACGAAACTATCGCAAATTCAATCCCAACCGAAACACTATAAGCTAACGGCATCATAAGAAATCCTAAACACGCCGGGATTAATTCCGTCCAGTCATCGTAATTTATATCGCGTAAACTCATCATCATATATACTCCAACTATTATTAACGCCGGTGCTGTAGCATATGCCGGAACTATTTTGATTAACGGCGTGAAAAATATCGCACATACAAATAATATCGCTGTCACTATTGAAGTTAATCCGGTTTTGCCGCCTTGAGCAACTCCGCTCGAACTTTCTACATATGATGTTACGGTCGAAGTCCCCATTAAAGCCCCCGCAACAGTCGCAACAGCATCCGCCATTAATGCACCCTTCGCACGCGGTAAATTTCCATTTTCATCAAGCAATCCGCTACGGCTGCATACTCCTACTAACGTGCCAACAGTGTCAAAAAAATCTACAAAGAAAAACGTAAATACTATTATCCAAAAATCCGGACTCTTTATTAACGAGAAATCTAATTTAAATAATAACGGCTCTATCGATGGCGGCATTGAAATAAAACTCTCCGGTATAATCGTTAATCCAAGTCCCGCAGAAATTCCAGTGATCAATAAAATTCCAATTAATAACGCACCTTTTATATTTAACGCAGTCAAAATTCCAATTATTAATACTCCAGCAATCGCCAATAACGCAGGAATATTATTTTTTAAATTTCCAAGAGCCAATAACGTAGCATCATTTTTTACAACTATTCCAGCCCCTTGAAGTCCAATAAACGCGATAAATAATCCTATGCCGGCAGATATTCCTAATTTTAAAGATTTCGGGATGGTGTTCACGATTTTTTCCCGTATGCTCGTCAACGTCAATAATACAAAAATTACACCCTCCACAAAAATCGCAGCTAATGCCATTTGCCAAGTTACAGAACTTCCGTTTATTTTCATGTTTAATACTACACTGTATGCAAAAAATGCATTTAATCCCATTCCAGGCGCAAGGGCTACGGGATAATTTGCAAAGATCGCCATTAAAAAAGTTCCCAAAGCTGAAGCTAAACACGTCGCCACAACTAAAGCATTGAAATCCATCCCAGCTGCACTTAAAATGTTCGGGTTCACGAAAATTATATAACTCATCGTTACGAACGTCGTAACCCCAGCTAAAATTTCAGTTCCAAAACTACTGCCGGATTCACGAACTTTAAATAAAGACATTCAGGAATCTAACCTCCTAAAAATTTTAAAAGTTGCTTATTATTATTGCACAAAAATATTTTGAATTCCGCCATTATTTATATTTATATAGCCCTGATCCGTAATTCTTAATTCTGGAATAACTGATAAACATAAAAACGATAAAACCATAAAAGGATGTTTAATTTTTATTCCGAGTCCTTCAGCTGATAATTCCATTTTTGTAAGTTCAACCGCTACATTATCAACGTCTAAATAACTCATTAAACCGCCAATCGGAAGAGCAAACGATCTAATTATTTTATTGCCATCAGAAATTACTAAACCTCCACCCATTTCAGATAAACATTTTAAAGCCGTTATAATTGATTCGTCATCAGCTCCCGCAACTACAAAATTATGAGCGTCATGAGCAACTGAAGAACCGATGGCACCCCTCATAATTCCCAAACCTGACACAAATCCCTTCCCAAAATTCCCGGTGTCGCGATGTCTTTCGAGCACAACAATTTTTGAAACATCCCGCGAACTGTCAGCCACAACATAATTATTTTTATCAAGCGTCGGCGAAATTTTTAAAGTTTTTGTTAACACAGTTCCTTCTGTTACGCCTATTACGTTTATTAAATTATTTTTATGCTCATCGAATTTTATTTTTATTTGTTCGCTGGTCGGAATATTTTTTATAATAGTCCTCATGGCCGGAGCTAAATGCTCGTTAATATTTTTCGTGAAAACATCTTCATCTAAGACTATAGCTTTACCATTTTTCCAAACGTGTTTTATTTTAAAACTCTCGTCGATCTCATCGCTGTCCAAAATCGAGAAGTCCGCCAATTTTCCCGGAGCTATTCCGCCCCGATCCCATAACCTGAAATATTCTGCCGGACTCAATGTAACCATACGTAACGCCGTAAAAGGGTTTAAACCTTCGCGCAGCATAATTCTCATTTTTGCGTCCATGTGTCCAGTTTCAAGTAAATATCTCGCAGTAATATCATCGCTGACTATCATGCAACGAGCTGCATTTAATTCATTTTCAAAAATCAACGGCAACAAAATTTTTAAATTTGGGAATGAAGCTCCTTCTCTTATCATTATCCACATTCCGCGCCGTAATTTTTCGCGAGCTTCTTCGAGTGTGTTGCATTCGTGATCTGATGAAATTCCAGAAATTAAATAAGCGTTCAAATTTTTCCCTGTAACTTCCGGAGCATGACCAGTTAAAGGAACATTCCCGGCGGCTGTAATTTTTCCCCAAATATCTGGATCGCCAGAAATTAAAGCGGGATAATTCATTACTTCGCCTAAATGCTGCGCTAAATTTTTGTCGAACATTTTTTTTATATCCAACATGTCCAATTCTTCAAAGGGCGTTTCAAATTTTGAAGCAGGCACGCAGGAAGGAGCACCCCAAAAAATATCAATCGGCAAATTTAAACCAGATTTATACATGTATTCAAGCCCTGAAATTCCGAGAGCGTTAGAAATTTCGTGAGGGTCTGCCATCACTGCGCTAGTTCCTAATTTTGCGACTGCGTGTGCGAAAGCCGGAGGAGTTAACATCGTGTCTTCAATATGTATGTGGCCGTCTATCATTCCGGGAATTAATACAGCACCTTCTGCATTAAAAATTATTTTCCCGTCGTAATTTTTCCCAACGCCTGCGATTTTATCATCGTATATAGCGACATCATTTAATTCATATTCTTTTGTATAAACGTTAGCGATTTTTGCATTTTTTATTACTATATCCGCCGGGCAATCTCCGCGAGCAACTGATAATAATTTGTTCATGTAAATTTCATAGCTCCCCGAAAAAGTAATTATATTTTTGCTATTATACTTAAAAAATTTCGGAGGCTGTTTAAATTTATGCGAAAAATATTTTTATTTGTGATTTTGTTTTGTTTAATTGTTCCAGAAAATTTATACGCCCTTTCAAATAGTTCTGATGCTTTTATGTCTTTGCCGTTCGGTCATAGTTTTACGCGCACAAAAAAACGTATGGAAAACAGCGGAGCAAAAACTTTAACTCCAAGAGAATTAACGCTCTCGATGGAAGGATATTTTGAAGGATTTCCCGCGAGGTTTTTATTTGGTTTTCATAAAAAAAAGGGTTTAAAATCTAAAGCGTTATATATTCAAAGTTCCGGCGACAAAATAAAAGATAATAATTTATATTTAAATTTGCAAAAGGCTCATAATTCAATTTATGGCACCGGAAACGAATCACCAGTAATGAATACAAGAAAAGCAGGGAAAATTATGCTGCGAAATATTTGGACTCCTGACAGATATACGACTATTACATTAACTTATAATCCCGAAGCTACAATAAAATTTCCCGGCACTTCAATGAATGACCGGCCAGTACATTTAATTTATAAATACGAAAAATGGGACAATTAATTTTTAATTTTAAAATTTTTAAGCCACTCCATTTTAAGCAATAACAAATTTAATTTTAGAGTGGCTGTTTTATTTATAATTTATAATTTCATAATTCCGTGATGCGGGTCATGCTCCCATAAAATTTTTTTGCCAAGTCGCTGATCTTAATATTTATTTCTGGATGTATCCAATCGGGTAAAATCTCGTTTAACGGCACTAAAACAAAATCCCGGTTATGCAAATTTTCATGAGGTATTTTCAAGCCGGGTAATTTTATAATTGAATTGTCCATCAATAAAATATCTATATCAATTTTACGCGCACCCCATCTCACGTTTTCAACCCTGCCCAGCTCTCGTTCAAAATTTTTTATGAGCTTTAAAATATTTTCAGCACTGTCATAAATTTCCATTGAGAGGCACGCATTTAAATAATTAGGCTGAACAACCCCGCCCCAAGGCTCTGACTCGTAAACATTGCTCTTTTTTATTATTTTGCCGATAGTCTTTAATTTTTCAACGGCATCACGCAAATTCTGTAAACGATTCCCCAAATTTGAACCAATTCCGAAACAAATCATTTTAAAAATTCTCCAGCCATAAATTTTTTTGTTTAATATAATTTTCGTCTCCAATAAAATTTAAATTTATTTTGACGTTTTCGAGCGCGCTTTTTATCCCTGCTTCCGCCAAAACTTGAGCGCAATTTAAATCACTTGAAGCGTTTTTATTTGATTTCCCAAATAAATTTTTTGCAAGCTTTATAATTTCTTCGCAGTTCTTAATTGTATTTTCAGGCGGAATAATTGCATTTTTGCAAGCGTTCTCAATTTTTAAATTTTTATCAGGCGTTGAATCCTTCGGCAATTTAAAAGCGTTCATAACTTCATTATATGCGTTGACATCATCGCGGGCGCATTGTAACAAATTTTCGAGCAGTAAATTAGCTTTTTCGAGTGATGTTTTTATTAAATTTTCATGCTCCAAATATTTTTCTTTACCTAAACTCAAATTACAGACCATTGAGACCAAAGCAGCCCCCATCGCACCAGCTACAGCAGCAGCCGATCCGCCTCCAGGTGTTGGACTTTCGGACGATAATTTTTTTAGGAAATCCGTAACGCTTAAATTAAAATAATCCTGTGATCTTTCCATTTTCATCAACGTCAATATTTAACGCAGCGGGTTTTTTAGGAAGTCCCGGCATCGTCATAATATTTCCTGTTACTGCTACTATGAAGCCAGCTCCGGCAGAAATTCTTATTTCACGCACCAAAATTTTAAAATTCTTCGGTCGGCCTAATAATTCCGGTTTATCGCTGAGTGAGTATTGAGTCTTGGCCATGCAGACAAGTAAATTATCAAGCCCCATTTCATGAACCCTAACGAGCATTTTTAAAGCCTCCGGAGAATAGTCTACGCCGTCAGCTCCGTAAATTTTTTTTGCGACCGCTTCAATTTTCGTTTCAATATTTTGATCGGTCTCGTATGTAAATTTAAAATCTGATTTCTGTTCACATGCCTCGACAACTTTTTGAGCCAAAATTTTAGTGCCTTCTCCACCTTTAGCCCAGCCTTCTGATAATGCAAATACTGCGCCGGATTTTTCGCACTCGGTTTCTAAAAATTTAATTTCGTTTTCCGTATCAGTTGGAAATTTATTTATTGCAACGATGACGGGAAGCCCAAAAGATTTTATATTCTCGATGTGCTTATTTAAATTCGGGAGTCCGTTTTTAAGGGCTTCGATATTTTCGGAACTTAAATTATTTTTTGGTAAACCTCCATGCATCTTTAATGCTCGAATCGTAGCGACTACAACAACGGCAGAAGGTTTTAAATTTGCAACGCGGCATTTTATATCTAAAAATTTCTCTCCGCCCAAATCCGCACCGAATCCCGCTTCAGTCACAAGATAATCGCTCAATTTCAATCCCAGTTTTGTAGCTTGAATACTGTTGCAGCCGTGAGCAATGTTCGCAAATGGCCCGCCGTGTATAAATGCCGGTGAACCTTCGAGAGTCTGGACTAAATTCGGTTTAATTGCATCCTTCAATAATGCAGCCATCGATCCTGACGCGTGAATGTCATCAGCTGTAACGGGTTTATTGTCGTAAGTGTAAGCTAAAATAATTTTTCCGAGTCTCGTTTTTAAATCGCTTAAATTATTTGCGAGGCACAAAATCGCCATAACTTCAGAAGCGACTGTAATATCAAATCCGCTTTCACGCGGTACACCGTTAGCAGTTCCGCCAAGTCCGATTATAATATTACGCAATGCACGCTCATTTAAATCCATTACGCGACGGAAAACTATTTTACGAGGATCAATATTTAACTCATTGCCCTGCTGTATATGATTATCTAACATGGCCGCGCATAAATTATGAGCCGTTGTTATTGCATGAATATCCCCAGTGAAATGTAAATTAATATCTTCCATCGGAACAACCTGCGAATAACCTCCGCCAGCTGCACCGCCTTTTAATCCAAATGAAGGGCCGAGAGAAGGTTCGCGTAAAGCTACGGCTGCATTTTTTCCGATTTTGTTGAGGCCGTCAGTTAAACCGATGCTCACCGTAGTTTTTCCTTCGCCTGCAGGAGTTGGAGTAATGGCAGTGACCAAAATTAATTTGCCGTCTTTATTATTTTGCAAACGTTTAAAAACTTCAGGGCTGATCTTAGCTTTATATTTTCCGTATAATTCTAAATCGTCCTCGTTTAAACCTAATTTTTTCGCGATGTTAATAATATTTTCTGGTGTTATGGATTGCGCGATCTCAATATCAGTTTTTATTTTTCTTCACTCCTTAAAAATTAAAAAAATCATTCGGGCATAATATAATAAATTCGTCAAAATTAAAAATATTTATAAATTCGTGTTGCGCGCTTAATAAAAAATACTCATTCAAAAAAATTTTAATTCAGTCATTATAATAATTCATTATTTTTATTTTTAGGATCGGTGAGATATTTTCATGTTGTTATTAAAGGGTTCGGAAGTTGCAAATAATTTAAAAAATGACCTCGTCAAATTAAGCGATGAATTAAAAATTAAAAATCAAAATCCCGCGCTCGGTGTAATTCGAGTTGGAAATAATGAGAGCGATTCATCTTATTTAAAGGGCATTAGCAAAAAATTTCAGGAGCTGAATATAAAAATTAACTTGTTCGAATTTCCCGAAGATATTACGCAAAATAATTTTAATTCGGAATTTGACAAAATTAATTTAAATAATAATATTCACGGTATTTTAATGTTCAGGCCGTTGCCAAAAAATTTAAATGATGAATATGCCAGAAAAAATATTAACCCGTTAAAAGATGTCGATTGCATGGGATATATTAATTTAGCAAAATTATTTGCCGGCGAAAAATGTTTTTATCCTTGTACACCTGCCGGAATAATCGAAATTTTAAAATTTTATAATATTGATTTAACCGGTTTAAATGTCGTGATAATTGGCCGTAGTTTGGTTATAGGCAAACCTTTAGCGATGATGCTTTTAAAATATAATGCTACCGTTACAATTTGTCATTCCAAAACTAAAAATTTAAATACGATTTGCAAAAATTCAGACCTAATAATAACCGCTGCCGGCCATGCAAATTTAATAAATAAAAGTTTTGTAAACGAAAATTCAATAATAATCGACGCAGGAATAAATTTTTATAATAATAAATTATGCGGAGACGTAAATTTTCAAGAGGTGTCAGAAATCGTAAAAAGTATTACGCCGGTTCCTGGAGGAGTTGGATCGGTAACAACATCAATTCTCGCAAAAAATTTATTAAACGCATGTTCTGCGCTGATATAATTACAAAATTTCAGGCGGAGGAAAAAATTTAAAATGTTTGCGAAAATTTTTATATTATTGATAATTGCATTTTTTAATTTTACGGCTGCTTCAGAATCTGCAACTATTAACGCTTATCAAGATGCTTACGCGATGAATTTTGAAATATGGAAGCCTTCAGGTTTACCGGCAGGATGGTACGCGACTTTTGACGGTTTTCCCGTTGCGCAGATTTCCGAAAATAGATGGGTGTACGGAAAATATAATAATTTTGGTGTTATTGCTCCAACTGATATTTTAGTCGGGTCGGTTGTGCCTGAAAGAGTTCCCGGACTTGTTAGAATTGCATCGACATGGATAAATTTAACGGGCTTTAACGAAAAAGAATTTATAAAAATTCAAAAATATAATTGCAATCGTATAGGCTGGTATGATGACGGCAGAATCAGCACGCCAATAGCTTGGAATGTTTACAGTCGCGGAGTATATCTCTGGAACGGAAAAAAATGGCAGTATTTTAGTCAAATGGGCGGCGAATATGCTTCGGAAATGTTAAACAGAGTTAGCCCAAGAGTTTCAAAAAGTTTAATTAAGAACGGTGTAAATTATAATTCAGCTGAACCCGTTGAGCTTGCAGAATACGCGAGAGAATGGGGAATTTTATGGCTCGGAAGAATTGTCCCGGCACGTGATATTAACGGAGTATACGGAGCTGATGGAGACAGTAAAAGCATAAATAACGAAACTTCAGGCTCATCAAGTTCCGGGACTACAGTTGAAAATGAAAACAGTAACAGCAAAGGCAATAACGATAATTCAACTGATGGACAATGGGATTATTAAAATTATTAAACGATAAATTTTAAACGTTAAACGCAAATTTTTTCAGGAGAGATCATGACGAATAATAATAAAAATAAATCCGAACGAATTAACAGACTTTTAGAAATGGCATGGGGCGCACATGATGATGAATCAGCACTGAATTACGCCGGCCAAATTTTGGAAATAGATCCGGAAAACCCGGACGCATTAATAATCCAAGCAGATTTAACACCAGACGATCAGCAAAGATTAAAAATTCTCGAACGCGCTTTAAAATCTGCTGAAAATATTTCTGGTTCTGGTTCTGATAAAGATTTTACGATTTTTGTTTTAAATCACAGGGTAGCATTAACTTCAATTTCATGCGGAGATATTAACAGAGCATATGAAGCAGTTTTAAAATTGGTGGAGCTTGAAGATTTTGATGACTTCGGAACGGGGCGGGAATTATATTACAGGGTTTTAATTTATAAATCAGAGTGGCAAAAAATTTTAACTGAAACGATGCGCGATAATAATCACCAATTAGCTTGGGGATATTCGAGATTATTGGCGACGTTTATGCTGTCTAGAAATTTAAAATTTTGTTCAAAAATGTTTTGGGATGCTCTGATAATTTCACCTGATGCGCCGTTTTACATGTTGGGATATTTTGAGGAGCCTGACGAAGATTCAAGCGATGAAGCTAAAAGGGCATTTAATTTTGCGTTATTATTTCATGATATATTTTCGGTGTCTGAAGAATTTTTTATGTGGTTTTCGCGCGGAGTTCTTTTATTTGGATTATTGAGCGGAAGATTAAATAATGATTTTGGAACTTACGGTGAAGATGACGGTTCAGAATCAGCGATCGAAATTTTAAACACACTCGGAGGACTCGAAGAATATAACAAAATGAAAAAATTAATCACAGAAAATGATGACAGGGCAATTATAGAAATGTTAGCTGCGCATAAATGTTTATCGAACTAGAATTATAAAAATATAAATTAAAAATAAAATTAAAAATAAAAATTTTAAATGGGAGCATGATCATAAAAATTGTTAAATAATAAATTAAAATTAGAGCCTGAAAAATTAAGAAGGATTAAAAATTCTGACAGCTGGAAATTTAAGAACACCGATGAAATTAAATCACGCACAAATCAAATTTTACCCGGCCAAAATAGAGCGGTTGAAGCTATGGAATTCGGTTTAAATGTTTTGGGTCGAGGCTATAATATTTTTATAGTCGGCAATCCGGGAAACGGCAGAACAGGTTACGCGCTGGAAAAATTGAAGGATAAAGCAAAAAATTTAAAAGCCCCTGACGATATTTTATATTTATATAATTTTGAAGAGCCAGGTCGCCCTCAAGCTGTTAACGTTCCTGCAGGTAAAGGCAAAAAATTAGTTAAGGAGCTTGAAGAATTATTAAACGATTTAAAGACCGCAATAAGTAAAGCATTTGAACAGAGCGACTATGAAGATTTAAAAGCAGAATACGTGAAAAAATTTCAGGCAAAGGCCAGCGCAATAATGGACAAGTTACGCGCTCAAGCTGCAAAAAATAATTTTTCGTTAAGACGAACGCCGCAAGGATTTATAAATATTCCGCTGATGACTGATGTTGACGAAGACGGAAAAGAAATCACAAGAGAAGTCACGCCGGAAGAGTTTGATGATTTAGATGAAGCTCATAAAAAAATTTATCATGAAATGTCAGTGATAGTTTCGCAACAGACTTTAAGCGGAATGCGAGAAATCCGGGACATGGAAAAAAAATTACAGGAAAAATTAAGCAAGCTCGATAACGAAATCGCAAAAAATGCCATTGAAAGTTATATAAATGACTTGAAAGAAAAATATAAAGAGAACGAAATATTTTTAAAATGGCTCGATAAAATGTCGGAAGATGTTATAGAAAATTTTTCAGCTTTTGCGAGTGCTGCCCGTGATGAAAATTCCGAAACTGATTTTACGCGTTATGGAGCAAATTTATTTATAAGTAACGATCCCTCAAAAGGTGCGCCAGTCATATGGGAAACAAATCCGACATATTATAATTTATCCGGCCGCGTTGAATATGAAAGCCATCAAGGATATTTATACACTGATTTTAAAAAGATTTTGCCCGGAGCATTTCACAAAGCTAACGGCGGATTTTTGGTTTTGGATGCTGAAAGAGTTTTGATGAATTTCATGTCATGGGAATCAATAAAAAGATTATTGCGGACTGGAGAGGCTTCGATCGAAAATTTAGGCGATCAATATGGTGCAGTCCCTGTCGCATCGTTGAGACCTTCGCCGGTGAAGACGAATTTAAAAATTATAATGATCGGAACTCCTTATATTTATGAGTTGCTGCAATATTATGATCAGGAGTTCAGCAAATTATTTAAAATTAAAGCGTGTTTCGATACGGACATGCCGCGAAATGCAAAAAATGAACGCTGGCTCGCGAGTTATGTAGCCGAATATATTAAGCGAGAAAATTTAAAACCTTTTGAAGCTGAAGCGCTCTCTGAAATTGTTGAATGGTCCAGCCGTGAAGCAGAAGATCAAAATTTATTATCCGTTGAAGTTGGTCCGTTGCGCGAAATTTTAAACGAGTCAAATGCTTGGGCAAAAAATAATGTTACTCGTGCTGACGTAATAAAAGCCGTTGAGCATAAAAATTACAGATCAAATTTATATCACGAAAAATTAACGAGAGCTTTCACCGATGGAATTATACGCGTTGACACTTCCGGCGAAGCTGTTGGACAAATTAACGGGTTGAGCGTGATTGATTTAAATGATTACAGGTTCGGACATCCTTCGAGAATTACGGCAAATGTTTTTATGGGACAAGAAGGCGTAATAAATATTGAACGTGAAGTCAGAATGACCGGGCCGATTCATAATAAAGGGATGATGATTTTATCGAGTTATCTCGGAAAAAAATATGCTCAGGATATGCCGTTAACTTTGAGTGCGCACATAACTTTTGAGCAAAATTATTCCGGAATTGAAGGCGACAGCGCATCGAGCACTGAATTATATTGTTTATTGTCAGCTTTATCCGGACTGCCTTTAAAACAGAGCATCGCCGTAACTGGTTCAGTAGATCAATTTGGAAACGTTCAGCCGATCGGAGGAGTAAACGAAAAAATTGAGGGCTTCTTTGAATATTGCAAAATTTCCGGCTTCAACAATGAACAGGGCGTAATGATCCCGGCTTCAAATGTTAGGCATTTAATGTTAAAACCCGAAGTGATCGAGGCTGTGAAAAATAAAAAATTTTCTATTTGGGCCGTGAGTTCAATTGATGAGGGCATCGAATTATTAACGGGAGTAACTGCCGGGAAAGTTCATAAGGACGGGAGTTATTCTGAAAATTCTGTGCACGGAAAAGTTAAAGCGAGATTAAAAAAGATGTTGGGCGACAGTATAAGGCTTGAAAAGAAATTCGGGCGTTTACCTCGCAGAAATAACAAGAAAAAGAAAAGTGAACAGCAAAATTGAAATTGAAATTAAAATTATAAAAATTCTCGATGAGCTTGAGAAAATTTATAATAACGAAACACATCCGCCGATTTTGAAACATGATGAGCCTTTAGACGGTCTAATTTTAATTATATTGTCGCAGAACACAAATGATAAAAACCGCGATGTAGCTTTTAAAAATTTGAAGTCTGAATTTAAAAATTATGATGAAATTATCGCGGCTGGAGCTTGTGAGCTTGAACGAGTTATAAAATATGCTGGTTTAGCTCGTACAAAATCGATCAGAATAATAAATATTTTGGAAATTATAAAAAAAGATTTCGGCGAATACTCATTAAAAAAATTAAAATTTCGTGATAAAAATTATATCTGGAATTATTTAATAAATTTAAAAGGTGTCGGCGCAAAAACTGCGAATTGTGTATTATTATTTGATTTTGGGTTGGCTGCTTTTCCTGTTGACACACATATAACGAGAATTACGAAGCGCACAGGAATATCCGAAAAAAATTTAACGCCTGATGAAATTTCCGTAATGCTTGAAAAAATTATCCCTAAAAAAAGATTTTTGGGCGGACATATAAATTTAATTGAACATGGCCGGAGAATTTGCAAAGCTAAAAAACCGTTATGCGAAGAATGTAAAATTAATTGGTGTTGTGATTATTTTAACTTGTTATAATTTTGCGTGTAAATAAAATAAGTAAAAAAAATTTTTGGAGTGAAATTTAAAATTGTTAAAAAATATTCTTGAATATATATCATATTTGCTGAAGCCTTCGACTTATTTGGGCGGAATGGATTATGTTATGTCTGTTTGGCGTGGAGCTGATTCGCGCGAAAAAATAATTTTATTGCTGGTATTTGCTCCGATGTTTATAGCGATGTGCGGACTGTTAATGAGCGTAGTATATTTTATATTATTTGTGCTGCCGTTATTTTTATTTCGTATGCTTGGCTGGGGATTTTTGACGGCGTTATTTGGGCTTGCTGGGAAATTCGGCTATAAATATTTTACTGGGCGTGAATTTGGTTCCAGTAATAGTAATAATATTGACCCGAAAGACGTAATAATTGACGTTAAATTTGAAGATATAAAAAAATAATATAAATATAAAAAAATGTCCGGCCATGAAAATTTAATCAGATTCAGCGTAACAGTTCCGAAAAATTTATTGAACGAGTTTGAGAATAATTCCGAAAAAAATAATCGTTCTGAAGCTTTACGTGATTTAATGCGCGAATATATTTCCCGTGAACGCTGGAAATTTAACGATGGAATTTTATACGCAACTATAACGATAATATATGATCATCATTTGCCGGAATTATCGCGGAATTTGACGGCGGTTCAGCATGATTTTGGAAAAATAATAATTTGTTCTACGCACGTGCATTTAAATCATGAAACCTGCCTTGAATGTTTAATAACGAAGGGTCTCGCCAGTGATATAAAAAATTGTATTGAGACCCTTAAAAAAGTTCGCGGAATAAAAAATTTAAATTTCAGCGTGACTACTGAGCTATAGTTTCTTCGATCCAGTCGTGTAAAACTTCTGCCGGTTGTGCTCCGACCTGTTTAGAAATTAATTCGCCCTTTTGAAATATTCCGAGCCATGGGATGCTCATAACTTTTAAATTTTTTGCGAGTTCCGGATTTTCATCGGAATCGGCGTTAAAAAATTCTACTTGTCCTTCAAATTCCTCTGAAAGATCTTCAACTATTGGAGCGACAAATTTACAAGGCCCGCACCAAGTAGCAGAAATATCAAGTAAAGCAAATTCAGCATTATTCAATTCAGTTATATCGTTATCAGAAATTTTTTTTACCAATTTAAATTAACTCCTCGATGCATTTTCTTACTTTGTTCATGTCAGCAGTAGGTTCGAATCTTGCGACGACATTACCTTTACGGTCGATCACGAATTTTGTAAAATTCCATTTGATGTCGGATTTTTTTGCGTAATCTGGGTCGGCTTTGCTTAACATTTCTTCCAGTACTTTTGTTAATTTATTATCCTGGTCGAAGCCGTTAAAACCTTTTTGAGATTTTAAGAACGTATATAATTTTAATTCGTTTGCTCCGTTTACGTCAGATTTTTTCATCTGCGGGAATGTTGTATCATAGTTGAGCGTGCAGAATTGGTGAATTTCTTCATCAGAGCCTGGAGCCTGTCCGCCGAACTGGTTGCACGGAACGTCAATAATTTCGAGACCTTTGTCGTGTAAATCTTTATACATTTTTTCGAGCGGTTCATATTGTGGAGTAAATCCGCAACCGGTAGCAGTATTGACGATTAAAATTACTTTACCTGCAAAATTTTTTATTGGAACTTGCTGGTTATGCGAGTCGATCACGTAATAATCATATACATTTGATTCCATGATAAAAAAATAAATTCTCCTTTCGATTTAAAATTTGTGTTGAAATTCTATCATAAAAAAAATTTCCCGATGTCTTGAGAATAAACACCGGATAAAAAAATTTTTTAAAATAAATTTGCTGATTAAATTAAAATTTCCTTTTTGTAATGAAAAATGTTACAAGCAACAAAACTCCCATTGAGGACAATCCAGCGTCACAACCTCCTGAACTTCCTCCCAGTTCAGATGCCAAATTTGAATTTTCATCGGCTGTTGCAATAATAGGAGCGTATGTATTACCCGCTTCGAGATATGCAGCTACGTTTACATGTTGATTATCCGGAACTGTAGTAATTTCGTTGCCTTCATCATCGTAAAATACTGCGTCCGAATCTGAATCTGAAATTTTTAAATTTGCCCCTGCAATTGACACGCCTGAAGCATTATCTTGAAGCATAGGATACCAGAAAATTAAGGCTCCCGGAGTTAAATTGCTCACATCAATTCCAAAAATATAAATTGCAGATACACTAATCTTAATTTCCGGCAATACATACGCAACGACGGCGTTATCGTTCGAAAGAGTCCTTAAATCTGTATTGCTTACGTTTGAAATTGTGCGTTCATTTCGTATTAAATCTGATGAAAGCTCTATAACTGAAATATTTGCCGGAATATTATTGATTAAATTTCTGAAGGTGTTAACGATATTATTTTTTATTGTGGGATTCTCAAAATTAATTTTTGTTTCATCAATTTTAGATGGAGCGCTGTTTTTATTAATGTAATCCGGCTGAACATCTTTTGAACCTTCATCACCTTCATCGCCTTCATCGGTGATAATAGGATAAACATCATTGGAATTAATTTCACTTGCAGTTTTCGGAGTAATTATTACGATTCTCGGAAGAATATTCGTACTTGGCTCAACAATTGAAAATATAAAATACGCTCCGTTATTAACATCATTAGCTATGTCATATGGTGTGACATCTTTCAGGCTTCCATCCAAAGCTCCAGATTCTCGTACTATTCTAAATTGTGAATTATATTCTGGACTTGAATCAAAACCTCTCATGTAAACCCAAAATCTTGAATTTTCGTTTATTGTATCCTTAATGTCCTGATTGAAATTTAAATTTACGCCTAAAATATAATTGCCAGCCGAAATATTATATATATCTGGAAGGATGCAAGCAATTTTCAGATCAAAAGACAAATTGTCTATTTGAATTACCTCCCATGCTGCCTGCTCCGAAGCTGATAGTCCAAAAAAACCACCTACTAGCTCTCCACCTATGAGGCTCAAGTTATTCGCTTCGGTTATCCTGCTTGGAACGTAAGTATAAAAAGAATCGGAAGAAACTACCAACATTTCGGAAGTCTCTGGAGAGATCTCTTCATTTATCGCAACTTCTATCGTAATCTCTGCTACTTCTTCACTCGCTATAACTTCAGCTCCTGCAACCCTAAATTCGCTTTCTAGAACAGAAATAACTGGTTCATATTTTTCTCCTGCCTCCATGTACGTCACAAATGTCAAATATCCCGGAATTGCTTCACCGTTTAAATCAGGGATCGTGTCAACTTCCTCCCCAAGACTATTTAAAAATATTCCATCGCCTTCGTAATCAGCACTAGTTGTCGAGCTATAAACTCTGCCTTTTTGAAATGTATTACCCCTTAATTTTTTGCCATAAGTTGCAGGTTTAAAAATTGGTAACGGTATTATTGCAACTCCGCTAGTTGTGGGGTGCATTGTTGGAAGCATTTCTACAGGGACTTGAGAAGATTCAGTTTTTTCTGTTGAAGCGGCAATTTTGGCGAGAAGCAAAGAAGCATAACTCATTTGTTCAATCACTGTTTCATCACGAACGGTCATAGATATTGAAGGAGTTTCCACAATTGTCGTAACAGTTGTAATCTCTGCATTAATCATCTGAGAGATTCTGCTCAGTGTAGTGCCAGCGTTCAAAGTAGCCTTAGTGCTTGCTGTAAGGTTAGTTAACTGCGTTTGTTGAGCCTCCGTAAGCGTTATACCGGCCTCAGTGATAAGCTCATTAGCAGCGGTTGAAATTTCTTTTGTCATGCTTGAAACTGTTGAAGCGTCTGCAATAGTGGCCAATGTAATTACGGCAGATGCAGTTAATTTTACAACTGTTACTGTTTTTGTAACCGTTACTGTTGGAGCAGTTTCTATAATTTCTTCTTCTCTTGGCGCAACTGAAACTGGTTGGTCTGTAACTGGCTCTTCAGTAATAGGATGTCTCTGCTCTGTGGCAAAAACATTAGTAACAGGTGCAGACATCATGATAAAAAACAATAAGGCCAAAAACTTTTTCGGTTTAGACATGAAATATAAACCTCCTTGAAAACTAAATATTAACGCAGATTGTACCCCCCCCCCCTATAAGTAAAG
>ERZ842401.3007-NODE-3007-length-21569-cov-5.081807_pt1 | contig 21569 bp, 15 predicted proteins | sample MGYA00521270_ERZ842401 | MGnify/ENA primary metagenome ERZ842401 (study PRJEB31892, sample SAMEA3878208) | bioreactor metagenome | biome: Moose rumen | place: Sweden | collected 2011-10 | study: EMG produced TPA metagenomics assembly of the PRJEB12797 data set...
GGTCTCTTGCTTCTAGAGGCACAGGTGGGGGAAACACCCCGTCCGGTGAGGACTCCACCCGAGGACAGAAAAATCTCAAAACCACTTGACAAGATGAAATAATGTGTTATAATAATAAGGTAGCTTTATCGGGTAAAAGTGTAAAAGCATAAAAGTATTAAAGCTTTAGCACACCGCATATCCGAAAATATTGAAGTAAGGAAGTGTTACAGTTGGTTTTAAGATGGACGGTGCTGGTCATATACCTGGCGCTTATGATAGTGATAGGCGTTTACTACCGTAAAAAAACACAGAACGTCTCAGACTTCGTGCTGGGCGGAAGAGGATTGGGTCCCTGGTTCACGGCATTTGCATACGGTACGTCGTATTTCTCGGCGGTAATATTTGTGGGCTATGCAGGCAAGTTCGGCTGGGCTTACGGCGTGGCTTCTACCTGGGTGGGCATAGGCAATGCGGTCATCGGCTCGCTGCTGGCATGGCTGGTGCTGGGCAGGCGCACACGTATAATGACCAAGTATATCGAGGCAAAGACCATGCCCGAGTTCTTTGAGAAAAGATATAACTCAAAGCTTTTAAAAACTATCTCCGCATTGATAATCTTTATTTTCCTTATCCCCTACACCGCTTCGGTGTATAACGGTCTTTCAAGGCTGTTCAACAAGGGCTTCGGGATACCCTATGAGTATTGCATTGTAGGTATGGCTGTTTTCACCGCTGTCTATGTTATCATGGGCGGATATAAGGCGACTGCCCTTAACGACTTTATCCAGGGCATAATAATGCTGGTGGGCATAACTGCCGTAGTTATCGCAGTGCTCAACCTCAACGGCGGTCTTACAGGCTCTATCGAAAAAATGGGGGATATAAAGGACGCCAACGGCAACACAGGCGTTTACAACTCCCTTTTCGGACCCGACCCCGTAAACCTGCTGGGCGTTGTTATACTTACATCTCTCGGTACATGGGGACTGCCCCAGATGGTGCAGAAGTTCTACGCTATCAAGGACGACAGGTCTGTTAAAACAGGCACTGTCGTATCCACTGTTTTTGCAGTTGTAGTCGCAGGCGGCTGCTACTTCCTGGGCGGCTTCGGCAGGCTTTTTGCCGAGAACGTTGACGGCGCACCCAAGGAGGGCTTTGACTCTATCGTGCCTATCATGATGGAAAAAATGCCGTCGCTGCTGTTCGGTCTGGTGATAGTTCTGGTGCTGTCGGCTTCGATGTCTACCCTTTCTTCGCTGGTGCTCACATCAAGCTCCACCCTCACTATCGACCTTATAAAGCCTATTATGAAGGACAAAATGGACGAGAAAAAAGAGATATCGGTAATGAGGATATTTATTGCGGTGTTCCTGCTGATATCGGTGGCTATCGCAGTTTACTCACTTTACGGTCAGAAGAGCTCGACCATGATAATATCAAACCTCATGGGCATATCCTGGGGTGCACTGGCAGGCGCATTCTTAGCTCCCTTTATGTACGGACTGTTCTGGAAGGGCGTTACCAAGGCAGCTGTTATGGCAAGCTTTATCAGCGGCGTGGGTATAACCGTTGTGCATATGTTCATTTTCACCTTTGGCGGAAAGACCGCCGTTTGGCACGGACTTAACATAGCATCTCCCGTAAACGCAGGCGCATTTGCAATGCTGTTCGGTCTGGTGCTGGTGCCTGTGGTGAGCCTTATCACCAAGTCAAGCGACGAGGACAAAAAGGTCACAGAGCAGGTATTTGAGTGCTACAGCGCTGAGGAATAAGCTGCATAAAAATAAGCCTGAGAGTTCTGAAAGCTCTCAGGCTTTTACTAATTCTGCACACCCGAAGGTGCGGTGAGCAAGGTCGGTCGATCTCGATGAAGGCTCGGTATGGAGATAAATGCGGGGCTGTGCAGGTGAAGGTCTCGGAGCATTAATATTCGCACTGCTTGCAATGGCTTTATATCCTCTCGAATTAACAGTTTATTAATAGCTAGTTCGATATATATATATATATATATACTATAATTATTAATAATAGTTTGATCAGAAAGGAATGGTTTTTATGAAAAAGAGGATAACTGCTGCCGTTTGCGCAGCGGTGATGGTTTTCGGCGGTGCGGCTTATCTGCCAGAGAGCGCTTTTGGCGATATCACAGGGCTGACAGCCTCGGCGGCTGAGATAGTTGAAAGCGGTAACTGCGGAAAATATGATGACGACACGAGAAAATATTCAGATAATGCCACATATACCCTTGACAGTGAGGGCACGCTGACTATCAGCGGAACGGGGGAGATAGGAATTAATGCATTTTACGATAAAAGCTCAGTTAAAAAAGTAATTATCAAAGATGGTATCACAAGCATTGGGTATGGTGCATTTGAATACTGCACAAGCCTTACAAGCATAACAATACCCAACAGTGTTACAAGCATTGGCGGGCGGGCATTTTTTTGTACAAGCCTTACAAGCATAAACATACCCGATAGTGTTACAAGCATTGGCGAGGAGGCATTTTACTACACCCCATGGCTAAGTAATAAACGTGCCGAAGATCCGCTTGTAGTAGTAAACGGTATATTGATTGATGGATCGACCTGCGAGGGTGACATAAATATACCTGACGATGTTACAAGCATTGGCGATTGGGCATTTTACAACTGCAAAAGGCTTACAAGCATAACCATACCCGACAGTGTTACAAGCATTGGCAATTCTGCATTTGAGGAGTGCATAAGCCTTACAAGCATAAATATACCCGATAGTGTTACAAGCATTGGCGATCGGGCATTTGTGTTCTGCGAAAGCCTTACAAGCATAACCATACCCGATAGTGTTACAAGCATTGGCGAGGAGGCATTTTATGGTTGCACAAGCCTTACAAGCATAACAATACCCGAGAGTGTTACAAGCATTAGCGATCATGCATTTGCGTTCTGCACAAGCCTTACAAGCATAACCATACCCGACAGTGTTACAAACATTGGCGATGGTGCATTTGAGGCCTGTACAAGCCTTACAAGCATAACCATACCCGACAGTGTTACTAGCATTGGCGATTATGCATTTTACGACTGCGAAAGCCTTACAAGCATAACAATACCCAAGAGCGTGACCGAGATAGTTCCTTATGCAATAGGTTACTATCAAGATGATAATTATAGAGAATGGAAGATCGACGGCTTTAAGATCTACTGCTACCACGGCACCGCAGGCGAGCAGTATGCCATCGGCAACGGCTTTGACTATGAGCTGTTGGACGACACCGAGCCCGAAAAGCCGTTTATCAAAGGCGACATAACAGGCGATAACAAGCTCGATACCAAGGACGCTATGAAGGTAGTGGCTTTCGCTAAAAAAACAAGTGTGCCAAAGAACGAAGCAGAGTTCGCAGCGGCTGACGTGAACGGCGACGGCAAGATCGACTCCAAGGACGCTATGATAGTTATAAATGCGGTCAAGACGAAAAAGCCTATAAAGTAATAAATGCTTACCGACCTTTCATCACTCAAAAAAATAAACAATGCCTTTCTCCACTGCAAAGAGGGGAAAGGCATTAATATTATGATCTGACATCTAACAGCTTGAAATGCACAGGCATTCCGTTTTTCATGGCTATCTTGACCTCGCCCTGTATCAGCGGCAGGAAGTATCTGACAGCCTCGGGGGATACATCGTTCTGTCGGTCGTTTATCCACTGTCTGGGGAAAAACTTCTCCTTATTCGCCACCTGCGAAGCCTCTACGGTGTCGATAGTTATAACATAGGGTATGTCGCTCAGGCGCTTGTAGTAGACCATTTTGCCCGTCTCGCCCCCCAGCGCAGCCCTTACGCCTGCCGAGCCTATCTGCTCAGCCTCGTCAATATCCGTTTTTGAGCATATGTGTGATGAGCAGCGCTGCATTACGTTGAGCTCGATAGAGCGCACCTTACAGCCCACGTTATCCTTCACCAGCTGCTCCAGCGTTTTGCCTATGCCAGACAGGTACTCGTGCCCGAAGTTATCCACCACCACCTGCTTTTTGCTCTCCTCAGGCAGCCTTACGCCCTCAGATACCACAACTATCACAGCCTTGTATTTAGCCTGCATACTTCTCACATCTTCAAGAAATTTCTCGGCAGAGAACTCACACTCGGGCAGATATATAAGGTGGGGGGCTATTTCATCGTTAGCTCTTAAAACGCAGGTGGAGGCTGTTAGCCAGCCTGCGTGCCTGCCCATTATCTCAACAATAGTCACCGACTGTATGGAGTACACCGAGCTGTCCCTGATTATCTCCTGCACCGTGGCAGCCACATATTTTGCCGCCGAGCCAAAGCCAGGGGTGTGGTCGGTAACAGGCAGGTCGTTGTCGATAGTTTTGGGTATGCCTATCACCTTTATTTTCGAGTCAACACTTGCGAGATATTCCGAAAGCTTCGCCACCGTGTCCATCGAGTCATTGCCGCCTATGTAGAAAAAGGCTTCGATACGGTGTCTCTCAAAGCAGCTGAGTATCTTCTCATACGTCTCACCGCCCTGTGCCACGGGGGGCAGCTTATATCGGCAGGAGCCCAGCACCGTGGAGGGAGTCTGCCTCAGCAGCTCCATATCGTCATTTGACCTTATCGCCAGTTTAAGGTCCATAAGTTCATCATTTATTATACCCTCGATACCGTTGACAGAGCCGAAAACAGCGTCTATCTCAGGCGTTTTCAGCGCCTCCTTGAAAACTCCCACCAGCGACGCATTGATAGCGCAGGTAGGACCTCCCGACTGTGCAACTGCAATGTTCATATTTTTTCCTCCTTTGAAGCCGGGGAAATCAATTTTACAAAAATTGATTTCCCAGAAGCAAGAATATAGAAGCAAGAAGCAAGAAAATGTGTCCGCAAAGCGGACAAAATATTAAGTTCGCCGCAGGCGTACCTAGGTCTTGCCTCCTCCACCGGTTATCCTCGCTTTGAAGCAGCGAGCACGGCTGATATTTTTGCATACTGCCCCTGCTGTTCGCTGTTCAAAATTTTAATATTTTTTATTATTATAGCATATAATAAGTCTGATTAAAAGTGTTTTGCGGATTTTTTCAGAATTTTTTCACTTTCACACAAAATATCCCCTGGCGAAAGCGTTTACACTGGCAAAAGGGCACAGCCCCCTGTTTTTTAATGGTAAAAGCAGTCACAGGCTTCGCAATTGTTACCAAATTTTAATTGACAAAACAGCAGTAAAATTGTATAATAAAAAAGTAAATGTAACTGTTCTGCAAAGGCGAAAACAGCTTTGCAGAACGGCATTATCCATATCATACAGATAAAATACCGAAAACGATATCAATGCCCGTTTACAGACCTATGAAAGGAAGAGGATATTAATGCCTGATAACAATCAGTTTAACTATAATAATCAGTTTAATAACAATCCATATAACAATAACCGTCCCCCCCAGCCCCCAAACGGTCAGAGAAGGCAGCCCAGCCGCAAGCAGCAGAAAAAGGCTGAGAGCGCAGCTGCCATAAGTGCCACCATAAAGGGTATCATAGCTATAATGATAACCTTTCTCATAGTTATCATAGTTATAATGGTGTTCGCCAAGAGCCTTTTTATAAAGAGCGACACAACAAAGCCCAAAAAAACAGGCGTTGTCACCTCCACCGAGTATACCCCTCCCGAGGAGACCAAGACCGCCACGGAAAAGGCGTCCTCCACCAAGGCTTCAAAATCAAAGCGTGATGATGACGAGGACGACGATGATGATGAGGATTATGATGACGAGAGCTCAGAGACCATAACCTGCACAGGTCCTGTGTACCTCCACCCGGAGCCATCGTCTAAATCCACTAACCTGCTGACCATACCCCAGGGTGCTGAGTGCAAGTTCTTCAGGAACGAGAACAACTGGTATTTTGTTGAATACAACGGCACACAGGGCTATGCGTGGGGCGATTACTTTACCACACCGTCGGGTGAATAAAAAATCAAGCCTGAGAGCTGTTTTAAGCTCTCAGGCTTTTATATTTCAGTTAGTTCTTCACCTGTATAGGCTTCTTGTTCTTTACAGCGTTGATTATTGTAAGCGCGTCCTTTGAGTCCAGCTTGCCGTCAAAATTAACGTCAGCTGCGTCTGTCTCGTCAACATACTGTGCCTTGACAGTTTTCTTGGCAAAAGCCACCGACTTCATGGCGTCCTTTGAGTCCACCTTGCCGTCGTTGGTTATATCGCCGTATACCATGTCGAGGTATACATAGTTAAAGCCCTTGTCCATAGCATAGGTCTGTGCTGCGCTTCTTCTGCAAACGCCCATGACTGCATCGTTTATCTTCGAGCCCGATGAGGTAGTTGCATAACCGTACCACATATTGCCAAAGCTGGTAAGGCTCTTTGGCACATCAAGCCTCAGCAGTGAGGTGCAGTTGGTAAACACATAAGCATCAACTGTCGCCAGACCCTCAGGCAGATTGATAGTTTTCAGTGAGGTGCAGCCGCCGAATGCTTCTCCGTAGATCCTGTTGAGATTGTCAGGGAGCTGTACGCTGACAAGAGAGCTGCAGCCCTTGAAGGAATACTGCTTCACCTCAGCAACACCTGCTATCTTCACCTCTGTCAGAGCTGTATCGTTTGTGCATACCTCAGCACCCAGATAGGTGAGGTTTCCCTGGATATCCAGCATTTTAAGGCTCTTGCAGCCTGAAAAGCAAAACTCATAGATCTCGGTAACAGTCGAAGGTATAGTGATCTTCTCAAGATCAACGCAGTCCTGGAAAGCAGATGCGTTGAGAGTGGTGAGACCCTCCTTGAAATCCACCTCTTTAAGACCTGTTGACCTGAATGCACTGTCGCCCACCTTTTTGAGAGCGTCATTCACCGTAATACTGTTCAGCTTGCTCTGAGCGAAAAAGGCTCTTTCACCTATGCCGGTCACATTCTTGCCCAGCACCACTCTTCTTATATTGGTCTGGCTGCCTGTTTTGCTTTTGGCAAAGGCATAATCCTCAATGGTGGTAACGGGCAGCTTTTCGATAGTATCAGGTATCTGTATAACAGTTGTGCTGAAATCGTTCAGTCCTGTTATGTATATCTGTGTGCCGTCGGATATGTAATTAAGGTAGCCGTATTTTTTATCCTCCGCACTGGCGGTTATACCAAAGCCCGACTTTATGCCCGTCTCAGCCAGAGGTGCATAAGCCATAGACAATGCCAATGCAAAAGCACAGGCTGCCGTAATGATCCTTTTAGTTTTCATATATGACCATCCTTTCATCATCAAAAAGAGTTAACTGGCGTTAATATAGCAATTATTAATAATATTAGCATATGAAAGTGTATAAAAATATAACATTGTATGTACAAAAAGTTAAAATACAAAATATTAAAACAGTATTACCGTTTAATGGCAATATTATAAGCAAATAAGCACGGCGCTGTAAAAAAACGCCTGTCAAAAGCTGCTGCCGCAGTCAACCCACCGTAAATCATGACCGAAATGAGCGCAAAAAATTTCGCCCGGGCAGCGTGATCCGTAAGATCCGCTGCCGCAGGCGAAGCTCCAATTATTTTATCCGACCTCTGCTATCAATCGTAGATGACCTCACCGTAATCATCTTCGTTATAATACATATCAAAGTCTTCATCAATGCCTATAGCTTTAAGCTCACCAATAAAGCTGCCTATGTCATCTTCACTGACGGTTATCTCAGCTTCATAGGTGAAATCCCTGCCTCCTTCGATGCTCGTGCTCCAGCTGGCAATACTGATGGATACTATATAGCCGTTATCCTGATATATCCTTGCGCCGCTTTCGTATCCGTATATGATAGTCTTGAAAAAGTTTTTCATAGTGTGTCCTTCAAAGCTGTAGTATTTGTGGATAATGTCGTAGCACCGGTCTATCTTTTCATCTGCGTTCTTATCCTCGGTATCGAGTATAAGGACTTTTCTGTTTGTAAGGTCGTAGAAATCGTCATTTACCTCACCGTATCTGTCTATCCACACCCGAAATTCTGTCTCGTCCTTTGCCTCATGTGCAGGTGATACCATGTAGTGACCAAAGCCGCCTGTGAAATATGCCGCAGCCGATATCACCAGAAAAACTGCCAGACTTGCCGCATACTTGCCGAGCCATATCAAAAATGTTTTTGCGTTTATCTTTGCTCTTGCCGCAACTATCCTGATTATCAGGTAGATGACCGCAGCCACTGCCATGCCCAGCAGCCACAGTCCCGATGAGAAGAACATTGTGAACACCGTGAACAGCCCGATGAACATGAAAAGCTCCATAAACAGGTCGTAAACTATGGGCTTGCCCAGGCTCCTTGCATCTCGCCTTCTGTAGATATAATAGCTTGCAAATACCAGCAGGCATGAGAGGGCAATGTTTACAACAAGATATATCCAGGGCTTTGCGTCCGGCTCCTCTATCCCCGATAAAGGCAGCCACATGGCTGAAAGCGCACCGAAGAGCGAGAAGTTCTGCGCTCTGTTATCTATAGTATCAATACCCGAAAACCTTACTACCAGCGAAGCATATAAAGCAAGGGGCGTGAATGAAACGCATATGCCTGTTATTATCGAGGTATAAATACCCTCTGCCTTGGCGCCGCAGCAGGTCATGCAGAATATGCTTATAGCGTCAACGAACAAAGCCTCAGCCAGCACTATCGTCAGTATCCTGAAAAGCTCGTCAGACTGGCTCCACACACCCGTTTTTATGCCGCCTGCCACTATCAGCAGCAAACCGCCTGCCAGCAGGGGCAGAATGTGTATCTTCACCAGCGCCAGCAGCTTTGAAAGATATCTCTCCTTTGAGTTCATCGGCAGTGAGAGCTGCACGTCTGCGGTCTGCCTGTTTGCCAGGTCGCTGAATATGCCGTATACCGCAAATGCGCCGAAGGCTGCCGCCAGGAAGGTAAAGAACAGTCCGAAAAAGCCCTCAAACTCAGCCCACTTTTCACTTTGTTCCACCACCTGCTGCTGCGTCACCGTGTCAAATTCGTTGGATACCGTCTCATACATTCTCCACTCGGATATTGAAAACAAAGTGCCCACCAGCGTCAGTATCAGTATTATCATTCTTATCTTCTTGTGGTCGGCGCACTCAGCCTTTGATGCATTATTTATCTTCTTTAAGGATATCTGTGCCATAACCTCTCACCTCCAGCTCATAAATAAATATCTCTTCCAGCGTGAGGGGAACAAGCTCCAGTATAACAGGCTTCTGCGCCTTGAGCTTTCTCATTATCTCCTCCTGCTCTCCCTTTGCTATTATCTGTGCAACACTGCCGAGGGTACTCAGCTCCATAACCTCTATACCCAGGTCCCTCAGCTCCTGCTCGTCAGGTATGCGGTCTGCGTATGCCAGCTGTATCTTGCAGAAGCCGCTTCTTATATCATCTATCTCGTCTGCAAATATCAGGTGACCCTGGTGGATAAGCATAGCCCTGTCGCACAGCTCGTTTATCTCTGTAATGTTGTGCGATGAAACTATGAGCGTTGCATCCCTGTCGATGAGCTCATCAACTATCATGGTCTTTATTATCTTTCTCATGGCAGGGTCAAGACCGTCGAAGGCCTCGTCAAGCATAAGGTATTTTGTTCTGCACGCAAGGGCGGCTATCACCACCGCCTGCCTTTTCATTCCCTTTGAGAACTGCGACATTCTCTTGTTCTCAGGCAGCCCCAGCTTTTTGGTGAGCCTGTCAAAAACCTCCTCAGAAAACTCATCATAATAGGCAGCATAATACTTTTTCAGGTCTTTGAGAGTATACGATGCATACTGTATAGTCTCATCATTCACAAAAAATATCTTGCCCTTGGCAGCGGGGTTATCATAAACCTCCTCACCGTCTATCTTTATAGAGCCCTTATCTGTGCGGTAAACGCCGCACATCATTCTCATCAGCGTAGATTTGCCTGCGCCGTTAGAGCCCAGAAAGCCGTATATGCAGCCCTCGGGAATGGTAAGTGAGATATCGTCAAGAGCGGTGAAATTTTCTTTATCGCCCTTGTTTTTCTCAAAATCCATACTAACGTTAGTTATCTCGATCATTGCTATCCTCCTCTTTTCTGTCCGCCCCAACATTCGGTGCGAGCTCATCAACTCTGTTTTTGAGCACATCAGCGCTCACCCCTGCTTTTAGTGCCGCAAGCGCCGCAGTATCAAACTGCTCCAGGAGCTTTTTCTCTATATGTCCCTTTTGCTTCGCCACAAAGCAGCCCTTTCCGGGCACCGAATATATTATACCGTCATGCTCCAGCCTGCTGTATGCCTTTGCAACGGTGTTGGGGTTCAGTCCCAGCTCCTTAGCCAGCGTTCTCGCCCCGGGCAGCTTGTCGTTCTCTTTCATAGCTCCCCCTGCGATAAGCTCGCTGAAGCCCTTGCATATCTGCTCATAAATGGGCACTCTGCCCGTGAGATCAAGATTTATCAAAATTGTGCCTCCTTCCTTTAGAGGTCAGATGTCAGAGACAAGCGGTCAGTATCGGCGGCGTCTGCCTGCTTCTATTTTTTTCTGCGGTCTTACCGTTTTGTACCGACCTTTGGGTCTGTCTCTGCCACTGCTGTTGTTTTGTTCTCTGCTTACTCTTGTTCTTTTCCCTAGGGTGTACTAAGTGTATTATCTGTAATAGTACACTTATACTATACCACCACATTCCCAATTTGTCAATAGCTTTTGAAATTTTCGGCACTTTACACAATATTGCCCATAAAATCTCCCACAATACGCACAAAAAGCACGAAGGGCTATAAGTTCTACGTGCTTTTATAAAATTTTGTTATTCAAGGCGCAAAACCGATATCCCCAACTTTGCAGAAAAGCCACACTCAGCAGGTTTGTCAAGGCTCAAACATAGCGTGCGGTGAAAGGCTCAAAAGAAGTAGGAACGAAATCAGTCTCTTCCGTTGCGTCAGCCAAAACATAACCTAAAAAGTACGGAGATGAACAAAGTAAACCAAGCGGCACAATGGTCACCATACGGACAAACAGATAGCGAAATAAAGCGCAGGGTCAAGCCGGGCGCCAGACGGCTTGCAGGGGGTCTGGGGGGCGGAGCCACCCAGCTCAGGGCTCAAACTATTTCAGCTCCTCAGCCTGAACAGGCAGCTCAACAGTGAAGCATACGCCGCCCTCGAAAAGGTTGTCAACATACACATCGCCGTTGCAGAGATCGACGATACGCTTTACCAGCGCAAGACCGAGACCGTTGCCCTCGGTAGCACGGGAGCGGTCGCCCTGATAGAATTTCTCAAAGATCTTGTCCTTTTTCTCCGCAGGAATAGAGGGTCCGTTATCGGATATCTTGGCAACAATGCCCGTGCCGCTGCGGAAAAGCTTGACCTTTATCTCGCCGCCCTCAGGGGTGAACTTTATGGCATTGTTGATAATATTCTGCCATATCTGCCCCATAAGTTCCTCGTTGCCCACATAGAATATCCCCTCCAGGTCAACATCCATATCAATATTCTTCTTCGACCACTCAGGCTCCAGCATAAGTATTATCTTTCTTATCTGCTCGTCAATGGGGAACCTTGTGCGCTTGCCGATGGTCGTCTGGTTTTCAAGCTTGGTCAGATTAAGTATGTTCGATGACAGCTTGGACAGCCTTGAGGTCTCATCAATGATTATCTGGGTGTATTCCTGCCTGTCCTCACGGCTCAGGCTGTCGTCCTGCAAAAGCTTTGCAAAGCCCTGTATCGAAGCCAGCGGAGTTTTGAACTCGTGGGAAACGTTGGATATAAAGTCGCCCCTCAGGGTCTCAATGCCCGAAAGCTCCTGCGCCATTTTGTTGAAGTTTTTCTGCAGGGTCCCGTATTCGTTGGTGGAGCCCTCCTCAACACGCACCGAAAAGTTGCCCCTTGCGACCTCAGATGTGGCACGGCTCAGATCATGTATCGGCTGCAGTATCGCCCTGCCCACAAAGGTGGTTATTACCGTGCCTATCAGTATGCATACAATAAACGCCACGATAGTCACAAAGCTTACCACCCAGTAAACATTCTCGCTGGAGAAGTTGTTCACCCTTATGTATTTGCCGCCCACCTTAGTGAACAGGTCTGAGTTTGGCACTATGCCACCCGTGATCACCACCGCGCCGTCCTTGTCTATCTTGTTCTTGTATTTTACCAGCAGGTCGTCAGCCGCTTTCAGCCTGGTTATATCATAAGCCCCCGTGTTGAGTATGCTTATGACCTCATCATACGAATATCCGCTGTTTTCAAGAGTCTGTGCCGACGCTGCAAAGGCAGTCAGCTGGTTCTCGGCGTTCTCTTTCATAATGGGTCTGAATATCATCAGCAGCGCCACGATGGATATGAGCGCCGACACCAGCATTACCAGAAAAAACATTATCGCCAGCTTGAACTGCAGCGTCATCTTCGGCTCGTGCTGTTTAACATTTATCTTTCTCACTGCTTTACCGCCTTATAGCCCAGCCCTCTGACAGTCACGATAGAAAAATCCTCGCAGCTGCCGTAGCGCTCTCTCAACCTTTTGACGTGAACGTCCACCGTTCTCTCGTCAACATCCTTGTCCATGCCCCACAGCTCATCAAGCAGCTGCCGCCTTGTAAATATCTTATTTGGATATGACAGCAGCTTGAACAGCAGCTTGAACTCCATCTGCGGTATGGTCTCCCCCGCCTCGCCGTTAAAGGACACCGTCTGTGCGTCATAATCCAGCACGCAGCTGCCCACCGTCAGCGAATGCTCAGACGCCATTTTTGCCCTTCTTAACAGAGCTCCCACACGCAGTATCATCTCATTTATATCAATGGGCTTTACCATGTAGTCATCTGTGCCTGCCATAAAGCCCTCCTGCTTGTCCTCAAAGCTCTCCTTTGCGGTCACCATTAGCACGGGCAGGTTATAATTTGCGGCTCTCAGCTGTCTTGTCAGCTCATAGCCGTCCATATTCGGCATCATTATGTCGGATATTATCAGGTCGATATTCGTTTTTTCCAGCACGTCAAGGGCTTCAACACCGTCATTGGCGGTAAACGGCTGATAGCCGTGCTGTTTGAGCGCCGCTTTCATCAGCCTCCTCAGGCTCGCATCGTCCTCCACTACCAGTATCTGAAACATATCATCACTGCCTTTCCTTATATAAATATATGAAACTTGCCTCTAAAAAAACATCAACGCCAGAATTCACACAAGCCGCCCCTCTTCTGCGGCTGATTTTTCTGCCAAAAACCACCCCTGAGCCGCAGCTTTTTCGCCTGATATTGTGATAAATGTGTAATTATCATGTCATATTTTAATAATAATTGTTAAATGTCACGAAATTCAATTTTTTTCATGCAGTCCAAAAAAACGTCCCGAAAATTCATACTCGGTTCACATTGGGGTGTTATTATATAACCACAGTAAGATAAATGAAAAACCTTCGGGAAATGGGTAAAGCCTATTGTTCAGCGATCTTATTCATCTTTCCCTCATGCGATTTCCCCAAGTCGCAGCCTATCTTCACTGTTCATTAGGTTTTACCGTTTTTCCGAAAAATTTCTTCAAAAAATTTTTCAGATCCCTCCGAAAATTCATACTCGGTTCACACAAGGGTGTTATTATTAATACAGTTAAGTGAGAACCATAAGCTTGATGCTTGGCAGAGCTTATAAATACGCCGATATAATTTATCAGCTTTGCCAATCACCAAATCCCTTTCATAATTCTATAAGAAAATTAATGCTCATTTCAGCCGATAGAAGTGAGTATTAATTTTTTTGTCCTCACCGGACGGGGTATTTCCCCCACCTGCCGCACTTTTGTGTGGGCGGCAAGATATCGAGTCCTCCCCGGAGGGGAGGGGGTCCTTTTGTGGCAGCTAGTATTTTGATGGCTGCGCCAACCTTGTAAGCGAGTATTTGTGCGTATTACCACACAATTATGTAAGACGGTTTCTTACCTCTTACTTCTTACCTCTTACCTCTAAAAGCTGGGGGTACTTTTGTGGCGGCTAGTATTTTGTGACGCTGCGCGAACCCTGTAAAATGATGACTTAGTGCGTCGTAGGGAATTTGATCAAATCTAATTTTGCCCCACTGAAACGGTGCGGAGCTTTTGTTGCTCACACTTTGATGACGGCGCAAGCCTTATAAAATCTTGACTTTGAGCGCCGTACTGCATTTGATCAAATCTAATTTTGCCCCACTAAAGCCATGTGAAGTTTTTCAGACCTTTGTATTTGTGCGTTTTACTGCACAATTTTGTAAGGTTATTTTCTAGCCACTAGCACTCTAACGGCTAGCGCCTAGCAGGAACATTGTGTATTTTTGCGTTTACCACGTATTTGGCAGGTCATTTTTTTGACTATGACTCCTTAGCCCCCGGTCGCTATGGCGGTTCATCAAACAATTATGCGAAGGACAGACCTGCCCTGTTCTCAAACTAATAAACTCACAATAATTATGAATTATGAATTAGACCACCGCCTGGCAGGCTGAACCCGATAATAAGTAATCATGCGTTTTATCAAACTATTTGGTAAAACGCTTTTTTCCTGCTTTCTGCCCCTTGTCAGTAACCGCTGTTCCGCCGGCGGATCATATACTCTATAGCCACTGCCCCGACGCCCAGACCCAGTAGAACGAGATAATTCCTTCTTCCCGCGGCTATTGCGGCAGAGGGCTCCACCATCAGCTTGCCGGGGTCGTTTTTATCGTAATAAACGGTCAGCTCGCTGCCTACCTTGGCTCCCTCTATGTAGCGCTCTATCACTTCATCATGCTCTACGCCGTTATTGTCTGTAAAATTCACATAATACCTATAGGTCGGCGTACTGTACTTGCCTGAACCCTCATGGATATATGTATCGGTTATTACCGCCTTTGCAGGCAGAGCGTTGACCTTGAACTCCTTCCATTCTTCCTTCAGCTTTACCACGCCTTCGATACGGAAAAAGGTCAGCATCAGCATTACCCCTGCTATTATTATGCTTATGGGCACTCGGGGGAGTCTCCTGCCGTCTCTGTTAAACAGCTCATCAAGTTCATCTTTCATAGCATTGATCCTTTCTGCCAAAGCATATATCCTGCGCTGTCAGTATGTATTTCTGCGCCTGCCAATAAAAATCACCGCAGCTGTCACCAGCACACCTAATACAGAAAAAATAACTGTGTCCTCCCTGAGCGAAGCTATGGCGGCAGAGGGGTCTGCCATAAATTCCTCGGGGTCGTCTTTATCGTAAAAGATATCCAGCTTGATACCCACCTTTGCCTGCACTCCGCCTATATTTTGAGTATACACGTCATGCTCATTGCCGTCGCTGTCCGTATAATTCAGGTAAAAGGTATATTCCTTTCCGCCCCGTGGCATTTGGTGTGAGCTTATATCGGTAACGGTCGCCTGAGCCGGCAGACCATTCTTCTTGAAGCTTTCCCACTCATTTTTAAGGCTCACCGATTTTACCACGCCGTGGATAATGAACATCAGCAGGACCACTATGATCATAATTATCAGAACTATCCGCGGCACCTCACCGCTGCTGTTGCGAAGAATACCGCCAAGCTTGTTTTTCATATCATTATACCTTTCTGCCGCAGCAAATCAAGTTACGCTCAAAAGCATTTGTCTTTCTGCCCATATGCTCCCACACATTCGGGTGAGAAAAGACAGCAGGTGGTCAAAAAAATATTTCAAACTACCCCGTATCAATTATAAATTATGGAGCCCGAAAGCCGCCTGTCCCAGACAGATACCGCCGTCATTTGGCGGTATAAGGCTGTGTACCAGCACCTCAAAGCCGTTTTCTTCAAGCAAGCTTTTCGCAAGGCGCACCAGCAGCCTGTTCTGGAAAACTCCGCCGCTCAGTGCGCAGGCGGTGATACCGCTCTGCTCTCTCAAATTCACGCAGGCTGTAAGTATCATCTCTGCCAGGGCTTTGTGGAAAGCGTAAGCCAGCCGCCTGGTGTTTTCTATTGAGCTGTCTTTCAGGTGCTCCTCGGCGATAAATGCCGCAAGCTTTGTGGTATCAAGGGTGATAAAGCCATTATCGGTCAGGCTGCCGATCTCGGTCAGCTCTGTCTCCCCCTGCTCTCTTTCAAAAAGCTCTGCCTCGTACATAAGGGCTGTTGACGCCTCACCCTCAAAGGTCGAGGCTTTTCTTATGCCCAGTATAGCCGATACTGCGTCAAAGATCCTGCCGCAGCTGGTGGACCTGACTGCATTTATGCCCTTGTCAGCCATTACCGACTGCAGCTTGAAGGTTTTTTCATCGCAAAGGTCAAGCCTTTTGCATATCTCCCCAGCCTGCTCGCCGAAGCCGTCACGCATGAGCTGCACCGCAATGCGCCAGCCCTCTTTGGCTGATACATCGCCGCCCACCTGCATAAAGGGCTTTATGCTGCCGAGCCTTTCATAGCCCTTATAGTCACACACCATAACCTCGCCGCCCCATATCGTGCCGTCGTCGCCGTAGCCCGTGCCGTCGAAGGATATGCCTATCACCTTGTCCTCAAAGCCGTTTTCAGCCATGCATGAAAGTATGTGGGCATAGTGGTGCTGCACCCTTATAAGCGGCAGCCCTTTTTCCTTAGCTATCTCCTCGGCTACCCTCACGGTGTTGTACATGGGGTGAGTATCGCAGACCACCGCCTGCGGCTCTGCTTCAAGCAGACCGCACATTCTCTCCACCGACTCTCTCAGTGCGGCTACAGTGCGTATATCAGCCATATCTCCCACATATGGCGAGGGGTAGAGCAGGCTGTTTCTGCCTATGCAGAAGGTGTTTTTAAGCTCGCCGCCGATAGCAAGCACCTGTTTGCCCTCGCAGCCCTTTAGCATAACAGGCAGCGGTGCAAAGCCCCTTGAACGCCTTATCATATAGGGCTTATCAAAAAGCCAGTCGCATACCGAGTCATCGGCTCTCAGCAATATTTTTCTGTTGTGAGACATTATAACATCGCAGAATTTGCCTATCTCCTTAACTGCATCCTCGTCATTGCGGCAGATAGGCGCACCTCTCACATTTCCGCTGGTCATTACCAGACAGTCGGTCATCTCCACACCGTCAGGGTAGTCAAACAGCAGCATCTGCACAGGGGCATAGGGCAGCATGACTCCCACAGTGAGATTATCGGGGGCTATCTCGTCACACAGGCTGCTATGCTCACCCTTTTCAAGCAGCATTATAGGCTTCTGCCAGCCTGTGAGATATTCCTCCTGCCCACTTTGTACAAGGCACTCACGCATGGCGGTGTCGATATCCTTCATCATAACCGCAAAGGGCTTCATGGGGCGGTTTTTGAGCTTTCTCAGCCTGCTTACCGCACTGCTGTTTTTGGCGTCGCAGCACAGGTGAAAGCCGCCTATGCCCTTTATGGCAGCTATTCTGCCCTCCATAATGCTTTTTCTCACCATAGTTATGGCGTCAGCGCCCTTTATATCGGTGCCTGTTATATAGACCTCGGGACCGCAGTCGTTGCAGCAGACAGGCTGGGCATCGTATCTTCTGGTCTCGGGGTCGGTATACTCGTCCTCACATTTTTCGCACATAGGGAACTCGCCCATGCTGGTGCGCACCCTGTCATAGGGCATGGTATCTAAAATAGTCAGCCTGGGGCCGCACTGGGTGCAGTTTATAAAGGGGTGCAGGTATCGCCTGTCATTTTTATCAAAAAGCTCAGCCCTGCACTTATCGCAGGTGGCGATATCGGGCGATACGAAAATATCGCCGTACTCCTTTTCGCTCTCGATTATCTCAAAGCTTTCAAACTCGCCGCACTCGCCCTCTTCGCACTCGGCGCTGTCGATACCCAGTATCACCGATCTTTCGGGGGCGTTCACCCTGAACTCGTTTAAAAAGTCATCAAGCTGCTTATCCTCACCCTGTGCGAATATCTCAACGTAAGAGCCCTTGTTAGCCACAGTGCCCTTAACACCCAGCCTGTCGGCGGCAACAGCCGTAAAGGGACGGAAGCCCACACCCTGAACTATGCCGAATATGCGTATTTTAAGAGTTTTCACAGCCTACACCGCCTTAACGCTCCGACATACAGCCGGCAAATTATCACTTATCTCTGCCCTCAAGCAGTCTGTCCTTTATATCCCAGAGCTTTTTTGAGAGGTCAACATAATAGTTATGGGGGTTTTCAAACCTTGTTACCTCGTCCCATAGGGTATCAAGCTCTGCCTTTGCATAATCAAGTATCTCGCTGTAGCTGGGCTTTTTATAGACAAGCTCGCCGTTTTTGAAGATCGGCACCAGCAGCTCTCTGGCTTCAAAGCTGTTTACTCTCTTTTTCTTCCAGGTATACTGGGGGTCAAAAAGCAGCAGCTCTTTATTTTCGTCTATCTCTTCATCATACACCGTCAGCAGGTCCGCCAGAGCCTTGTGGTTCTCCTTGTCATAAATACGGTAGACCTTTTTGAAGTGTGGGTTGGTTATTTTTATAACGTTCTCGGATATTTTTATCTTGGGTATTATCTCACCGTTTTCGTCCTCAACAGCCACCAGCTTATAAACTCCGCCGAAAACAGGCTCGCTTCTGGCGGTTATAAGTCTTTCGCCCACGCCGAAGCTGTTGATCTTAGCACCCTGGAATATCATATCCCTGATGATATACTCGTCCAGCGAATTTGAGGCTATTATCTTACAGTCGCTGTAGCCTGCGTCGTCCAGCATTTTTCTGGCTTTTTTTGAAAGGTAGGTGATATCTCCCGAGTCGAGTCTTATACCCTTGGGGCGCTTGCCCAGGGGCTTTAGTACCTCGTCAAAAGCCTTTATAGCGTTGGGCACGCCGCTGCCCAGCACGTTGTAGGTATCCACCAGCAGCACGGTGCTGTCGGGGTAGCATTTGCAGTATGCCGCAAAAGCGTCATACTCGCTGTCAAACATCTGCACCCATGAATGTGCCATAGTGCCTGTTGCAGGGAAGCCGAATTTTTCATCAACTACGGTGCAGGCGGTATTCAGGCAGCCGCCTATGCCTGCGGCTCTTGCGCCGTAGATAGCCGCATCTCCGCCGTGGGCTCTTCTCGAGCCGAACTCGGAAACAGCCCTGCCCTGTGCTGCCCTGACTATACGGTTAGCCTTGGTCGCTATAAGCGTCTGGTGGTTTATGCAAAGCAGCAGATATGTCTCGATAAGCTGTGCTTCTATGGCAGGAGCTCTCACCGTGATAAGGGGCTCGTTGGGGAACACCACTGTACCCTCGGGCACAGCCCAGATATCTCCCGTGAATTTAAAGGTCCTGAGATATTCAAGAAACTCCTCGCTGAAAACGCCCTTGCTCCTGAGAAACGCAATATCCTCATCATCAAAGTGCAGCTGCATGACATAGTCTATCACCTGCTCCAGTCCGCAGGCGACGGCAAAGCCGCCGTTATCGGGTATTCTTCTGAAAAACAGGTCAAAGTAGGATATCTTGTCAGCCATACCGCTGAGCAGATAACCGTTGCCCATAGTGAGCTCATAAAAATCACACAGCATTGTGTAGTTGAAGCTTGTCATATCACGACACCTCCGAAGTCAGGATCATTATTCAAGTTTATTGCCATAGTTGTTTCAGTATATTTATATCAACAGCCGATAAACAGCTAAGCAGGGTTCATATCGCTTTCAGCGAGAACCTGCTTGCATATTCATTTATCTTGTTCTCATACTCCTTATTGCCGCTGTGGTGCAGATCGTCCAGATACTCATGCTTTTTAAGAGTCTCATACTGCTTTTTGTTGGATATGAGGTAGATAGCTATATTTGAGCAGTGGTCGGATATCCTCTCCACATTGGTGAGTATATCCAGAAAATGTATTCCCACCTCGATATTGCAAAGACCCTTCTTTGAGCGGTCGATGTGTACTGCCTTCAGCTCCTCCACCAGTCGGTCTACCACCTCTTCCAGGGGCTCTATCTCGGTGAGTACCTCCATATCCAGCGATTTGGTAGCTTCGATAGCTAGCCCGATTATCTCAGTGATAGCGTCGCAGACCACGCCCAGCTCCTTCTGCGCCTGCTCGGAAAATCCAATTTCTTCCTCATACAGCACAGTTGCTGTCTCGCTGATATTAACGGTGTAGTCGCCTATCCTCTCATACTCAGATATAAGGTGGAAAAGGGTGGTCACCATTCTCGACTCGTCCTCGTTAAGGGCGCAGTCGTTAAGCTTTATGAGGTACTGACCGACTCTGTCCTCCAGCCTGTCGATAAGGTCCTCACGCTCCTGTATCTTCTCTATCTCTTTAAGGTCGTATTTTTCAAACAGACCTCTTACTGTTTTAAAGTTCTTTCTGGCATATATGCCCATCTGCACAACAGCTTCCTTGGTCTGGGCGATAGCCACGTTAGGTGTAACGAGGAAGCGCTCGTCCAGCAGGTCCTCCTTGGAGAAGGTATCGTCGTCCTCCTCACCGGGCTTGTCACGCACCGTCAGGCAGGCAAGCTTTTCAAGAGCTCCTGCAAAGGGTATGAATACCATAGTTACCACAACGTTGAAAATGGTGTGGAAGTTGGCAATATTGTCCATTGTGAACTCCTTTTCCCAGAAGGGCCAGCCAATGGTGAACTGGACGATATAGATGACCGCCAGAAACATTATAGTACCCAGCAGGTTGAAATAGAAGTGCAGCAGGGCTGCTCTTTTCGCATTTTTTGATGATTTAAGGCTGGAAAGCAGAGGTGTGGCACAGGTGCCGATATTGGTGCCCATGATGATAGGGAACGCCGACGCAAACAGCACAGCTCCCCCGGACTCGCTGGAAATTACCTGCAAAATACCTACTGCGGCGGCACTGCTCTGCGTGCATATTGTTACCACTATACCCACCAGTATACCAAGCAGGGGGTTCTGCAGCACCTCAAACACTCTCTTAACGGCGTCTGAGCCCGAGAGCATGGGACCTATAGAGCTTCTCATGGTATTTATTCCCGTAAACAGGATAGCCACGCCTATGAGTATCTCGCCCACCGTCTTGTATTTATTTTTCTTTGAGAACATAATAAGTATTATGCCTGCGATAGCCAGTATCGCCGAAAGATTTGTGGGGGTTATAAGGTTTACAAAAAAGTTGTCCGAACCGTCAAGCTGGGCGAGCCTTAATATCTGGGCGGTGACGGTGGTGCCGATGTTTGCGCCCATGATTATGCCCACAGCTCCCCTTAGCTTTAAAAGCCCTGCATTAACAAGACCGATAACGATAACAGTGGTGGCAGTTGAGGACTGCACCGCTGCGGTAACTATCGCACCGAACAAAACGCTTGTAAAAATGTTGCCCGATACCCTGGCAAGTATTTTCTCCATCAATCCGCCCGAGGTCTTTTCAAGACCCGCACTGAGTGTGTTCATGCCGAACATGAACAGAGCCAGACCGCCTATGGCTGTAAGAACATTAAAAAACACAGTCATTTTTCTCTTTCCTTTCGCTTGCCGCTGCTTCCTTCACGCAGCTTAGTCATTTTAATTCAACACATTCTCTCACATTTTAAATTATACCCTAAATCTTGCCTAAAGTCAATTAACCACTAATAAAACCCTTGACTAATTTTTCTGTTGAAAATTATTGAATATCCACAAAACGACCGTTTTGCCCGTACCGCCGCATATGATGAGCTGTCTTACCGTGTGCAGGTTTTACTGGGGAAAACCTTTCTGAAGAAAGGTTATTCCCCAGACCCCTTTCCAAAG
>ERZ842401.3008-NODE-3008-length-21567-cov-6.509948_pt1 | contig 21567 bp, 22 predicted proteins | sample MGYA00521270_ERZ842401 | MGnify/ENA primary metagenome ERZ842401 (study PRJEB31892, sample SAMEA3878208) | bioreactor metagenome | biome: Moose rumen | place: Sweden | collected 2011-10 | study: EMG produced TPA metagenomics assembly of the PRJEB12797 data set...
CAGACGTGTGCTCTTCCGATCTGAAGCTTTGGATAAGCTGGCCAACGAGTGGTTGGACAACTCGGCTTATACCATTGAGCAAAAAGCCGGAATTTTGAACATGGTAGCCTTGCTGTTGGTGTCCGGCGTGATTGCCTGGGCGGTTATGGGAACATTCGTCATGCAAGACCAAATTACCAGTGCAATGGGAATCGGCTAACATGGTGAAAAAGAAAAAAAATAACAACAAAAAATTATCATTGATTATAGGTATAATCGGTTTGGTGTTGGTTGTTGCGTATTTGATGTTTGCCGTTAAAAACAAACAATTACGGCATGAAACCACCGGTGATGACGTTGCCAAAATTGTTATTGACGTGCATAAAATTTATGCAAATAAAGCCAGTTATTGGCAATTGAGTACAAAATCTTTTTTTGGTAACGATATATTAACCAAATATCGTTATAAAAATAATCAGCTGATTAATGCCCTGGGCAAACCTATTCTGATAGGAAAAGGCGAGAACGGAGACGTGATCATGCCCGGCGAAAAAAGCTTTGACGTTGTTTATACTGATTTGTCTGCGGAAGAATGCGTAAGTGTTGCGGCTTATCGGTTTGAGCAACCGGAAAACTTGGGACTTTTGCAAATCACGATTGTGAATGGCGAAAAAAGCCAAACATTTGAGTGGGGTGCAGAAGACCACATGCTCCCGATAAGTCGGGTCGAAGCAAAAAGTTTTTGCTCGAGCAAAGCAAAGGTTATTTGGACTTTTGAATAGCGACGGCAAAAGGGTTTTCAGAACAAAAAACGCTTGCTTATGTTGTCAAAATGCAATATAATGTTTAAGTGGGATGTGATATTTTTTGAGGAGATTCAAATGATGAAAATGAGAAGTGAACAGACCGGACGTTCAATGGTTGAAATGCTTGGTGTGTTAGCCATTATCGGCGTTTTGTCAGTTGGTGGTATTGCCGGTTATTCAAAAGCTATGGCAAAATATAAATTGACCAAAGCTATGGATCAGGTTTCTACTACTGTTACCAACATTCGTACCTTGTATTCTGGTCAGCCAAACTATAGTGGTTTGACGAAGAAGGTAGCTGTGCAGATGGGTGCAGTTGGGGCAGAAATGCTAAACGGAGTAAAGCCTGAGTCTTTCACTAGTAGTAACAAAGTCTTGAATGCTTTTGCTGGAGAAGTGAACATTGAGGCAACTACTGTTAACTCTGTGGCTAGTGCTGGATTTAAAGTAACTTTTAAAGGTTTAGGTAGGGAAGCTTGTGTTGCTTTGATGTCTGCTGATTGGGGTTCTGGTTCTGGATCGGGACTGGTTTCCGTTGGATCAGAGGGCTCAGCGAAGGGTACTGTTGCTGCCGGCACTTTGCCAGTGTCGTTGGCTACAGCATCAGGTGCTTGTAATGCGGCTGGTGACACCAACACCGTTGAATGGATATACTACTAATACATACTTCCGTAACGGAAATTTGTTAAAGAGGACGGTAAACACCGTCCTCTTTTTTGTGCAGATGAATATTGTTTAGTTATTGCATAAAACATAAAAAAAATATAGCCTGTTAGTGAGGAAAAAAATGAAAAAAATATTCAATGCCATATTAAGTTTGTTGATGTTTGTTGCCGGTGGGATTACCTCCGTGTGCGGGTTAACGCTGTTTTTTTGGGGAAGAGCACGAATTGACCATGTTTTTGCATATGTGTTGACCTGTACCGATGTCGGTCCCAGTCTGAAATTTGCTTTTGGGCTGTGGATTGCGTTGGGAGCAATTTTGTTTGCAATTGCCTGTAAGTATTATAAAAAATTTGCTCTTGTTGCTCCGATAATTGCAATCACCATGTTTGTTTATACCTTTAAGGCAGTTGATTATTGGCTGGGAGCAGACGATGTCTCAACCTTATATGAAGATGAGTACAAAACTTTTGACGCACCGTCAGCGGAAGCACCAAAACGCAACCTGATTGTGCTGTTTTTGGAATCTATGGAAAGTGATTATCGTGATTATGATGGGAACGGTGGTAATTTACTGCCGGAGCTGTCGGAGATTGCCGATGAAAACCACTTTTTTAAGAACTTTAACCAGCTGAAATATACCAAAGCCACGATTTTGGGACAGGCCTCGGCGCTTTGCGGTTTGGCATATAAATTTGAGTTTAAGAACTATAATTTACAAAATTTGTTAGACAATACCCTGCCTAATGCGGTGTGCATTTCTGATGTGTTGGCAAAAAACGGGTACAATACTTATTTCTTGAAAGGGGCGTCACTTGATTTTGCCATGACCGGAAAATTTATGGCACAACACGGTTTTAGTGAACTGCAAGGGTGGCACGAGTTGTCAGGCCATACCAAAGGTAATGATTGGGGGGTTAAAGACAGCGAATTATATGGCGTGTTTAAGCAAAAAATTACTTGGCTAGCCGCACAAAAAAAGCCGTTTTTAGCGGTTATGACAACCCTTGATATGCATTATCCCAATGAATATTTGGATACTCAGTGCAACAAACAGTTCGGCGACCGGCGTGATATTGTGAAATGTGCTGATAAAATGGCGTCAGATTTTGTACGTTGGATGCAAAAACAAGATTTTTATGCCAATACGACAATTGTTGTCATGGGAGACCATGTTTTTTTAGATAAAAATGATATTTATCCTGATAAAAAAGAGCGGCAAATTTTTAATGCCGTTATCAATCCGGTTGAAGGTTTGAGTGAGAAAAAACACCTATGGACAACTTTGGATATGGCACCGACGATTATGGAGGCCATCGGGTTTGAGGCACCGGCATTTGGTCTAGGGCGCTCGTTGTGGAGGAGCGAACAAACATTGTTTGAGAAATATGGCAAGAACCTTGATTTGGAGTTTATGAAAAGTTCAGACTTTTATAAAAACCTTAACGGTGCCGAAAAAAATATAGAGCTAGCTTTTGAAGATTTGCCAATCGGGACCACATTGGTCGGCAACCAAATTAAGCCTTATGCAACCTCATTGGTTAAGACAAAAGACAATGTTTTCGGGGCAGTTTGGAGCGGCGGATTGAACTTTGCGGTCGGAAACGAAAACGGATTGTGCCTTAAGGCTAAATTTTTGCTGATTAAAAATAAATCAGATGAAAAAGTTGAGATTATGCTCAATGGTAAAAAAATTGATGAATGGGAATTTGCCCAGTTTGAAAACGCTCCGTTTGAGAGAGAAATATGTTTGGGCAAAAAAGATATTCCGACAGACGGAAAAATTGCACTCAAATTTGTTCGGAAAATAGAATCAGTCAATCCGTTCTCTTATGCGTTGGGGTGGCAAAGTGTTAGCACAAGAATATGGACAAATACAAAATAATGTTCTAGATTAATGTCAGTTTTTGGCTTGGGGGAGAAAAATATTATGAAAAACTCAAAATATCGTGTTTTTTCCGTTAAAAATCTGCTGATTACTTTTGCATGTATTGCGATTATCGGGGCATCGGGTTTTTCGATATATTTGCACCTGATGGAACGGGCAAAAATCAATAATACATTGAACCAAATTGCCACCCTCATTAACAACACATATTCTATTTATAACTGGCGCAAGCCATACGATGGACTAGGAAACCTGAGTGCCGTGCAGATGGGAATTTTGCCCAGAGATATGATTGTATCGCCTTTAGTATTGCAAAATCCGTTCCATGGTGATGTGCATTTGAGTTCCGTAAGCAATGGGGAGGGTTTTGCTATTTTGTATGGCGGATTGCCACCAAAAGCTTGTAATGCTATTGCTTCTACCGACTGGGGACATCATAACTCTTCCGGTCTGAAATATTTGATGATCAGTCCGAGCGGCTATTTAATGCCAAAATTCTTCCCCGAGAGACTGAGTGATGGTGAATATGATTCATCAAACTTGCCACTAAAGTATGAAGAAACATCAAAGCACTGCATTTGTAACGGATCAAAATGCGCAGTGTTGTTTTTCTTCCAATAAAAATCAGCGGCTGACTTCAAGTAACATGGAAGAAAATTGTTCTTCAGACGGATTGCAGATATATGCGCCGGCCTTGATTTCGGCGTATGAAGTCGGAATTTGAAAAAGGCGAACACGTATGTAATCCTTGCCGTTGAGAGAATAAGACAGGCAAAAACTGCCTTGGTAAGATTCGAGTCGATATGACATTTGGTCAGAAATCAAAGCCAAAGGTACCAATGACAAATCGGATATCCCCTGACGGCAAACGGTGGCGGCAACTGCCCAGCTTTGGTCAGCATTGCGAACAAGGGAAATTTTGCACCAATTACGCTCATCAAAACGCCCCATTAGGCCACATTGCGCCCCGCAGGGTTGCTCGGGGTTAATTTGCCATTTAGCGGTAAGAATAAAATCACGCAAGTAGCGAACAAAAAAGAAGTGCCCGTTATCACGAGAAACATTGTGGTTTACGTCTTGCCAAAAGTCGGTTTTGCAAGACGGAGTAATTTCAAAAGCGTCGTTTACAAGGCAAAAGTCCGGCTCATTAAGCCATTCAAAGTCACGTATAGCCTCTATCAGCATCAAAAACTCCTGACGTTTTCATCGGGCAGATTGGAGACTGCCTTGTCCAGTTCAGCACTTTTTTGGGCGGGGGAAATTATCTTTAAGGTCATTATTTGGTCGCCGGTGCCTTTAAAGTTTTTCAATCCTTTGCCTTTTAAGCGCAATTTTTCGCCGCTACGAGCGTATGGAGGGATTTTTACCGCCACACTTCCGTCAATGGTCGGAACGACGATTTTGGCGCCTAAAATCGCCTCTTTGAGGCTGATGGGCAAATCCATAACCACATTTTGTCCGTCAAGAGCAAAATAAGGGTGTTTGGTAACGTTGAGAGTGATTAGAACATCTCCGTTTTCTCCGCCCATATGTCCGGGGTTGCCCAAACCCTTAAGGCGCAACGTCTGCCCGTCAACAGTGCCGGCCGGAATTTTGACATTGATGTTACGACCGCCAATTTTGACCTGTTTTTCCGAGCCTTTTACGGCAGACAAAAAGTCAACTTTCATTGTATAGGCAATGTCCTCGCCTTTGCGAGAACGTGTCTGACGACGTCCGGCTCCGCCAAAAGCAGAGAAAATGTCGTCTCCGAAAATTGATGAAAAATCAAAGTTGGCACCCTGCCCGCCTGACGTTGAGTAATAAAAACCGTTGTCCCCGCCAAAGGGGTTGCCGTTTTGACCGAATCCGGCGCCAAAACCTGTGGGTTTGCCGTCCGAATCGATTTCGTTATTGTCATATTTGGCACGCTTAGACTCATCACCCAAAATGTCATAGGCGGCAGAAATTTCTTTGAACTTTTCAGCCGCCGAGGGATTGTCCTTGTTGACATCAGGGTGGTATTTGCGAGCAAGCTTGTGATAGGCGGATTTGATATCCGTCTTGCTTGCATTTTTGCTAACACCTAATATTGCATATAAATCTTTGCCCATTTGATACTTTTCACGACCTTTCAGTATCTATATAGGGTTTATTTTCGGTGATTACAAGTTTACGCAATCAAAGGTAACACGGCGGTAGTAGCCGTGATAAAGATTGATTTTGCGCATGATGGCAGTACGATTGCCATGTTCGCGGCAGTAATGTGCGGCCAACGGCATCATCTCGTCAACCTGAATATCACGATATTCATAGGTAACGGTGTTGCCATTCTGCTCTTTTACGGAGACACGATCAGAAAATGATTTGTATTCATTGGCATCAACTTTTACATCTTTACTGACGGTGGGTGCTTTGATTACGGCGCTTTCACTGACACAGCTGGTGTCTTGCTCAACAACATAATAAGTGATTTTGTCTTGAACAACCGGAGCCGGAACGATGACCTTTTGAGGCTGAACCATGGTAACTGCAGGCATGGCGACAGCCGGCTGACGGCGAGGCTGATTGCAGAACAATGCATAGTAGTTTTCACAATTTCCGTGGTTACAACTTACACAGTGGCAAGCACCTAAAATAAAGCATAATCCAAGCATTAATAAGTTAGTTTTTTTCATGATATGTGCCCTTTTCTAAAATTATTTGGCGGAAATTTAGCACTTTTTGACAAAAATGGCAACCTGTTTTTTAATCAAGCAAATCATTCAGCTCTTTGCCGGCACGTTTTAAAATTTGTAAAACTCTGCGGTTGGTGGTGTCTTTGGTGCGATTGTTGCTGAGTTTGTCGAGCATTTTTTGGAGTTTGTTATTAAATTTCTCGTTATTACGCAGTTCTTCAACTTGACGCAGGGTTTCTTCGTCATCAATTTTATAGTTGGCAACAGCTTTCATAACTGCCATATATTGAGCATCTTTGCTGGCGGCAAATTGAGCATTTGCAACATTTGTAAACAAAAAGCAGGCAAGCAATATTATAGGTACTGTTTTCATATTTTCCCCTCGATGATAAATTAATGATTGAGTTTGCTCTCGGTAATAATATAATACAAATAAACTATTCGCAATTATGTAATGAGGATTGTAATGAAAAAAACAATTTGGGTGCTGTTGGACAACCGTATGGGAAGTGTCGGGCAGGCAAAAGGAGTTTTACAGGAACTGGATAATGACTTTGAAATTGTCGAAAAAAAGATTGTATATACAAAATATGCCGCTCTGCCAAATCCAATAAGAGGGCGTACTTTTTTGATAGGCGTTGACACAAAAAAATCAGATCGCCTGAAAACTACCGATTATCCCGATGCCGTGTTATCAATCAGCCGCAGAACCGCACCGATTGCGTTATGGATTAAGCGGCAATCTAAAGGAAAAACCAAAATAATTCAGCTTATGTTGCCGGGAAAATACGGATTATCTGATATGGATTTAGTTATTATTTCAAAACATGACCAAGGCAAAGCGGTCGGAAAAAATTTGTTTTACATTACCGGGTGTCCACACCGTATAAATGATAAAACTTTGGCGGAAGCAAAAGAAAAATGGAACAATGAATTTGCAAAATTACCTAAACCTTTGACCGCAGTTTTGGTCGGCGGGGCAATTAAGGGACAGCCTTTTACCGATGACAATGCCTCAATGCTGGCCGAAACCATCGCCTCAGTGCAAAATCAGGTGAGCGGATCAATTTTGATTACGTCTTCTCGCAGAACCGGAAAAAGTGCTGAAAATATTATAATGAAAAAAATAAACGGAATTCCGACATATACATATTTGTGGGGGGAGGAAAAAGAAAACCCGATTATGGGGTTTTATGCCTGCGCCGATCGTTTTATTGTTACCGGCGACTCGGTTTCAATGACCTGCGAAGCCTGCGGAACCGGAAAACCGGTAATGGTGTTCACCGGCAAAAAATGGCTGACCCGTAAGCATTTGCGCTTTGTTCAGTCTTTGATCGACGGCAAATATGCAATCGGTGCCGATGCTAAAAATATTGTTGATTTTGCGCCCGAACATACCTTACGCCCTGCGGCTGAGGCGGCAGCAAAAATAAGAGAATTACTTGCTTAATACAGGCTACCATTACGGGTTATAACTACTTTTTGGTACATTTTGCCAAAATAAGTGGTTTTACGCCATTCATATGAGCGGCGGTTGGAAACATAGTCCTTAATTTCGGTCTGCCACATTCTTTCGGCAAAAGGCTGATAAAGCCGATTAAACATTTTGACCAACCATTTTAACGGATGCCACCAGACTGCATTATTATAATCAATAAATACTGCTTTTCCTTCAGGTGCAAGGTTGCTGAGGATTTGGTTTATGAGTTTGCTTTTGGCAGGAAACGGCAATTCATGAAGCAACATATAGCATATAATTACGTCATACTTGCCGCTGAACGGAGCTGTGGCATCACGGTTAATAAAATTCATAAACGGGTATGCAAAGCGGTGTTTGTTGCGAATGTAACGCAACTGTGTTATGCTGACATCAACCACATCAAGGCTTCCGTAAACCCCGATTTTGGATGCTAAAATTCCCAGTTGGTTGCCAAAAGTTGCGCCCAATTGCAATACCTGTTGTCGAGGTTTGACTTCTGCGGCACAGGCATCGGCAAGTTTTTGGCTGTACCCAAATGTCAACAAGTTGAGAATCCATTGGTGATCAAAAAGTTTCGTCAGGCGTTTGCTTTCATACAAACGACTGTAAAACTCCTGCTGATAAGGGGGAATGATGGCCGGATTTTGAACAATTTTTTGCTTTGCCATAACTTACTCCTTTTTCCAATCACCACAAATTGCCTGCCAACATGATAAAGCTGACAGCGCAGCCGTTTCGGCGCGCAAAATGCGTTTTCCCAGGCTTACTGATTGCGCATAAGATTTTGAGCGCAATAAAACCAATTCTTCTTCGCTGAAACCACCTTCGGGACCAATCAGCAGGGCAACCGACTTTTGAGATGGTGAAAATGCACCTGAAATATCTTTACCGAATCCGGTTTCATCCATAAAATAAAGTTGACGGTGATGGTCCCAATTTTCCAAAAGTTTGTTCAAATTAACAGGCTCGTTTATCTGTGGAAGATCAACGCGTCGAGATTGTTCGGCAGCTTCAATTGTTTGAGCGCGCCAACGTTCAATTTTTATCTTGTCAGAGATTGTGTAGCGGGTGATGACCGGAATAATTTTGGCGGCACCGAGTTCGGTGGCTTTTTCAACTACAAAATCCGTACGATCTTTTTTGAGCGGTGCAAATATAAGCCATACATCAGGAACACTTTCAAAACCTCTGGTTTGACAGTTAATTTGCAATACTGCCGTTTTTTTGGTTGAGGGCAAAAGTGTGCATTCAAATTCTCCGTCGCGATTATTAAACACCAACAACTTGTCGCCGGATTGCATCCGCATTACGGCAAGCAAATAGTGGCTCTGTTCCGCGTTCAACTCTATGATAGAATCGGCAGACAGATCAACATCGGCAAAAATTCTGGTTTTTGATGTCTTTGGCACACGGCTCTCCTTGAACAAAATTCTGCATAAATGACTCAATCAACTTGAGTTTCAACGGATTTTATTATAACCCATGGTTAGTTAAGTTTTAGTTACAGGCAAAAAAATGATTATAACTATCGACGGACCTGCGGCGGCAGGTAAAGGGACTCTGGCGGCCAGTTTGGCAAAAAAGTTTAATTTGGCTTATTTTGACACCGGAATGGTGTATCGAGCCGTCGGGTTAGAAATGTTGCTTAACGGATACGATTTGGCTGATAATGAAAAAGCTGAAAATTTTGCCAAGAATTTAACTTTTCCGCACATGATGGAGTTATCAAAAAATTCGGAGTTTCGCTCATTGAATGGCAGTCGCGCGGCATCAGCAGTGGCGGCCATGCCAAAAGTGAGAGAGGCATTGTTGCAAATGCAACAAAACTTTTCACACAATCCGGTTTTTGCCGACGGAAGTAAGGCCGACGGTGCAATTTATGACGGACGCGATACGGGAACAGTTATTTGTCCGCATGCCGATATTAAATTTTTTATTACCGCATCGCCGGAAGTCAGAGCAATGCGCCGTTTTAAGGAATATCAGGAAAAAGGGCAAGCCGCAAATTATGAAGAAGTGCTTGAACAGACCATCGCACGCGACAAAAACGATTATGCCAGAGCCGGAAGTCAGCCGGCGGCAGATGCTATCCATTTTGACACATCGAACCTGTCAATTGACGAGGTTTTTAACCAAGTGTGTGCAATAATCGAAGAAAAACAAAAGGCTCTTTAGAGTTGTTTGTGTTTTTTTTCGTATATTTTTATTTTACAAACACGGTAAATTATTCCTCTTCCTTTATATTTCTTTTCAAAAACAAAATTCTTGATTGATTTGATGACTTTAGCCAATGACGAGAAATTTGAGTTTTTAGCACAATCCGAATCCAAAAATTTACTGATGAGTTTATAGTCATATTCGGTGTATTTCTCAATAAACAACGGGGCAAGTCGCGTAAAATGATTGTTGTCCATGAAAAACGCCTGCTTTTTTATCAATGGCATTCCGAGAAGAAAGAGAATAAAAAAGTCATCATCATAGACTCGGGTTTTGTTCGGGCGAAAACGATGAGTAAGCCGAATTAAAAGAGGAATCGTCTTAAGTCCGTTTTTAATAGCGGATTGGTTTTCTTTGATTTGTTTTTTAAGGTTATGTTTTGTAAAAACTGCGTCATATTTAAACCCATGATTTTCAATAATTTTTGTCAGTTCCTTTTCATAAATGCGAACTATATCATTTTTAGCAATTTCAGGTTTGATATCGGTTATAAATTCTCTAAACCAGTCGGAAGTAAAAATTTCCGGCTTCAAGACCACAAAAAAGCTCATCATAAATTTATTGGCACATAAAGACCAGGCTGACAAATTTTGTTTTTCCATTTTTGAAAAAATATTTTCCAGCGGATACAACGGACCAAACATTGAATCGTTGGCTAAAATAAGTTCATCATAGTCTGTCAAGTTGGGGATTTGGTTATATAATATCCCCCATGAGCCGAAATCATATTTTTTATGCCTTTGAGCAAGACTGAATTTTACATAGGGTTTGATTTTTAATAATTCGCTTTCCGGCATATCGCTGTCAGCACAATAGTAAATATCAGCGTATTCCGAAAGTTTTTTCAGGTAATAAACGACATAATCGTCAATAATATTTTGTTTGCTGTATCCGGCAAACAGGCACAGTCTTTTAGTCATAGTCAACTTCGCTCCAACAACAAAAAAGTCGCTTGATGAGAGCGACTGGAAGTTGAAACCATTTGAGAGAAATGTGCAGTGTATTTGGTGTATAGATACTATACGCCTTATTAGCTGCCTTCCAGTCATACGACCAAAAGGCAGTTTTTACGCCCGTAAACGAGCAACTCTCATAAGGGTTTCAAACCTTACACCGGTAATCGTCCGATGCACTCAAGAGCATAGTTTGAGATTTTGCACGAGTCAAACAAAAAAAATCTTGAAAAATAAATATTTGTGTGTATAAAAGACCTGACTCTGAAAACATGGTGCGTTGTTTTCTGAGGATTGTAACACGCACAAGTCCACCCTTTTTCAGTTCTCGGGTTGGCATTTTTTGAATTGATTTTTTATATGAATACAGAATTTCAAGTTCCAGAAACAAAAGAAGTATTTGCTGATTTGCTCAACGAGCAAATGGGCGACCAACATTTTGCCGGTTCGGTAGTAAAAGGCACTATTGTCAAAATTACTCCCGACTTTGTTATGGTTGATGTAGGGTTGAAGTCTGAAGGACGTATCCCTCTGCGTGAATTCGGTCAAAATCCGGAATTAAACGTCGGTGATGTTGTCGAAGTTTATGTTGATCGCTATGAAGACAGAGACGGAAACGTTGTATTGTCTCGCGAAAAAGCTCGTCGTGAAGAAGCTTGGCAGGATCTGGAAAAGGCTATGAACGCCGGCGAACGTATCAACGGTGTTATTTTTGGTCGTGTTAAAGGCGGCTTTACCGTTGATTTGAACGGTGCTATCGCTTTCTTGCCGGGTTCTCAAATTGATATCCGCCCGATCCGCGATATTTCTCCGTTGATGGGAATTTCTCAGCCGTTCCAAATTTTGAAAATGGATAAGGTTAGAGGCAACATCGTTGTTTCTCGCCGTGTTGTTTTGGAAGAAACTCGTGCCGAATCTCGCGCCGAACTTATCGACGCAATTAAAGAAGGCTCTGTTCTCGAGGGCGTTGTTAAAAACGTTACCGATTATGGTGCATTCATTGATTTGGGCGGTGTTGACGGCTTGTTGCACGTTACCGATATTTCATGGAAGCGTATTAATCATCCGGCAGAAGTTTTGTCGGTTGGTCAGACTGTTAAAGTTCAGGTTATTAAGTTCAACGAAGACAACCAACGCATCAGCTTGGGTATGAAACAGTTGGAAAATGACCCATGGCAAAACGTTGAAGAAAGATTCCATGTCGGCGACGTATGCAAAGGTAAGGTTACAAACATTACCGATTATGGCGCATTTGTTGAATTAGAAGACGGGATCGAAGGTTTGGTTCACGTTTCAGAAATGAGCTGGACACGCAAAAACGTTCATCCTGGCAAAATCGTTTCTACTTCACAAGAAGTTGAAGTTAAGGTTTTGGAAGTTGATTCCGAAAAGAGAAGAATCAGCCTCGGTATCAAACAATGCACTGCTAACCCGTGGGCTGCTTATGTTGAAGAGCATCCGGTCGGTTCGGTCATTGAAGGCAAAATCAAAAATATTACCGAATTCGGTTTGTTCATTGGTTTGAATGATGAAATCGACGGTATGATCCACTTGTCTGATATTTCTTGGGACAAAGCCGGTGAAGAAGCCGTTAAGGACTACACCAAAGGTCAGGAAATTCAGGCAAAGATTATTGATGTTGATGTTGAAAAAGAACGTATCAGCCTCGGCATTAAGCAGTTGACCGAAAACGCCAACGCTACAGCTTTGGACAACTTCAAAAAAGGTGATAATGTTAAAGCCACCGTTGTTGATGCTGCCGAAGATGTTTTGAATGTTGAAGTTGACGGCGTTGCCGCAACAATCAAAAAAGCCGATTTGGCCAAAGACAAAGCCGGTCAGGATTTGAATAAATTCAAAGCCGGTGATGTTGTTGAAGCTAAAATCAGCACCGTTGACAAGAAAAAAGGCAAGCTGACTTTGTCAATCAAAGCATTGGAAATCGAAGAAGAGAAGAAAGCTTTGGAAGAATATTCCAACACAACTTCAGGCTCTACACTCGGTGATGCTTTGGGCGAAGCTTTGAAAAAGAAATAATCAGATTTGATTGTTTGATTTGGCAGAGCCGTTCTTTGTTGAGCGGCTCTGTTGATTTTTAAATTTAAGTTTGAAAATATGACGTTTTGAAAATAAATTATTATTAGTCTTACTAATGGAGAAAAATTATGAAAAATTTTATTTTAGGAGTTTTGGCAGCAATGATATTATCAAACGGAGCCGCGGCAGTTGAAAAGGTGTTGCCGCAACCGCAGACCGAGGGAGGAATGCCTTTAATGCAGGCGATAAAACAACGCCGTGCAGTAAGAGATTTTTCAAATAAACCTATTGATGAACAAACTTTAAGCAACCTTTTATGGGCAACATACGGGGTTAGCAATGAAGAAGGAAAACGCACAATACCTACGGCCAAAAACTTGAAAGAATTAGAAGTTTATGTTGCAAAGGATGATGGTGTATGGCTTTATGATGCTGACAATAATAAGTTGGAACAAGTAAGCGACCAAAATATTTTGGACTTGTTTAACACCCAAGACTATATGCAAAATGCTCCGCTTAATCTGATTTTTACCGGAGACAGAGATGGAAAATTTGTTGATATGCACGCCGGATCAGCTTATCAAAATGCCGGTCTGTATGCTACGTCGGTTGGGCTCAATAATGTGGTAAGAGCATGGTTTGACCATGAGGCAGTGGAAAAGGCCTTAAAATTGCCGGAAACCAAAAAGGTTATTGTGTCGCAAGCATTTGGCTGGGGGAACTAAAATAACTCTTGCCAATTAAAATAAAAAACGCTAAACAATAAAGCGTTTCGGATAGATGGCCGAGTGGTCGAAGGCGCACGATTGGAAATCGTGTGTACGTCTAAAGCGTACCGAGGGTTCGAATCCCTCTCTATCCGCCATTTATAGAAAAACCCTCCGCAGAGGAGGGTTTTTTGTGTTATATATCAGTCTGTTTCTTTTGCCACAAGCATATCGGTATCATTAAGGATATTCCCCAAACAACTGCCGGACCTGCAGGTAAATCAAAATAATATGATGCACCTAATCCGCAGATAAAGCCAAAGCTTTCTCCCAGATATTCGATAAATCTGCGTTTTTTATCGTTTGCTATGTAATTCGTTGCTACAGCAGGAAATATTAACGAAGCAAAAACCAGATAAACTCCGCAAACTTGTACCGATGTTGTGATAACGATAGATAAAACAATGTAAAAATATCGTTTCAAAAACAGAGATTGATTTGCATAGATAAAAATGGTTGCTGTTAAGAAAATTGTACCGGAAAACAATACATTGTCCCAACTTGCAAAAAGAAGCTGCCCGGATAATATGTCGTTTATATGCTCAGCACCGTGAGGATTTCCTGCCAAAATCAAAATAATTAACGTTGCCGAAAGTACAAACGTGCATCCAATTACTGCTTCTGCAATTTCTTTAAAGTGCTGTTCCATAGCTTTAAACAACATCCCGCCTAAAATTGCACAAGCCAATGCTGAGGCTTGAGTCGCAAATTTTCCAAGCTCTAATGTGCCTGCAAAAATTGCACCCATGGCAGCAAGCTGAGCCAGCGACAAATCAATAAAAATTATGCCGCGTCTCAGAACTTCTTGCCCCAGAGGAACATGGATAAGCATCATTAACAAACCTATGCTTAGTGCCGGTAATAAAATGGACAGCTCTGACATTTTATTTATCCATAGCGTTAAGCATGATATCTATGCTGTTTTCGTACAAACTAAACAGATTATCGGTATCTTTTGTCCCGCCAACTGTATATGGCATAACAACTGACTTTATACCGGTCTGTTTGGAAAGCCATTCAGCGGGTTTCGGGCTCTCAAACGGAGCATACGCAATCAGCGACACCTTATTGCGTAAGGCAAGCTCTGACAGCTCACTCAAATGTTTTGAGGTGGCCGGAATCCCGGGTTTGGGCTCGAGTGTGGCGACGGTTTTTATTTTTAGCCATTCAAACAAATACGACATGTTCCTATGGTTGGTAATTACAGTCATACCGTTGAGTGTTCGGGCTTTTTGTTCCCACTCCTTAATTTTTGCAGAAAGCTTTTCTCTAAATACGCGGAAATTATTGTTGTAGAAATCAGCATTATCTGCATTAATATCTGACAGCCTTTGTGTAATGACCTCAGATATTTTGAGCACATTATAAGGGTTTAGGTGTATGTGAGGATTGCCGTCCGGATGTACATCTCCATCTGCACGATCAATACGCGTAGGTTTTTCAATGGTATTTACATATTGTGAAGCATAAATCAGATTTGCGCCTCCTTCTTGTATTTTGGAGGATCCTGATTTACGCAAAATAAGCGGAAGCCATCCAATTTCTAAATCTGCGCCGGAGCAAACAACAAGGTCGGATTTGCGAATTTTGGCGATAAGGCTTGGTTTTGCCTGAATGTAATGCGCATCTTGTAAAGCGGTGGTGGCACTATATACCTCGACTTTATCTGCCGCGATTTCTTTAACTAAAGATGCCCACTCGGGTTCGCATGCAAACACGCTTAGAGCTAGAGCATTGTGTGAAAAACCGACAATTAAAAATATTGTAAGAATAAATTTTTTCATGTTCATCTCCTTAGTAGCTATGTGCTCCGTGAGCACCAAAACTTATAGTATATTCAAGAATAAATTGGTTGTCGTCTTTAGGTCCGGATCGGTCATAATTGTATTGCAGACGAATCCTTGAGAACTCAGAGTTGTTCCACTCTGCCATAAGGGAATGAATTTCCGGATTGTGATTTTCGGCATCAAGAGCAGTATCCTTTAGTGAATTAGGAACATTGTCAGGAGACATCTGAGAATAACGATAACCAATTCGATAATTACTCAGGAATTTATATGTTCCTTGAATGTACCAGCCGGAAGATTTGTTGTTGAATTTGGCAGCATCAGAATCTTCAATAAAATATTTGCCCTTTTCATCTCGGAACAGGTATTCACCCTGAATGGCAATTTCGCTGTATTTGTTGTTACCATCGGGGGCTATGGTATATTTTAGAGAAATTCCGTATAAATTATCTTTGCCTTTGAACAAAATTCCATCACTTTCTCGCCCTTTGTTGCTTTTGGCATATAAATAAGACAATCCTGCTAACCATGATTGGTTATCATTTATATCACCACCAAATTTTAAATATGCATTAGCAGCGCCGTCTCCCGACCCTTCTGATGATGCGGGGAAAAATCCGCCGCGATATGCCCCGCCACCAATTTCTGCATAAAAATCCGTCGGCAAGACAACCGAAACCTGAGCGCCGTCATCTTTATAGGCATTATTGAGAAAAATGCGATATGGAAGCGGACGATCGGCAAAATCATCAGTATGGGCATGTTTTTCATTAAGATAACCAAATATAGGTTTTAAACGACCGGCGGTTGCGGTAATTCCATAAGGAAGGCCTATTGTTTGAACAAACGCTTCTTCAAGTTCAATCTTATCTTCGCCGTCTTCGCTGACAACCGCCGCTGTGAAATTAGCTAAAAATTTGTCATCAACGTTGGCGCCAATATTTATTTCTGATTCTCCCAGGCTAAACCCTCGGTCGGAGCTTTCTCCTTCCTCACCTATTTGAAAGCCAGGTATTTCTTTGTCTTTGTGCGAGTAGTAATTATAAGAGCCATTGAGGACAAGGCTGATATATGGGTTAAATACACTTAATGAGCTTGATGTAGACTTTTGTGCGTATGCTGTCTCAGGCTGGATTGGTGTTTGTTTAATCTCCAGTTCTTTAATTTTATTTTCAAGTTTTTCAATACGCTGCATAAGCTCCGGTTCTGAGGCAAAGGACACATTAGAATATGCCAATGCCATAATTGCGGCAAGAGCCGTCAAATTTCTTTTTTGCATAAAATTTTCCTTTAAAATACGTTAATGTAAGCCGAAAAAATCGGCAAAGTTAAAGAGTAAATTTTATGCTTGGGGCGGGGCGCGGGGGTTTTGATTATTATGTTCGCAACTATACAGAAGAATCTGCGGCATCGGAATGTTGCGGTGCGGTTTTAATATTGTCGTTTGAGACAAAGTTAAGACCGATGGAGCATCAAATCCTGATAATTCCGCGGCAATCTGACAATACACACATTGTCCAAAATCAACAACATCATCAGTATTATGATTGTGCATTGTTAACGCAGTTTGCGCAACAAGCATAAGAACAACTGGTAGTATTTTGAGCCATTTTTTCATAGTTCTCTTAGCATGACTGCATAAAAATTTTTTGTCAAGCTAATCTTGTTTAGTATGTTTATTACAATCTTAACTTTTGCTGTCATATAATGTCCGACACAATTAGAAAATAAGGACATTAAAATGCATTCAATTAATTCACTCATTTTAGATTTGACCTTAATTACAATTTATGCCGGTATCACTACCCTGATTTTCAAAAAACTCAAGCAACCGACGGTTTTGGGATATGTGTTGGCGGGCATTTTTGCCGGTCCTTATTTTAGTTTGGTGCCGACGGTTACCGACAGAGCAAACCTGGAGGTTTGGGCAGATATCGGGGTTATTTTTCTACTTTTCGGATTGGGATTGGAGTTCAGTTTCAAAAAAATGATGAATGTCGGAAAATCAGCTCTGATTACCGCAAACACCAATATTTTGTTTATGCTGTTTCTAGGGTATAATACCGGTCTGTTGTTGGGGTGGTCAATAATGGACAGTTTTTTTCTCGGAAGTATGATTTCTATGTCATCAACAACAATTATCATTAAGGCGTTTGAAGATTTGAATATTCGAAAACAAAAATTTACGGATTTAGTGTTCGGGGTCTTGGTGGTTGAGGATATTATGGGAATTTTAATGTTGGTATTGTTGCCAACCATCGCCTTGAGCAGCACTATTGACGGGAAAGAATTGGCGCAAAGTATTGCAAAGCTGGTGTTCTTTTTGGTGTTGTGTTTTGTTATCGGGATTTATCTGGTTCCGAGTTTTTTGAAAAAAATTACTCCGTTTTTGAATGACGAAATGTTGTTGTTGATTTCTATCTGCTTGTGTTTCGGTATGGTGTTGTTGGCAACATCTTCCGGTTTTTCTGCGGCATTAGGAGCGTTTTTGATGGGGTCCATTTTGGCAGAAACACCGATTATTGATCGAATTGAAAAAAATATAAAACCTCTTAAGGACTTTTTCGGAGTGGTATTTTTTGTATCTGTCGGCATGATGGTTGATCCGTCAATGTTCGTAAAATATGCCGGACCGATCTTGGTGATTACGTTGATTGTCGTGGTCGGAATGGTGTTCTTTTCGTGTCTGGGATTTTTGTTCTCGGGAGAAACCTTAAAAACAGCCATGCATGGTGGTTTTTCTTTGGCACAGGTCGGTGAATTTGCATTTATTATTGCAAGTCTAGGTATGAGCATAAAAGTACTGAGCCCGCAAGTATACCCGATTATTGTCGCAGTATCGGTTATCACAACATTTTTGACACCGATGATGATTAAGTCCGCTGACCCGGCTTATAAATTCGTGCAAAAAATATTACCGGAAGCTATCCTTAAACGAATCGAAAATACGGCAATTGCACAAGAAACAAAAATCGAGGAACAGAGGTGGAAATTATTATTTAAAAACTACTTTATTCGACTGGTTTTGTTGACTATGATTTCTTTGACCATTTTCGGTCTGTCTAATTATTTTGTAAAACCTTTTATACATAAAATATTGCCGAATTTGACTGCCAGAATAGTTGTAACAGCAATTACGTTGTTGATGATGTCGCCTTTTTTAAAGGCTTTAATCGGCTGGCGTACAATTATGCCACCCGCAGTTAAAGAAAAAATCGTTGAAGTAATTGAGCGCAGAAGAAGGAATAAAAATGTTTCCGACAATAAGAAAAACTTGGCACAAAAGATGGTAGGAAATACGATAAAAGTCGGAAATCTGTATTTACAAGCTTTGTCTGATAAAAGCTTTTTTATCTCTAATCACAAGGCATCTGTCGTATATTATAAATTATGGAATGCAAAAAAAATAAACCGTTTGCCGCTAATGTTGATGACAAGTTTCAGGTTGTTGGTAGTGCTATTTATAATATCTACCGTTGTACATCAGTTTTTGACCGAAAATACCAAAGTTACATGGGCATTGGTAATCGGTTCAATTTTACTTCTGACGCAATCAAGCTGGCTGTTTAAGCAATATTTGAAAATTGAGCATCAGTTTCTTGACAACTTAAACGGTGAAAAGAATGAAGAACGCCCTGAACAGGGAGAATAGTTACTCTTTGTCAGCAAGCAACGAGAGGGCCGCAACGTAGTCAAACTTTCCGCTACCGAGAACCGGAGGATTTTGCATATAAAATACCTTTTTTGGCATCCAAAGCTCACTTAAGCCTTCTTTTTTGAAGTATTCTCGAATTTCTTCTACGGTAGCGTTGTTTTGGTTAGTAACCAGTACAAGTTGTTCACCTTTTTTGGCATCAATTAAAACTAAAATTCCTTGCAAGGCCTGAGGGTATAAGCGGTCTAATACTTCTTCAACCGCCGTCAAAGAGACCATTTCTCCGCCGATTTTGGCAAAACGCTTGGCTCGACCTTGGATAAAAATGTAGCCTTCATTGTCTATGCTGACAATGTCTCCGGTATCGTACCAACCATTTTTCAGAGGTTGTAAAACTTCAGGATGGTCCGCTTTCATATATCCTTGCATTATATTGTCGCCTTTAACAAACAGCTCACCACCGTTATCAACACCGGGAACAGGCTCAAGTTTGTATTCTATGCCGGGAACAAATCGCCCTACACTGCCCTCGCGAAAATGCATAGGGGTATTAAGGCTCAAAACCGGAGATGTTTCAGTCGCTCCGTATCCCTCCAAAATGCGAACACCAAACTTTTTCATCCATAATTCGGCGGTGGCAGGTTTTAGTTTTTCACCACCGATAACTGCATACTTAAGAGCAAAAAAGTCGTAAGGATTTGCCATTTTGCCATAGCCGGCAAAAAATGTATCCGTGCCAAAAATTACTGTTGAAACAGTATCATAACACAACTCGGGAACAATGCGGTAATGCAAAGGAGAAGGGTAGAAAAACGTTTTGACACCGAAAAGAAGCGGCAATAACGTACCGACGCTCAAACCAAAAGAATGAAACATCGGCAAGGCATTAAAAACAATGTCGCTTGAATTAAACGGAATTACGCTTGAAATTTGATAGCGATTGGCCTGCAAATTGCGGTGCGACAAAAATACTGCTTTAGGAGTGCCTTCAGAACCGGAGGTAAATAAAATTACTGCCGTTTTATCAGGGGTTTTGTTCGGGTGGCGGTGTTGCCAATATTCTTTGAGCCCGCACAATTTTATAAATAATGTAATTTTTGAGGCAAAATCTTCAAGATAAACCAAATTAATGCCGGCTTCAGACATTGCCTGTTCAAGCCGGAAAAGGTTGGCTTGTTCAATAAATGCGCGAGAGGTAATAACGGTCTGCAAATTTATGGCTTTGATAGAAGCCATAAACGGTTTGTTTCCTAAAGTAAAATTGAGCATTGCCGGCGTCTTATCAGCATATTGCAATGCAAAAAAGCTGATAATATTGGCCAAAACATTCGGCAACATAATACCTATTTTATCCTGTTTAACAAAATACCGACGATAGGCAACTCCCAAAACATAGCTTTTCAAAATAAAAGACTTGCAACTTTGGGGTTTGCGGTTGACGTCTTCTGCCAAAATATGTTTTTTGCCGTAAATGTGCCGCACATCAAGAAGCGAATCAAAAATATTTTGGTTGATTGTAAAATGAACTCGGACAGGTAAAATAAAAAAAATTCCCCCGAAGGAGAATCATAATGTCCGAGACAAATGTTATCATACAATCCAAAAAATTTCATCATCTGAACAAATTTCAACGCGGGCAAATCGAAGCTTTGCTGAAATTGAATTTGCCGAAAACGCAAATCGCCAAGCAAGTCGGCATTTCTCGCTCTACACTCTACCTCGAATTGAAACGTGGAACGACGATTCAAATGAACAGCGACCTGACTTTTCGTGAAGAATATTTTGCTTACACCGGACAGGTTGTCTATGAAAAACATCGCAAAAATTCTCGCAAGTCGCTCAAAATTTCACAGGTCGGAGATTTTATGAACTTTGCCGAAGAAAAAATTTTGAAAGAGAAGTGGTCGCCGGATTCGGTCTGCGGTTATGCTAAACTCCACCATCTTTTTTCGAAAATTGTTTGCACCAATACGCTCTACCGTTACATTGATCTGCAGCTCACCAAAATTAAAAATATCAATCTGAAACAAAAACTTCGCCGTAAACCAAAGAAAAAATATTCTCACGAGCATGTCAAAAAAATGGGTGATCCGATAGACTTGAGACCGCCCTGCGTCAACAAAAGGTTGGAGTTCGGGCATTGGGAAATCGATTTAATGCTCGGCACACGTTCCAACGATGAAGTTTTACTCACGCTTGACGAAAGAATGACGCGATTTCGTCACATAATCAGGTTGCCTTCAAAAAAAGCTGCTTGCGTCGTGTCTGCACTGCAAGCTCTTCAGTTACATTACGGCGATAATTTTTCAAAAATTTTCAAGAGTTGCAGACAACGGCTCAGAATTTGCCGATTTATGCAATTCAGCCGTTCAAATTTACTACGCCCATCCAGGCATGGGAACGCGGGACGAACGAAAGGCAAAACGGGCTTGTGCGTTTCTTTATTCCGAAAGGCAAACCGATTTCTGATGTTTCCGACCTCAGCATAAAAAAAGTTGAACATTGGATAAACACCATTGAGCGTAAAATTTTCGGTTATCTCAGCTCAAAAGAACTCTTCGATAAACAAATTTCTCTCATAGCCTGAAAATTTTTTCAAAACTGTCCGAGTTGCTATTGCATTTTAGAAAAATTTTTTTCATGAATTATTTTGCGAATGTAATTAAATTTTCTGTCGT
>ERZ842401.3009-NODE-3009-length-21564-cov-4.089358_pt1 | contig 21564 bp, 21 predicted proteins | sample MGYA00521270_ERZ842401 | MGnify/ENA primary metagenome ERZ842401 (study PRJEB31892, sample SAMEA3878208) | bioreactor metagenome | biome: Moose rumen | place: Sweden | collected 2011-10 | study: EMG produced TPA metagenomics assembly of the PRJEB12797 data set...
CAGGCCTTCCTCCTCCTATGTTGTAGACGCTGAATTTTTCCGGTGCTCCCTGCATCACCCTGAACACTCCTTCAACTATGTCGTCTATGTACGTGAAATCCCGTTCGCACTTTCCGTAGTTGAAGATTTGTATTGTTCCTCCGGCTTTCAGTGTGTCAGCAAACTTGAAGTATGCCATGTCAGGACGACCAGCAGGCCCGTACACCGTGAAGAATCTCAACCCCGTAGCCCTTATCCCATAAAGGTGTGAGTATGCGTGTGCCAGTAACTCGTTGCTTTTCTTTGTCGCTGCGTAAAGTGAGACAGGAGAGTCAGTCTTGTCATCAACAGAGAACGGAATCTTCGTGCTCCCTCCGTAAACTGAACTCGACGACGCAAACACTAAGTGCTCCAGACTCCCGCAATGTCTGCATGCCTCAAGTATGTTGCAGAACCCAACAAGATTAGACTGCACATACGCCTGCGGATTCACGATTGAGTACCTCACTCCAGCCTGAGCCGCCAAATTCACCACGACTGACGGCGTATACTTCCTGAAAAGTTCGTTTACTGTCTCAGAGCTGCTTATGTCTCCACGAATGAACGTGAAGTTTTCCCTTGCCGCTAAGCCCTTGAGCCGATATTCCTTCAGGTCAACGCTGTAGTAATCGTTCATATTGTCAATGCCCACAACTCTGCACCCTGAATCAAGAAGCCTGTGTGATAATGCCGCTCCTATAAACCCTGCTGCTCCTGTAACGAGAATATTTCCCCGCAATAAATCTATTCTTCGCAAAAAAAGTTCCCTCCTGCTGTGAAAACTATGTGTAATGCTATAATACCATTCATAATTTTTCACACATAACTTTAGGAGGATAAATATACTATGGCTAAATTTTGTGAATGCTGCGGGCGCGGTCCTGTTGCCGGAAATGCTGTCAGCCACTCTAACCGTCATACTCGCAGACGCTGGAACATTAACCTTCAGAGCGTAAAAGTAGACGCAGGAGACGGCACAACAATGAAGGTAAAAGTGTGCACCAAGTGCCTGAAGTCCGGCTACGTGAAGCGTGCTGTAAATGCTAATTAACCGCTGGAATAATGAAGCTGTAGATTCTGCTGTAGTTCTTCTCACTGAGGAGGACTCGCAGAATCTCTCACTCATTCCCTCACTTCCTGACGGCTTCACAGAGATAATCTCCGCTCTAGTCTCCCGCAAAGACTTCACCGCCAAAAAGGGCAGCCTCTTACGCGTCCCAATGTTTGACGGCACACTCTACCTTCTCGGTCTCGGAAAAGCGGCCAAGTGCACATTGACTCTTGTTCGTGATTCTCTTGCCTGGGGACTCAGGACAGCAGGACGTAACCGTGCGAAGTCTGCCTACGTTCCAGTAAAGCATCTTGAACGTGAGGGGTTATCTTTTGCGCTTGGAGAAGCTGCAGGACTTTGTGATTACGTTTTCGACAAGTACAAGACTAAGGACGAACATTACGAGCCTTTTGCTCTTGAGGAAATCTTCACGGACATTGAGGGAGATTTTGCGAAGGGCTTAGTGTTTGCGGAAGCTCAGAAGTTTTCGCGGGACTTGGCCAATGAGCCGGGCTGCGCTGTTTATCCGGAAGTTCTTGCGCAGAAGGCAAAGGCAGTTGCAGAGGAATGCGGACTAGCCTGCGAAGTCTGGGACGAAGAGAGACTCAAAGCCGAGAGAATGGGAGCACTCTTAGCGGTCGGGAGCGGCTCTAAGAATCCTCCCCGCCTGATTCACCTGACCTACAAGCCAGAGAATCCAAAGAAGATTATTGCTTTCGTCGGCAAGGGAATAACTTTCGACAGCGGAGGACTCGACATCAAGCCTGATAACTTCATGCTAACCATGAAGGGAGACAAGACCGGAGCCTGCAACGTTCTGGCAATAATGAAGGGAGTCGCTGAACTCAAGCCTAATGTTGAGGTGCACGGGTTTATGACGTGTGCGGAGAACATGCCTTCAGGGAGTGCTTTCAGGCCCGACGACATAATCACTGCCCGCAACGGCAAGACCATAGAGATAAACAATACTGACGCTGAAGGAAGGTTAGTGCTTGCGGATGCCTTGTGTGTCGCGAGCGAGCTGAAGCCCGACGTGATTATCGACATGGCGACGCTTACCGGAGCATGTGCCGTAGCTCTGGGGAAATGGCGTGCAGGACTCTTCACGAACGATGACGAGTTAGCGCAAAGGCTTCTTGCTGTGTCGGAGAGACGGGGCGAATCATTCTGGAGGATGCCTCTTGAGGATGAGCACATAGCCGAGACTCTGAAGTCTCCGTATGCTGACTTGGTGAACTGCGGAGAACGTTACGGCGGAGCGATATTTGCGGCGTTATTCCTGCGAGAGTTCGTGAGTGAGGGCATAGCTTGGGCACATATGGACATTGCAGGAGTGGACAATTACGACAAAGAGTACGGGATTTACGCAAAGGGCATGACAGCTTTCGGCGTGAGGACGTGCCTTGATTATGTGATGGGGCTGTAAAGTATGAGTACTGTGAATTTACGCAAAGTGGCAGTTATAGGCTGCGGATTTGTGGGGAGTGCTAGTGCTTTTGCCCTCATGCAGAGCGGACTCTTCTCCGAGATGGTGCTCGTCGATGTTGACCGTGAACGTGCAGAAGGTGAGGCTCTCGACATAGGACACGGAATGCCTCTCGCAAGGCCGATGCAGATTTACGCAGGAGACTATGACGACGCAGCGGATGCAGCAGTTATTATCGTTACCGCCGGAGCTAACCAGAAGCCCGGAGAAACTCGACTCGACCTCGTGAAGAAGAACGTAGACATCTTCAAGTCCATAATGCCGGAGTTCGCTAAACGTAACTGCAAGGGTATTATGCTCGTTGTTGCGAATCCTGTAGACATACTGACCTACGTTGCGGCCAAGTACTCAGGACTTCCGGCTAACCGCGTAATAGGCTCAGGAACGGTATTAGACACTGCACGCCTGAAATATTTGCTGGGTGAACATCTCAGTGTAGACAGCAGGAGCATTCACGCATTTATCATAGGTGAACACGGGGACAGTGAGTTTGCGGCATGGTCGAGCGCGAATGTGTCAGGAGTGCCGCTGTATGACTTCTGCAAGATGAGGGGGCACACGAATTTTCAGGAGGCTTCACAGGTCATAGAGGCGAATGTTAGGAACAGTGCCTACGAGATCATCAAGCGCAAGAACGCGACGTATTACGGAATAGCAATGGCAGTGAAGAGAATATGTGAAGCAATAATCCGTGATGAAAAGTCTGTATTGGCTGTGTCTAGCATGATGAAGGACGTGCACGGAGTAGAGGATGTTGCGTTGAGTATGCCTGCTATTGTCGGCAAGGACGGTATAGAGACTCTGATTCCTGTACGTCTTGATGTGAGCGAACAGAGAAAATTGCGTGAGAGTGCTTCAGTATTGCGTGAGGTAATCAATGAAGTGCTATAAGTACGTATTATTGCCCCCCCCCATGTAAGTAATATACGCAAAGAGTTAGTGAAGTATAGCCGTGAAGGTTTTGCGGTCAGTAATGACTGTGAAGCCCTCACGGTATTTTTGTATGCATAAGGAAGGAAAAGCATGAACATAAAACTTGATATTCCAGAGAGCTTTTATCAGGGAGAAGAGAGAAGCGGGTATTATGTTACGCCGGAAATGAAGAAGGTTTGGGCTGTAGAGCTTGATTTGCTGGCGGAGTTTGCCCGTGTGTGCGAAAAACATAACCTGAAGTGGTGGATGGATGCCGGAACGTTGCTCGGTGCTGTCAGACATAAGGGGTTTATTCCTTGGGATGATGATGCTGACGTTATTATGATGAGGGATGATTTTTCACGGCTCTGCGAGATAGCCCCGCATGAATTTCGGACTCCTTATCTTCTCAGTACGCCGGAAAATGAAGAATACTGCAGGCTTCTTCCCTTTTCAAAGCTGAGTAATGAGAATACTACTATTCTGGAAAAATACTCTACAATGCACATGATGAAGTATGGTATCAAGCCCGGTTACTCTCAAGGTATATATATTGACGTGTTCCCTCTTGACGATCTGCCCGACGATGAATCGGAAAGTGAACGTTTTCTGCGCAGACTGTACAGAATTGCGCATAATGCTTCAAAATTATTGCGATGGACGGAACTATATACACCAGCAAAAAAATTGTGGAAGAGACCGGTCAAGGCAGTTCTTCATCAAATATGCTCAAGGCTTAAGCTGAATGGTCATGTATATTTCCGGAAATTCTTTGACACCATAATAGCCTATAGGACACCGGACAGCAAAAGAGTGGCAAAAGTAGTATTCATCGGAGACAAAAATTTCAGGACGCGCAGAATCTGGAACAGGTCATGGTTTGACAGCACTGTATATTTCCCGTTCGAGATGCTTACTCTTCCAGCTCCTTCGGGCTATGCTGAGGTACTTAATCATTACTACGGCAACTGGCACGAGTTCTTCATCAGGGAAAGGCACGGCGGCTTCTATGACACCGAACACTCCTACACGTACTACATTCAGGAAGGACACCCCATCAATGCAGACTAAACATAAATTCCTTCTGCTGTGCATAGTCGTTATTCTGAGACTCTGGAAATTCGAGGGCATATCTTCAAGAATAATGCGAGCTAAAACATTTCTGCGCACTCAATACACCGTCTGGAAAATGCACAGAACAAAAGCTGACATCTCAGACCTTCAGGCCTTCTCTTCCCTCGGTGATGAATGGTTCAGCAAATACCACTTTATCGCCCACAACGGAGGCATAGTTCAGGGCAGGGTAAAGTCAGATTCCCGTGAAGCATGGGAGCTGTCGTATTCTCGCGGAATAAGGATAATTGATGCGGATTTGTCCCTAACGTCGGATAACCGCCTAGTCCTCCGGCATTCATGGACTGATGACCTCGAACAGGAATTTTTCCCTAATCAGCCGACGCGTGAGGAGTTCACAGCCGCAAAGATATTCATGAAGTATCACCCTATGACCGCAGAAGACATGATTGACTTCATGGCCTCGCACCCTGACCTGTACGTCGCAGGAGACTCGAAGGATGACCCTGTAACGATATACTCTCTTATCGCTGAAACTGCCCGCAGAATGAACGCAGAGGAAGTATTGCCGCAAATAATCGTCAGTCTCTACAGCACTGAAGACGTGAACAGAGTCAAGGCCGTCTACCCATTCAGGCATTTTGTGCTCAGACAATACGGCTGGCGGCATAACTGGTACTCGCTCGCTGAGTTCTGCCTCAAGAATGATATTCACGTCGTAAACATCTTTAACTACGTGATTGATGCTGACCCCGAAGGCGTGAAAATCCTCACCTCAAAAGGTATTCACGTTTATGCTGCTGTCGTCAATTCCCTCAAGCAAATGCAGTGCTGCAAAGACTTAGGCATTACCGGAGCAGTCAGCGATTACCTCAGCGAGTCGGACTGGGAGCTGCTGAAGTGATGAGACTTTACGAGACCGGCTACACCACAGGAGTCTTTGACATGTTTCACGTCGGACACCTGAACATTCTCCGGCGGTCAAAGGAACATTGCAGAAAACTCATTGTCGGGGTAAGCACTGATGAGCTGGTCTTGCAGTACAAACATAAACTGCCAATAGTTCACCTTGACGACAGAATAGAGATAGTCAGGGCAATACGTTACGTTGATGAAGTGGTTGTGCAGTCAGACATGGACAAGTTCAAGGCATGGGAGAAATTACGGTTTAACGTTATCTTTCACGGCGACGACTGGCAGGGATCGGAACTCTACACGGAGACGGAGCGCAGGCTAAAGCTAGTGAATGTCGATACGGTGTTTCTGCCTCACACGGAAGGAGTATCTACAACGATTCTCACTGAGGTAATCATCAGCAAGGGACGTTTACTTGCGGACATGAATAATTCTGCCCCTCCCGGAAATATACGTAGCACTGTTATGTAGTACTGCTTATATGAATCGGGAAGCACTGTGCTGCATCGGTGTTTCCCTGATTTGACGGAGGGCTGGACATCATGGCAAATATAGCCCTCATAATAGCCGGAGGTTCAGGCTCAAGAATGCATCAGGATATTCCTAAACAGTTCCTCACTGTGAACGAACGGCCTATCGTCATTTACACGCTCGAAATTTTTGAGAAGCATCCGGAAATAGACTCCATAGCTGCCGTATGCCTCAAAGGATGGGAAAATGTGCTGCAGGCTTATGCTAAACAGTTCAGTATTAACAAGCTGAAATACATTATTAGCGGAGGCGCAACAGGCCACGAATCCATAAGAAACGGAGTGTTTGAACTTGAGAAACACTTCAGCCCTGATGATATAGTCGTTATTCATGCCGCTAACCGTCCGCTCGTGGAAGACTGGGTAATCTCTGAATGCATACATACCGCCTCAGAGAAAGGTTGTGCTGTAACTTCTCTGCCGTGTATTGAAGTAATGTTAGGGACTGATGACGGGATAACAGCTGCTAAAGAATATTCCCGCAGTAATCTTAGACGTACTCAGACACCGCAGGCATTCAGAATCAAAGATATATGTGCTCTTCACCGTCAAGCAATAAAGTTAGGGATAAAGGATTCGCCTACGTCATGCACTCTTATGCTGGAACTGGGAGGACATGTATATTTTTCTTCAGGCTCAGAGAAGAACATAAAGATTACTACAGTTGAAGACATTGACATTTTCAGGGCATTGCTGGCAGCAGGAAGGTCTGAGATGCTCAAGAATTACCCTGACGAAAAAATAACACCCCCTGCCTAGCTTCAACAGGGGGCAACGTCTCTCACAGCAGAATGGGAATAATCCTGCTTCCCACAAAGTCCATAATGTACCCGCCAAATGCTTAGCTTCAACAGGAGGCAGCGTCTCTCACAGCAGAACGGGAATTATCCTGCTCCATAATGTACCCGCCAAATGCCCAGCTTCAACAGGAGGCAATTTCTCTCACAGCAGAATGGGAATTATCCTGCTTTCCACAAAGTCCATAATGTACCCGCCAAATGCCCAGCTTCAACAGGGGGCAATTTCTCTCACAGCAGAACGGGAATTATCCTGCTTCCCACAAAGTCCATGATGTACCCGCCAAATAGTCCCGTCAAAACCGCTCCCGCACTCAACAGCAATAACGGTATCTTCATGTTCACCGTCAGTTCCTTTAACGGCACTACTCGCGTATAGTCGTAATCTTTGCCCGGAAAAAACGCATCCGTAACAATAGGCAGCAAATACCCCGCAGTCAATAATGCACTCACCATCAGCACACAAACTCCCACAATTCCCAACCGGCCAAGTCCTAACGCTCCCGAAGCCATGTACCATTTTGCGACAAATCCCCCGCTAACCGGAAGCCCGATAAGTGAGACTGACGCAAGCGCAAAACACGTCATAGTTATTGGCAGTTCTTTTCCCACTCCCCGCAACTGGTCTGCATAGTGGTAATTCGCTCCCTCAAGCGTGAAGTAAATCACTACTCCAGCACTCAGGAACAAACAGCTTTTCGCCATAGCATGAGCCGCTATCTGCATCACCGCTCCCCTCACTCCGTCAGCATTCAGTAACATCATCGCAAACACTACGTAAGATACCTGACTCACACTCGACCAAGCTATGCGCTTCTTGAGGTGCTTTTCCACATACGCCATCATTGAGCCGGTAAATATTGTCAGCAAGGACATGCAGATTATTGCTCTCTGAACCCACGTCCCGCGCAGAAAGTCATCACCTACAACGTAATAGATCACCCGGAACATCGCTATCACTCCCGCCTTCGTGATTAGTCCGGAAAGTACAGCACTCGCAGGAGTCGGAGCTACAGGATGAGCCGTCGGCAGCCACGCATGAAGAGGCACGAGTCCGGCCTTCGCCCCAAAGCCAACAAGCGTCAGAAATGTTACCGTCAATAACATTCCCTCATTGTGCTCCGCAGTGATCCGCGCTATGTCGAGAACTCCTCCCGGCGTAAACTCCATAGAGACTCCGTACACCTGAAAGAAAAAGAATCCCCCCAGCGCAAGAGCAGCTCCCGCAAGCGAATACAGCAGGTAGGACACCGTAGCGCGTACAGCCTCCCTCTGCTGTGAATGCATGACAAGAGGCAGAGTCATAAACGTCATAAGCTCGTAGAACAGGTAAAGAGTGAGCAGATTCGCAGCACACGCAACGCCTATCAATATTCCGAACGTTGACAGGAAGAAGCAGTAAAAACGGTCTACAGGAGGCCTCCGTCTCAGGTACTCAAACGCGTAAAGAGTAACCAGCGGCCAGATAAACGACACTAGGCACGCAAAAGCCCTCGCAGGATAGTCGAACCTGAAAGCTATTGACAGAGTGGACGTTACACGCCATAGCACTATAAGTTCCTCACTCGTCAGGAACGCAGACGCAAAGGTCATCCCCGCAGTAATGAACGTCATAACCCCGACGTATATATGCGTGTCCTCAAAGATAGGCCGTGAGAACAATGCGAACCCCGCCACAATCGGGAAAAGTATGGGAATCAGAGTCAGATATGTGTTGCTCATAATACGTTCACCCCTCTAGTAATGAGCCTGAGCAGCGGCATACAGAACAGTCCTAGATAGAAATTCACCATCAGAAATATGAACATTATGAAGTTGTAGAGTCTTGTAGGCTTTGGTGCAGTGAAATTTTTGTGAGCGTCCATGTTGTGAGTCAGGATAACTATCACTGCCGGGACGTAGTATAACGCGTTCAAGACAGAACTTGCCGCCAATGCCGCTAATGATAATGCCGTAAATGGACTGCCGAACGACGCTAGCATCAGACTCAGTTTCGACGCAAAGCCCGCAAAGGCAGGTATTCCCATCATAGAGCAGGCTCCGGTTACGAGTCCGAGTCCCGCCCACTTGTTCACGTAGAACGTTCCCATCAAGGCATGAAGTCCCTTTTTGTGTCCTGCAGAACTGCTGAGACCTCCCGCAGCAGTAAACAGCATAGGCTTCACGCAGGCATGTACGATAATGTGCAGGCATGCAGCAGCTACTCCGGCTGTTGTGTTGAGGCCGACTCCGAGAAAGATATATCCGACCTGTGCAACGCTCGACCACGCGATCATACGTTTAACGTTCTTCTCACTCAGCGCATGAACTGAACCCATAATCATAGCCGCAATTCCGAGAATGAATATCACCGTGTCCATCCGCAGGGCATGAATCACGTCGAGTCCGAACACCCTGTAGAAAATCTTGATGATGGTGAAGATATGACCCTTCAGGACGAGTCCGGAGAGTATTGCGCTTGATGCGTTCGTCGAGCTTCCGTGAGCGTCAGGCAGCCACGACGCAAAAGGGTATAACGCACTCTTTATTGCCAAGCCGACGGTGATTAGTCCTAACGATACGGTCAAGGGCATCATGTAGCTCTTTGTTGAGACGAGCACCTGAACAGCACTGTGCATGTTCTGCATCAGCAAATGCCCCGTCAGGTCGTAAAGCAGGCATATCGCTATCATCACTAGTCCGGAGCCGACGAGACTCATAACCAGATACCTCAAAGCAGCCCTCACAGTTTCCGCACCTTCCTTCACAGCAACAATTGAGCACGCGGCTATAGTGTTTATCTCTATGAACACGTAGGCAGTGAACAAGTCGTTAGTGTAGGTGAGAGCGAGCAGTGAGGCCGTAAGCAGATTGACCAGTACGCAGAAGATGTTGCGTCTTGCAGGAGCTATGTCCTCCTGAGTTGATGAGAAGTTGCCGAGAAGTGAGAGCAGCATTGCAACGCTGAACACTAGTGCTAACACTGCCTCCAGAGGCCCGGCTCGTAACTCGTTGCCCCAAGGAGCGGGGAAATGTCCCATAGGAAAAGTAAAGGTTATGCTCTGCCCTGAGTTCGTGAGCGCGTAAAGCAGGTACGCAGAGAGAACTCCCACTATTCCGATAACCCAGCACGAGAGCTTTTCGGGGAGTCTATTGCGGTTCGGGACAAGCGGAGTAATTATTGCGGTAATCATCATCAGGAAGATGCTCGCAAACGGAATGTTATACGCAAACATGTCGTTCATGCCAGCACGTCCTCTTCTGCCTGTGAAATCTTGGCCGCTATGTCTTCCTGCTGTTCCGTCATCTTCATTAATGCTTCGTCTATGTTAAGAGTGCCGTAATATTCGTAGAGCCTGAGCGTAAGAGCCAGAGCAAACGCCGTAACGCTGACACTGACAACTATACCCGTGAGCACCAGACCGGCAGGGACAGGATTCACGTACACGTCGGGATTAGTTACCCAGCCCCCGGACTCAGCCTGAATCAGAATGGGGGCGGCTCTTCCTGCAACATAGCCCTTTGCGGCCAAGAACAGATAAACCGCAGTATCCATAATGTTCAAGCCGATAATTTTCTTGATGAGGTTGCGCTGAAGCAGAAGGTTGGTTAAGCCTATGCCTGAGAGTATGACCGCAGCGGCCTCGTAATGATTGAGCAGTAATTTTTCGAGCATTCTACATATCCCCCTCACTGAATAACGCATAGAAGCCGTAAAGCGTCCCGGCAACGATTAACCCGACGCAAATATCTAGCGGCAGAATGAGTCCTGCACTGAGAATATTGCCTACTGTGCCCTTTGGGATGATTGAGTGAAGCTGATTAGCTCCTGTGAAGAACGAGTAGCCTTTTGACAGCGCGTAAATCATGAGAGCCGTTGAGCTTGAGACTATGAATGTCCGTTCGTTGAAGAACTTGTGAACGCTCTCAAAGCCGAAAGCGTTAGCCGCAAGGATTAGTGCAGTGCTGAGGATCGCTCCTCCGGAAAAGCCTCCTCCCGGTGAAAGATGGCCGTTGATGACAACGACACAGCCCATCATCAGAATCACAGGGATTGACAGTGATGCTACACCCCTCAAAATTACGTCGTCCTGCCTGAAAACATGATGACGCTTCAGCAATGGAGAGTTTGAGGCTTTAGGCTTATTGCTTCTTGATGCTCCGAGAATCATTAACACGCTGACTGCTGCCGTGAAGAGTACCGACGACTCCCCGAACGTGTCGAACGCACGGTAATCCAGAATGAGTCCGGCAACGATATTCTGCGCTCCTGTCTCACGTCCTCCGTGCTGAACGTAACGCTGAATCACCTCATTGTTGGCGGGGTTGCGCTCATGCCCGAAGGGAGGGAGTTCTGCGACGGTAGCCAGAAGCAGGGAGACTATCACCGCGCAGATGAGTACGCTCAAGCCGGAATAGAGCACGGAGAACAGGTGAAGGCCGTGAATTTCGAGCCACTGGTTATAGCGTTCCCTGATGGTTGCCTCGTGAAAGCGTGAGTATTTATCTTCCGGTTTCTGAGTGAAGGGCAGTGCAGGGGGAGGTTCTGGAGGGAGGACTTCATTTTCAGGTCTTGGCCCGTTGCCCATCACCCAGTTGAAGAATTGAGACCAGACATTGAGTAATTCTTCGTTCATGTTATGCTACCCTATTTCCTCGTCGTCCTTATGTCCCATCTGCCCGATCTTACGCAGTGCCAGAAAAAACAGCACACTCGTTACTCCTGCTCCTACTGCCGCCTCAGTAATAGCCAAGTCCGGCGAACGCAAGAGCACCCATATCACCGCCATCACAAGGCTATAGCTCATGAAGATTATTACCGAGTTCAGCAGATTCCCAGAAATAGACACCGCTATTGCACACACTATCAGGAAGATCAATAACAGCCACTCAATTACCAGCATCTAGCTTTTCTCCTTTCGTCATGTCAACAAAATCGCATATCATCTCCAGCTCCGGATTAGTCTTCACTTCAGCTCGCGCCACAAGATGACTCGCCGCAGGGTTACACATCCACAAGAACACTATCACCAGTGCAAGCTTCAGCGAAAACACTGTCCAGCCCGATAACACTATCAATCCTGACATTATCAGCAGAGCACCCATAGTATCGCATTTCGACGCTACGTGAATCCTGTTCAGCATGTGTGAAAACCTGAATATCCCTGCCGTAGCAATTCCAAGCGTAAACATCCCCGTAAACATCAGCACTCCGGCAATAACTACACGTATCATTCTTCACTATCCTCCTTATTCTCAAGCACTGACCGGCCAAGCACTACTACAGACAAGAAGCTGATTATCGCGTAGATCAGGCATATATCCGCTAAATAATCTTCCCCTACGACAAGTGCCAATACCGCAATGAGCACTATAACCTTTGTGCCTATTATGCTGGCGGCTGTTATCCTGTCGGTGTATCTAGGGCCAAGTGCCGACCTCATCAGGCAAAAGAATATTGACACGGACAAGAACACTGCGCAGACAATTAACAGTCCGTTCCGCAAAGTCATCACATCAGGCATGAGCAATCCTCTCCATTCTGGCTAACAGTCTCTCGAATATACTTCCCTCAAGTCCTGCAGCTGTTTCCCTGTTCAGAGCGTGCACAAGAAATTCATTGCCCTCAAGCGAGACAGTGATAGTCCCCGGCGTGAGGGTTATGGAGTTTGCGAGGGCGACTCTTGCGGCGTTAGTCTTGAGTGAAGTGCGGAACTTTACGAGGCACGGCTCGACTCGGATGCTTGGTGCTAGAACCAGACGTGTAATGGAGATATTAGCCTTGATTATCTCGATGAACAGTACTATCGCGTAGAACACTGCATCAGGAAAAATCTTCAGGCATTTCCAGAAAGTTACTCCGGTGATTCTGATTCCCATTACGTGCTTCACGAACTGATCCAGCAATAACGAGATCAGGACTCCGGCTATGACTATCTCAAGAGTAATCCTGCCGTTGAAGATTACCCACAAAGCAAAATATATGAGGCTCAACAGGTTACCTCCTTTTAATGAATGATTTGATTGTTAATGAACTGAAAGATGGAAAAATTTTAGCACAATGTTACACTGAAAATCTCTGTTAATCATTAGATTCACGTTTTTGCGATGCGTCTCTATGATACAATCTCGCCATCCCATAATACGGAGGAATATTACTCATGAGCAAAATAACCTTCAATGATGAATGCGTACACGTAGTATTTCTAGGGCTGCCTAATGTTCCTGGAATAGCAGCAGAAATTTTCGCCACACTTTCCGCCCATTCTGTCAGCGTCAGCATGGTTACTCAGAACACTATGCGCGGAGGAAGGTCGGATCTCTCGTTCCTGATACGCAGAGACAGACTCGACGACGTTATCACTTTATGCCGAGAACTCTCCGAACGTGTAGGCGGACAGGGAGTCTCCTTCATGACGGAGATAGCCGCAATAACTGTGAGCTTAGAATCTCCCGTAGATGCAGCAGGGACATTAGCGAAGATATTTGCAGCTCTTGCGTCCGTGAAGGTGAACATAGAGATAATCAACTCGACTCAGGAAAGCGCAATATGTATAGTGAGCAGGACACACGCTCAAGAAGGCCTCGATGCCCTGAAAAAGTCGTTTTCTGTCTGACGGGAAGCAGATTGCCGGGGAGCTGAAGAGTGTTTCTCCGGCACTATGTTATAATTGACGAAAAAATTAACGAGGAGGAAATACCATGCGCATAGAAGCGGATCAGGTCAAAGATAAATTGTACGAGATGCTCGGCAAGCTGGAATACGGCGAAGAAAGGCAGTTCATCATCACAAAAAGAGGAATGCCCGTAGCAAAATTAGTGGACTATTATTCTTCTCCTTATCAGCAGAAGGTAGGCGTTGCAAAAGGTCAATTTACAGTTCCGGATGACTTTGACGCGGACAATGAAGAAATTGCTAAACTATTTGGAGCGTAATAATCATGAAAACTAGAGTACTCTTCGACACTCATATTTTGTTGTGGGCACTTTCAGGTGATGCAAAATTGCCGCCAAAAGCTCTGGAAATGATAGACAGCCCGGATTATGAAGTCTTTTACAGCAGCGTATCTGTCTGGGAAGTCGCAATAAAGTATCTCAAGAATCCAGAAAAAATAGATAATGTATCTCCCGAAAGGTTCGTTGAGTTTTGCGATGCTTCAGAGTTTTGGGTATTGCCGCTTATGGTGAATCATGTGATGATGCTGAAGACTCTTTCACGCCCGGAAGACGCTCCTGCACACAATGACCCTTTCGACAGAATATTACTCGCACAGGCAAAATCCGAGAACATGCTCTTCATCACTCACGACACACTCATTGCAGGCTACAACGAACCCTTCATAATCTGCGCATAATCCCGTTTCACAAAAATTTCACTAAGCACAAATACATATTTGCAATTTTCGTATTCATGTAGTAATATACTCACCGTGCTACGGAAAATACGTAGCGAAATATCGTCAAACCGACGCAGAGACTTACGAACCAGAAGCCACAGAAATGAGGTGCAAGAATCCCCGTTCAGGCATTACGGACAAGTCAGGAGCGAAGGGCGCAGGAGGTCGGACGTGAGCCTCACGAACTGTCAGAGGGACAGAAAGGAAACAAGGTAACTTTCCGCACCCCCACAGACTCAGGGCAATTAAACGACTGAGTGCGTGAATAGGCGATAGTTTATTGACAATTTCATAAGGGGGTTTATTCATAATGAAGAAATTAGCAGTTTTAGCAGCTATCGTAGCAGTAGCAGCACTTGCAGCCCCGGCGTTTTCAGCGACAAATCCGTTCATGGATGTGGATATAAACCACTGGGCATATGACGCAATCGGACAGTTAGCTGCAGAGGGTATTCTTTCAGGTTATCCTGATGGAATGTACAAGGGCAAAGAGCCTACTTCACGTTACGAGATGGCTTCAGCATTAGCTAGAATGCTCGGAAATATCGACATGAAGAAAGCCGACAAATCACAGCTTGAAAGAATCAGAAAGCTCGTAATGGAGTTTGATGAAGAACTTGAAGCACTCGGCGTAAGAGTTACTAACCTTGACAGCACTGATGAGGATAATCCCGGCAGAGTAACTGTTCTTGAGAATCGTCTCGGCGGATGGCATCTTCACGGATCGTTAGTGCTTCAGATCATCAACGAGAGCAGAAAGAAGGCAAGCGATGCGATCGGTCCTGACGGCAAGGGTACATTAGGCTTGGATGAAGCGCGTATTTGGTTCGAGCGCACATGGGGCGATAACGACGATTACAAGTTCTATGCGAGGCTTCGCAACGAAGGCAGTGATCAGGGCGGAAACGCAGACAGCCATATGAATAGTGCTTACTTCGACAGGTTCTATGTTGAGATGCCGTTCTTCTTTGACAGCAAGTTCACCTTCGGGCGCTATAACTGGGCATGGGAAGGCGATTACAAGATCGATCTTCCTGAGACCGGCGGCTGGAACGGAGATCAGGTACTCACAGACTGGACATGGACAGGACTTGGCCTGACGAAGGATTTCGGGATTGGCACGGCACAGGTAACGTTTGCACATCCTGACAAAGTAGCTACTGATGACTGGATGATTCTTGCAAGAGGTACGTTCAATTTCACAGAGCAGATCGGGCTTGATCTCGGCGGTCAGGTATTCATCGGTGATAACGCAGAAGAGTATACCGGCGGAGTTGATGCTAACGGCAACATGAAGCACGCCCCCGGCGACAAATCCTTCAATAACATGTGGACAATTTTCGCAGGTCTGCGTTTCAACTTTAATGACGCCATCGCATTGAGGGGTATCTTCTATCATCAGCAGATTGATGCGGAGACAGTTAATGCCAACAACAACGGCTGGACTGATACAGGTTACGGTTTCAAGGACGGCGACAGCTGGGTAGATGACGCGAACCACTGGGCGGCAATCATTGACGTAAAGCAGGAAGCATTGAAGTACACCAGCTTATGGCTTGAGTACGGCCAGTTTGATAAGGGCTTCACCGGAATGAACGGCGGAATGACGTTCTACGGCGGTCTCCTTCAGGATGAGTTCTTCACAACTTCAGCCTTATACGACACGAAGTACTGGAGAATCGGTCTTGGTCAGGAGTGGAATGACAAGTTCTCATCTTACGTGTTCTACTATGGCTACAATGTGGAGAAAGCAAAGGGCAACGATGATGCCAAGCCATATGAAGCAGGTATCGGCGTAAGCTACAAGATGAACGACTACACAACATTCGGACTGAACTTCATGCACGCTGACAATGATCTGGACGGCAATGCAAGCCGCGAGGACAACGTAGTACGCTTCAGGACGAAGGTAGAGTTCTAGTAAGGAGTACAGGTATTGAGGTTCTGAGCTGAGAGGTACGGCAGGTTTTGATGAATCTTCGGGGGAAGAGGCCGGAGAGTTCAGAGCAGGACTTCATGAAGAATTAACAAGCAGTAAATGACAGGCGGAGTTTTCTTGAGTGTGAGGGAACTCCGCTTTTTTGTGTGTTTTGTGTGTGAGTATGGTCAATTCACTTTACTGCAGCCAGGCCCTTCAAGCACGCTCACTCCTTCACGCACAGGCCTCACACGAATCTGTGCCGCAATCCTCTCACGCAATGCCGCAACGTGCGAAATTATCCCGATCATGCGTCCCTCACGCCTCACTTCTCCCAGTGCATCAAGAGCAGTGTTCAGAGCTTCCTCATCCAGAGAGCCGAAGCCCTCATCAAGGAACAAAGAGTCAACACTTGACTTGCTGCCAGCAATTTGCGACAACCCAAGCGCTAAAGCAAGACTCACTATGAATCTCTCGCCTCCAGACAAGTTCTTTGTGGGACGAACTTCACCTGCCTGTTCATTGTCAATAATGCTCAGCTCCAGTCCGTCATAATCAGGAGCAGAAATCAGAAGGTATCGTCCGCTCATACGTTTAAGCTGCCTGTTAGCTAAGGCTGTCATCATTCCTAACGTTATTCTCTGAGCAAATACACGGTACTTGTTGCCGTTCTGTGAGCCGAGTAACTTGTTCAATGCTGCCCAGTTTTCATACACTTCTGACTGCGCATCATAGTCCCGCGTTAAAGCCTCGATTTCACTCTTAAGACTATCTCTATCACTCTTAGCACGTGCCAAATCATAGGTAAGTTTACGCAAAACATTGAGCTTCTCCTTACGCTCCGTATCCTCTGGTTCAAGCTCTTCAAGTGTACTTGCTGTCAAACCCTTTGCTCTCTCAGAGGCAAGTTTATTTGTCCTGTCTGACCTTATGGCAAGCAGTCTGCTCATCTCATCATCAAGAGCTTTTGCCTTATTCTGAAGCTCTGCCAGCCTTCTACTGTCCCTTACCGCAGACAAAAACTCTTCCTCGTCAGCAAATCCCTTCTCGCGAAGCCCGGCCTCAAACTCACTAGACATACGCTCAAATTCATCATTCATTGCCTTAAGGCCTTCTCTGTCCTTACTCAATGAGGTCTCGTTCATGGTCAGTTCTGCCTTGAGGCTCTTCAGCTTTTGCTCATATGTCGTAATATCGTTCGTGAGCTTTCTTACATCAGCAATCCATTTTGTAAGCCGACCGTTTATCTCTCCGCAGTCCCTTATGCCGTCATTGTATATTCCCATAGGCACTATCACCTCAAGCACGGAAGCTCTTGCTTCTGATGTATCGTCAATGTTCGTGCTGAGATTCTCCGTACACTTCTCAAGATTAGCCGCAGCAGATGAACATTCAGCCTCACATTCGCGCAGCTTCCTGCTTACCATTGCGAAATCTTCTGCACTAACACTTCCCGCATCACTATGTACAGCACCGGGATGCTCTGTAGAGCCGCATACAGGACAAGGTGTACCGGGCTTCAGAGCTTTTCTTGTCTTGTCAAGCACAACCTCTTCATAGCGGTCAAGATACTCTCTGTACTTTTCTTCTGCTAGGTCAAACGCACTCCGACATTCACGCAATCTCTTCTCAGCCAGAGACTTAAGATGCTCAAACTCCGGCCTATTCTTGGCCAAGCCCATAAACTGTCCCATAAGTTGCCAAGCCTTAGCATAAGCTGCTTCCGGAGAGTCAGTGAGGTTCTGCGTCAATTCCTCAAACTTTGTCCTCATGTCAGGAACGGCTGACTCTGTCTGCGCAATAGATGTCCTGAGCCGCGTAATATTCTGTTCAGTCTGTTCACAGTGTTCGTTAGTTGTCCTGCGCTGCTCTCTCTTTGCCTTAAGCAAGGCATGTTTCGTATTAAGCTCATTTGCCCTCAGTGCTGCATCAAGCTCTTGTTGCTCTGCCTTAAAGTCGTCCATACGCTTATGAACATCAGATATGCTGACATTTATTTGAGACAGATCCTCCTCAAGACCGCGAATACCCTTCAGCCATGATACAGCTTCAGCCTTCTGCTTATCCTCTGCCTCAAGACTTGCAAGCTCTGCCTGCGCCTCTGTGAGCTTTTGCGCAATCTCTTCATCTGTTCCTAAAGAGTCTTTTGGCTTCCTGTCGTCAAGCTCCCTGCGTATAGCCTCAAGTTTATGCTGCTCTGCGGTTGTGCGTTCATAGATCATTGTTGAGATAGTGCCGTAAATCTCTGTCCCTGTCAGCATCTCCAGTATCTGCGAACGTTCTCCCCTATTGGCCTTCAGGAACGCGTCAAAACCTCCCTGTTCAAGCATCACTGCCTGAGTAAAACGCTTGAAGTCCATACCGGTTATTTTCTCTATTTCTGCAGGCGTATTCCTGTCTGCAATTATTGTCCCTGTGTCAAGGTCTGAAAGAATGTGATTCACAGGCTGAAGGCTGCCGTTTTTTGACTTACGCTGCTGACATGAGGCCGTATATCTTCTGCCGTTCACAGTGAACGTAACTTCTGCGTAACATTCCCTTGTGTGCTTAGACATGATCTCATTGCTGCCGCTTGTTATCCTGCCTAGCCTGGGAGTTTGGGAGTAAAGTGCTAGACATATTGCGTCAAAAATAGTTGTCTTGCCTGCTCCTGTAGGCCCGGTTACTGCAAATATGCCGTCAGAAGTGTATGCGTTGTCAGTAAGGTCTATGTGCCACTCTCCGCGCAAAGAGTTCAAGTTCTTGATGTGTATCGCAAGTATCTTCATGTTAGTAGTCTTCTCCCATATCTCTCAAGATTTCCATGTACATTGCTGTAAAAACTTTACGCTGTTCCTCTGGAGTATTGTAGGCGTTGAAGCAAAGTTTCAGCATCTCCAGAGGCTTTATGTTATCCAGTCCGTCGGGTATCACTGTTGACGGCAGGTTAGGCCTCCTGCTCTCATCATGGACGCTGAGTACATCTACTAATGGAGCAGTATTTATGAACTCCTGCAATTTCTCCTGAAGGTTAGCGGTTATCTCCTCGCCAGTGTAGGTAATGTCAACCCATACTGATTCATCTGTGCCTGCAAGTGCTCTGAGCTGCTCAAAGATTTGCGGCAAATCACCGTTTATCCGGGCAAGTTTTTGGTACTCAGGGATGTCTATTTCGTGAATATCGACAAGGTTTTTCCCGTCAAGCTCAAGAATGTACACAGATTTTTTCTGTCCTGCTTCGCCGAAGCCCATAGCTATTGGTGAGCCGCTGTAACGAATATTTTCACGTCCTCCTGCTTTCTGCGGAGAGTGCAGATGCCCAAGTGCTGTGTAAGTGAGCCATTCCGGGAAAATGTCGCCTCCTACACGAATAGCTGTGCCTACGTAAAGTTCTCTTGTGCCGTCATCTATTCTTGTTCTGCCTCCCTGCATGAACAGATGACCCATTGCAATAACAGGAATATTTGCATCACCCTGAAGCCCTCGTGCATGTGTGAAAACCTGCTCGTAGTGAGTCCTGATTCCGTCAGTGAGTGCCTGTTCTGTGTCAGAAGGACTGTCTGAAGGCGTGAGGGTTCTTACATCACGGTCTCTCAGGTATGGTACAGCGCATACGATGAGTTCTGGGCTGCCGTCTGGAGCGCGGAGAGTGAGTACTTCGTCTGCAGGGTCGGGTCGGGCTTGGCCGATGACGTGGATTCTGCAGAGCTTGAGGAGGTCGGCGGGAGCGTCGAGAAAGGCGGGCGAGTCGTGGTTTCCGGAGATGATGACGATGTGTCGGCACGGAGAGTTGACGAGTCGGCTGAGGAGGGAGTAGTACATGTCCTGAGCCTGAACGGAAGGGGTAGTGTTGTCGAAGATGTCTCCGGCAATGAGGAGAGCGTCGATATTCTCATCATGTATTATTTTGAGTAAATCGTCAAAGAATTTCCGGAACTCTTGAGATCTGTCATGTTCCTTGAGTTTTCTGCCTATGTGCCAGTCTGAAGTGTGGAGCAGTCTATGTATCAATGTTTTCACCTTTCTATGTGGGGGATGTTGAGTCTATAAAGCATATCCCTGAAATTGTCAAGTATGTGTGTATTATCACGCAGCACTAAACATTCTGTGCCTCTTGCTCGGAACTGAGAGATGTTCTGTTCACTCAACGTGTCAGCTATTAATATATCTGAGTCTCTGGCTATAGTTACGTCTGCGCTTTCAGGATTTCCTCTGCCCATGAGCTTGACTTCTACGCGGTATCTTCTGCCCTGCCTGCTTATGAGGTAATAATCGACTTCACGGTCAACTTTCAGACTCTTATCACGCTTGAATGTAGTGTTGTCTATGCTCTCTGCTGGGACTCCTGCACGTCTGCACAGTTCATCTACTAAGGGCTTCTCTGCCTTCTTGCCGATACTGCTACAAGCTCCTCCGCGTATCTGGAGCTTCTTTGTTGCTAGGGCATTAATCACTATCAGGCTCTCTGTCAGCGATAGGTTCACAGTAATATCATTCCTGCTTATGCTCAGAGTTACGGCCAAGTCATTTGCTGAATCGTTCTCAAGTTCCGTCAGCATTGCCCTCAAGTACTCGAAGTTATCGTTAGCTGCTGTCAAAACTATCTTTCGTGCAGCATGTCCGTATGTATTGATTATGGTCTTCCTGTTCAGTCCGGAATATATCGCTGCGTCATCCGGAGTAACATCATCACTGTTGATGAAGCGTTCTCTATACCAGTTCATGTCTATGCTTGAACCGTTGAGCTTGGCCTCCAGAATCTCCCTGAAAAATTGCAAGCTGAAGTCAAAGAATTGTGTGTTAATAGCGTTCACTATCTCGTCCCGGTAATCCTTACCACAAAGTAATTTGCTGATGGTGCGGTTTATCACGCCTTCCTCGAACGTCATAATAGCCTACAGACTCACTCTCTATAATCTCTGCATAGTTATCATTCACCTCACACAACACAGGCACTCTCCCCATCTTTCTCGCAGCTCTCCCAAACGTCCCAGACCCTGCAAACGGATCAAGCACCGCATCTCCCTCGAACGAATAGTAGCGCAAAACCCTCCTGCACAGCTCTTCAGGAAACACGGCAGGGTGATTCTTGTCTGCCTTAGGCGCAATATACCAGCAGTTAGAGGTATCTATCTCTTCTTCATCATGCCGGTCATACTCTGCGTACTGCTTCATATTCCGGTCAAGAAGGAAGCTGCAGTTCTTACGGTAAATCATTATGCTCTCCGTTATGCAGTTAGGCTTGTAGGATAAGGGCTTGCGTGTCTGCCTGTAACCGCTGATTCTGTCGGGAACTGACGGCTCTGGCTTCACCCACAGCACCTCATCAACAAAGTAATACCCCGACTCCGTAAGCACTCTGTGAAAGTCATAATGTATGGGGTATCGTATGCTCTCGAACTCACGCCCAGGCCTCTTCGTGATTACCGGCGAGACGTTCACTATAATGAATCTGCCATCCTCAAGCACACGGCAGCACTCGCTAAACACTCTGCCCATCTTGGCCAA
>ERZ842401.3011-NODE-3011-length-21549-cov-4.296362_pt1 | contig 21549 bp, 15 predicted proteins | sample MGYA00521270_ERZ842401 | MGnify/ENA primary metagenome ERZ842401 (study PRJEB31892, sample SAMEA3878208) | bioreactor metagenome | biome: Moose rumen | place: Sweden | collected 2011-10 | study: EMG produced TPA metagenomics assembly of the PRJEB12797 data set...
GGCAGCTTCAGCGCGGGGAGCCGCAGCGGCAGCTTCCTCACGGGTGGGGGCTGCGGCAGCGGCACTGCGTTCTTCGGCGGCAGTGCGCTGTGCTTCCTGAGCTTTCTGCGTGGCGCTCACCGCCTCGCGTTCCTTGATGTCCGCCATGTTCTCGCGGGTTTCAACGCCCTTCCCCTCTTCCTGACGCAGCGCCTCTACAACCTGCTTGTCGGTAATGGTCGTCGTATCGACGGAAGAAATGCCTCCCTGCGGGTCGTTCAGCGGAATGACTATCTGCGTGTTTCCCGGCCACTCTGACCACACAGTGCTCAAGCCGACTTTTTCCGCAGAAAGATTTTGCATGACGGTATCTTTATATTTATCTGAAAAATAAGAGAGTTTTCCTCTGTAGACTGCGTTATATATAGTAACAAATGTAGCGATTGTCTCCGCGTCCTCCCCTTCATACCCATAGACAGCTTCCAGATAGCCTGTGATGATGCGACGCAGGTTGCGGATATGGTCCACGCCCGCATTGGGATTGAGCACAAGGATGTCTGCATCAAGCTTTTCCCTCGTAGAGGAATCAACCGCGTGGATAAGCGTGTATTTGCCGTCAGGCCGCACCGTGGCAGGCTCGTTCACATCAGCGGCAACCACTCGTCCCAGCTCTGTACCGATATTGGTGATTGCGGCGGCGGTCTCTATGATGGCATAAGGGCCACCGTAGTTTTCAAACTGAACGCCGTCCGAACCCGTGCTCTGCAATTCAGGCTCGTCAACCCCCAGCGCCCAGACAGAGCCGAGCACTACCGCAGTCATAGCGAGCACACAGACTAGTTTTTTCATATATCTATCCTCCGTAGAATTCTTCCATAAATAATGGCAATATATTATTATAGATAATATAGAAAACTTTAACATATATCAAGCCATCAAAAACTCAAGAATTGCAGCACAGAGACAACGCAAAATCGGAATCGTCCGAGTCACAAGTCGTGACCCGGCGAGTCATAAACTCGGATTCGACGAGTCACGAACTCAGACTCGGCGAGTCGCGGGTTCAGACTGCCAATCGCCTTCGGGTGAAAGCAGCTCGTAGGGCTTAAAGCGCGCTTTATAGTTCATTTTGTCGCAATCCGCAATATAGTAGCCCAAGTAGTAATAGTCCAGATTGTTTTCACGGCAAAGCGCAAGCTCGCGCAGAACGCTGTAAGTGCCAAGGCTGCGCTTCATAATGGCGGGGGAAATGTCATAATAAAAATAAACCGAAGAAATGCCGCCATCCAGCATATCGATGACGCTCACTCCCACAAGCGTATCATCAAGATAGTAATCTATGTTCTTTGTACCGCAATAATGGATTTTGCCTGTTTCACCTTCAATACCGTTCCAGTAGGCAAGCTCGGCTTTGCTTTCGGCAGCGGCTATATCTTTGCCATGCTTTTTGCAATACCGCCTGTAAAGCTCGATTTTCGCATCGCTGAACATATCCTCCTGCGATTCGCACAAGCTGATTTCAATGTCTTGGTTTATCCGCCATACTTTCCGCTGGCTCTTGCCAGGTGCAAATGCTTTGACAGGAATACGGATGGACTGGCATTTCCGGCACGACGGACACAGATTTTTATACATCATGTCGCCCGCCCTCCGGTAGCCCTGCATAGAGAAAATAGAAAAAAGCGAAAACAAATCGCTCCGCATAGCATAAGCGGGCAGATACACAAAATCCGTTTCGCTTATTGCATCTTCAAAATAACCGCACTTCTCTTTGATAAGCATAAAATCATTTTAACAGCTGGTTGCTAATTTCGCACACAAGGCTGGCTATAGCGCGAAGCCCCCTGATGGTCAGCTCGCTGTCCACAGCGGTGAATACGTCCGTAATGCCTGCAAGCACGCCGGACAAGCCGCCGGTAGCTATCACCCGCACGCTTTCCGGCTTGTCACCGGAAAGCATAAAAAGTTCCTGCTTTATGGCGGCAACAAGGAATTCTACCAGCCCTTTATAGCCGAGCACAACGCCCGCCTGAATTGCCTCCACGGTATTCGTTCCAAGGCTGCTTGGCGGTGCGGCGAGGGGCACCTGAGGCAGCTGCGCTGTATTGGTAAAGAGCGATTTAACGGCTGTCAGCAAGCCCGGCGCTATGTCTACGCCCCTGATTACGCCACGGGAATCTGTGACGACAAAGCTCAATGCCGTGCCAAAATCAACCACAATGGAGGCAGTCTTAAAACGCTCCCACGCCCCCATCGCATCACAGATAAGGTCTGTGCCAATTTCTGCGGCGGCACCCTGCACCATGCTGACGGGCAGAATTCCCTCATTCAGGATGGCAGGCGTCAATATGTATGCGCGGCAGCCGCAGCCCCGACGTATCACCTCAGCAAAGCTCGCCGTAAGCGCGGGCACTACAGAGCTTATGATGGCAGTCCGGCACTCACGCAGGTCAAGCCCCTCATGCCCGGCAAGGGTGAAGAGCACGGCGGCATAGTCATCCTCCGTGCGCCGTGTTTCCGTCGCAAGCCGCCAGCAAAACGCCATATCCTCACCCTTGAAGACAGCGACAACGATGTTTGTATTTCCAATATCTACCGCAAGAAGCATAGCGTATCATAGCATGACACGCGATAAATGAAAAGGTTTTTATCTATCCATCAAGTTTTTCTGCAAGCTCAATAATAGCTTGACGGGTGTTTTCATCAAGATGTTCCAGAGTATTCATAAAAGAGCGATATTTTTTGAAAGCCAAAGAAGCCGCCGTTGTCTGACTTTCTACCGAATCCAGAGGGATTCCCGTCACCAAGTATTCAACAGAAACATTAAGAATTTTTGCTATTCGGACAGCTGTATCTGCCGAGGGCGCACTGCCAGTCTTTATCCCTTTGCCAATGCTGGAAACATCAAAATTTGCCTCCTGAGCAAGTGTCTTTCTGTTCATTCCCTTGAAGTTTAGCTCCGCATCAACATTTTCCCAAAAATTCATATAGTCATTATTAGGAAAATATTCCATTTTTGCTTTTACTACTAGAATTTCTTCCAATTCACTGTATAATGGAAAATGTTCCAATTTGTTTTTTGGGTGAATAATTTCAATGAATGGTGTTTTGTATATGGTGCTTCCCGCCTACAATGAAGTCAGGCAGCTCAAGAAAACTATGAGCAGGCAATGATTGTTATGCTGAAAAAATCATCTATTTTACTTCCAATACTCCTAGCCCTATGGAGCATATTTACAGCAAGCGCACTCTTTTTTGCTGCTCATCGGCAAACATATTTGGAATACACGGCAAGCGGAAATCTCGACAAATGGTGGCTTGGATTCAGCCTCGTATGCAGCATATTTATACTGCTAGTGATATTCCGCTTTGTATCATTGCGGAAAAATACCGTTTCTCCACTTAATGACAAACTCTTTGCCGGAATGTTGTTAATTTGTGCTGTCTTTATCCTCTTATTTTTCTTCAAAGATGTCTCTTCATTTGTAGATGAAGACGATAATATAAATGGCGGAATGCTCATTGCACAGGGAAGAGTGCTTTACCGGGATTATGTCACACAACATACGCCGTTTGCCTATTATCTTTGTTCCGTATTCGCTTTACTTGGCGCAAAATCTACGGAGCAATTCAGACTTTCGTATTATGTGCTTGAGGGATTCTTTTTCGCTTTTTTATACATACGACATTCAGACTATTTCGGCAAACTGAAGATGGGACTCCTCCCGGTGGCAGAGATTATAATTTCGTATATTGCCGTGCGAAGCCATTCAGCAAAACTGCTGTCAGACGGCATAGAGGGTCTCTGTTTTATAGTTCTGCTGCTTGAATTCCTCAGATATTGCAATGATGGAAAAATAACCTGGAGGCGGGCAGCTGTTGTTTCCGCATGCTCCTGGATTTCTTTTGGTTCTGCATTTGTATCGGCCTATGCCCTTATCTGGGTATTTCTTGCAGTAATCGTTATGGAATGTCGCAGAATTGCGAAGAAAGAACTTACGGTGAAAGACGGACTTACTCATGCATATCGGATTTTCATAGCAGTATTCCTTCCCCTGTGCATAGCCATCCTCTATTTTATCTGTAATCATGCATTTGTTGAAGCAATACGCCAGTTCTATGTATTCAACCGCACGGTATACCCTCGGTATCAGCAATATGGGAGCAGTTTTTTTCAACCGATTTTCTTGGCATTCACCAATTTGTTTGACGAAGTTCGTTATTATGTAACGGCAATCTTCACTGCAAATGGAAACAAAGCGACAACTTTAAAACTCTTGATTTTAAGCGGAGCACTTGCAGCAAGCCTAGCAGCATTTATCAGAACAAAAAAATTGGAACTCTCTGTCATACCATTTCTCTTCATGATCATGTCTGCAACGCGCGGATATAATTTCCACGGGATCGCAGCATGGAATATTGCGGTCTTGCTGATTATACTGGAGTGTGGTTATTTCAAAAAGAAAATGCCCAAAAAACTGCTGCCCTTGCTTGCTTTAACTGTATGCTATTTATCAACACCTTTTTTTGCGAGTATCTTCAGGGGAATTACAAGGAAGCAGGAGCATATATCAGCTCTTGAAAGAACGGTCGTAGAACAAAGTATCGAAGGCGAAGGTATATTCATCGACGGATGGACATGCAGCCCGAACTATTTAATTGCTAAGAAGCGCTTCCCAGTAAACAGAACTTTGTACCTGCTCCCGTGGTATATGGACTGGTACGAGGCAGAAACGGTGAGGGAACTTGAATCAAAGAAACCGAAATTTGCCATATTTGATGAAAATGCAGAATGTTGGGGATATAAGGGCTTCACCTCCCAGATCCATAAAGCTCTGCTTTCTGATTATGTAAAGGTTTCACCATATTTGTGGCAACGCCGCGATACAATTCTTGCACATTCACCAGTTTTGCGTTATGATAGCGGCATGCAAACACTTATTCAACCCAAAGTCTTGAAGGGATTCCGTGATTTTTTGCCGCAGGACGAGATTCTGCGCTCATCCCTGATTGAAAAACTCACTGCCACCTACCGCGCCTATGGTTTTGTGCCGATTGACACGCCGGTGCTTGAATATACCGAAATCTTACTGCGGAAAAGTAACGGCGAAACCGAAAAGCAGGTCTTCCGCTTTGAGGACAACGGACACCGCGATGTAGCCATGCGCTTTGACCTGACGGTGCCCTTCGCCCGCTTTACCGCCGAACACCAGAACGAGCTGTATTTTCCCTTTAAACGCTACCACATTGCCAAGGTATGGCGCGGGGAAAAGCCACAGGCTGGCCGCTACCGCGAATTTGTGCAGTGTGACTTTGACACCGTGGGCAGCGATTCCGCCACGTCAGACTTTGAAACGCTTGCCCTGATGAAAGCCGCGCTTGCAGCCATCGGTGTGGAAGACATCACCATACACGTGAACCACAGGGGTATTTTCAACCGCTTTCTTGCCAACATTGACTGCGCTCCAAAGAGCGAGGACATTCTGCGCACAGTGGACAAGCTTGCCAAAGTGGGAGAAACCGAGGTGCGGCAGGAACTGGAGAGCATCACGGGCAGCGCGGATGCCGCGGCAAAAATCCTTGATTACATAGAGCCCCAGAAAGACTTTGCCACCACGCTCGCCCATCTGGAAATGCTTGCAGGTGGCGAGGGTGAAGACACAAAGCGCATGAAAGACATCTATGCCATGATGCAGGCTGCGGGGATTGCAGACAGCTACGTGCTTGACCCAAGCATTACACGCGGTCTCGATTACTATACAGGCGTAGTTTATGAAACATTTTTGAACAAACTGCCCGCTATTGGCTCCGTGTGCTCGGGCGGGCGCTATGACAACCTTGCGGGACTGTATATGAGGGACAAAGTTCCCGGCGTGGGAGCGAGCATTGGGCTTGACCGCCTGATTGCGGGGCTCAGCCAGCTCGGGCTCACTGAAAGCAAAGGCAGCTACCTCGATGTGGAAATCTACAATACAGACGCCTCACTTGCAAGCCATTACCAGAAGGTAGCAGCCGCACTGCGCAAAAACGGCATAGCAGTGGAAGTGTTCCCCGACACGCTCAAGATGGCAAGGCAGTACGCCGTTACAGACAAAAAGGGCATTCCGTGGGGCATCCTCATTTCAGCGGAAGAAGCAAAGGCTGATACGCTGACGCTCAAAAACCTCAAGACGAGGGAGCAGTTTGAGGGCATTTCCCCCAAAGAGGCATCAGACCATATTCTGTCAGGAAGGCGTTAAAGTTTTCTACTGGACAATTTTCCAAATTTGCAATTATTGTCCAGTAGAAATAGACAATTTGGGATTTACATTATATAAAAGCGTACCGAACTAAGTTTTAACAGATTTTGTATTTCGATAATTCACAGAATAAAACAAATATAATCGGGACGACTGGATTCGAACCAGCGACCCTCTGGTCCCAAACCAGATGCGCTACCAGCTGCGCTACGTCCCGCTGGAGGGATGGAGGATGACGGGATCGAACCGCCGACATTCTGGGTGTAAACCAGACGCTCGTACCAGCTGAGCTAATCCTCCAACAGAATTGATGATACAGAGTATATCGAATAAGGAAAGCCGTGTCAAGTGGAATATTTCGCTTTTTGTCGCAAATAGCACTGGATTTTCATATATGTATGGAGTATAATACTAAAAGATAGCTCTGCCCTTGACGGGAGCTCGAGCATCTTTATACTGAAAATTGAGAGGAATCAGATGAACAGAGTTGAACTGGTAGAAGCCATTGCAGGAGTGACAGGTATATCCAAAAAGGATACCGATGCCACGGTTAAAGCCTTTGTTGAAGTCGTAACAAAGGAGCTGACCAAGGGCGGCAGCGTACAGCTTGTGGGCTTTGGCACTTTCGAGGTGACAAAACGTTCGGCACGCACGGGCCGCAATCCCGCAACAGGCGAGCAGATTAAAATTAAGGCATCCAAGTCTCCAAAATTTAAGGCAGGAATGGCCCTCAAAAACGCGGTAAACAAAGTAAGCAAAAAGAAATAAACGGAGGACAATACAATGCCAGAACCAGACCGCGCGCTTGCCATGAAACGGGTAGGAAGGAAGGTAAGCTTGCTTATGGGCATTACGCTCAGCTTCTTTCTTTCCCTTGTCGGAAACCTCACATCGGGGCACTTTGTCCTGCCGCTCTGGCTCATCAGCTTTGCGGTGAGCACTGCGGTGAGCCTGCTCATAGGCTTTATTGTGCCTACAAAGAAAGTGACGGACGGCGTATGCGGCAAGCTTGGACTTGCACCGCGTACATTGGCTTCACGCTGCGTTGAAAGTTTCATGTCAGACCTCATCTACACGCCGCTGATTACGCTGATCATGGTAGGCATTGCATACGCCGTGGCAACACAACACGGAGCACCCCTGCACTTTCTGCCGATGTTCCTGCACTCGCTCGTCATAAGCCTTGTAGTGGGCTTCGTGCTCATATTCATCTTTATGCCACTTTACATAAAGCTTGCTCTCAAAGGTACGCAAAAACCGGCAGCATAAATGGAAATTCACACATTCACCACAAGGAAAGAGGAGCCCCTTGCTTCCTTTTTGAGGAAGGCTGTGCCTCCCCTCCTTGCGGGGGAAGAAGTGTCCAAGAGCAAGCTGCGTAGGCTCATCTTTGCGGGTTGCATAAGCGTAAACGGCAGACAGTGCCGCATTCCCTCTTTTTTGCTCAAAACGGGCAGTACTGTCCGCATAGCGCTTGACAGGGAAAAATTTCTCTTTGAAAAACAGCCGGAAGACAGAGATTTCACCCTTACGGAAAAAGACGTACTCTTTGAAGACGAGACACTTATCATCGTAAACAAACCGCCATTTCTGCCCACTGAGAAAACGATTGTCACTGGAAGAAAGAATATGCACCAGTGCGTTGTCGATTACCTGTGGCAGAGAAATCCAAGCCTCCGCAACCCGCCGTATGCAGGCATCATGCATCGGCTTGACCGCGAAACAAGCGGCGTCCTGCTCTTTACAAAGTCACGTTCAATCAACAAGGCAATGCACGACATCTTTGCCGCGCACAAAATACAGAAAATCTACCGCGCAGTGAGCAAGTCGGCGGAAAAAGCGGTGCCTGCGCAGTTTTCACTGGAAGACTTTTTAGGCAGGATAAGCCCGCGAAGCGCTCCCTGCAAGATGGGTACCGTGCCGGAAAGCAAGGGCGGTCAATACGCCCGCACAGACGTGACGCTTCTTGGCAAAGCAGACGGTCTATATTATTTTGACTGCCAGCCGCTCACGGGAAGGACGCACCAAATTCGCGTACAGCTTGCAGGAGCAGGCTTTCCGCTTGCGGGAGATATTCTCTATGGTGGCGCAGCAAACGCATCCCCCCTTCCACGCCGCATCATGCTTCACGCGCTACGGCTGGAATTTTGCCACCCTGTCAGCGGAGAAGCTCTCTACATTGAGGCCCCTCTGCCGGAAGCATTCAGCTTTCCCGAACAGCTTTCATCGCCTTCTTCCGCAGATACATCGCCTTGTCTGCGCGTTTGAACACGGTGGCTACAGCGCTGTCTTTTTCTGGATTATAGACAGCCAGGCCTATTGCCGCAGACACCCGTTCCCAGGGTTCAAGTCCTTTCTCTTTATCCTGAGCCGCAAGCGCCTCATTGAAGGCTGCGACCAGATGCTCCCTGCTTTTGTAATCAGCCTTTTCAAGGATGACGACAAACTCATCCCCGCCTATGCGGAAGACGGGGGAATGCTTGAAGCTGTTGCAGACTATGCCGCAGAGTTTTTTGATGGCTCGGTTTCCCTGCTCGTGACCAAAACTGTCGTTGATGCGCTTGAGGAAGTTCAGGTCTATCATCACGATGCCGAATTCAAGGCTTGGGTCCACCATTGCCCATTCCAGACGGCGCACCTCGCTATCATAGGAAGCCTTGTTTCTGACGCCGGTGAGCGCGTCCTTAAACGCAAGCTCATTCATCTCCTCCGCCAGCTGTTTGGTAGTGGAAAGCTCCTCCGAGGTAGCGAGCAGGCTCTTCATGTAATTTTCAATCTCCAAAATCATCACCGCAATCTGCTGGGCAAGAGAAGAGATTTCATCCCTGCCGGAGACATTTTCCTCGATGGTGGCGGCAATGGAGCTGTCTTTATGACTCGTGTATTCGCGCACATTCAGTTCAAGCGTATGGATCTTGAAAATGTAGGCATAGTAGATGAGCCACAGGAGTAATGCCGTGCACAGCACCTGCGTTACGCCTATTCCAAAAATCTGTTTAAACGTGTCTTTCAAGATTGCCTTGTTGACTGTCTCCACCGAAATTTCAGTGCCGATAAGCCCCAGCTTCTTGCCGTTTATGATGAGGGGCGTATAATAAGCGTAAGTGTGCCCCCACTCATTGTTCCAGACTTGGTAGCCCTCTGGCTTTTTGCCGCTGAACCACGCCTCCCACTGCACGGTATACACCTTCGGATCATCGTAGTACTCATCGCCAAGATAGAGAAAATTCTCTTTACCCTCCTCCTTTTTCCTCGTGCGCTCACCGTCAATCATGTAGACCATTATGTATTCTTCTTCTTTGGGCACAAGATAGTAGGTGTAGGGAATGCCGAAATCTTTCCGCGCTTTTTCAAAGGCAAGCAGCCAGAACTCATGGTAATACATAAAATATGCCTTCTGGGCTTCAGGGGAAAGCTCTGAAAAAGCGATATCTACCCCCACTGCCTTACCAGGATGCTCCCGCGCCATGAGGGTATCAAAAGTTTTCCTCGCCGTCACGCATTCAGCAAAATCGTAGGGAATATCAACTTCGGCAAAATGCTCCATGTAATAATTCTGATAGGTTATGAATGTTTCACCATCTTCCGTCAGCAAATCTGCCAGATACTCGCCGATATTGCGAATGCTCACCTCGCATTGCCTTTTGTAGGAATCCATCTGGTTGACATAACTGGTAATGCCTATTAGCAGCAAGGTGACGATGGTGAAAACGGTAAAAATGATGGCAAACTTAAAAAGAAGGCCATCAGTCCTCTTTTCCATATCCATACAGCTCCTTTATCCTAGTTTCGGTAAAATAGACAGATTGCAAAAGCTACAGTTCTCTTTTATAATAGAAATATTATGATCCAACAGTCTTTCACGTACCGCAGCACAGAAGAGTTTCGCGCCATCCTGCACGAGATGCAAGCCAGCGACAGCTATAAAAATGCGCACTGCGTCCTCCTGCAGCTCATGGAGACAAACTATCTGCCGTCTGTACTTGAAGAACGGATTACAGCAGCCAAAAACACGCTCCCCGGCATCCATCTTGCAGGGCTCACTATCGGGGGCAGCTTCAGCGGCAATTTTTCCTCTGGCTGCACTTTCTTCTGCTTTGCCGAATCCGAGGTGCACATCATCAGCTACGATGTGTCTGCCATAGCGCTTGAAGAGGCGGCAAAAGATTTGCGCGAAAAGCTGCACGCATTTTCCCATGTCAAAGCCCTGCAACTTTTTATTGCCGGAATGCAGCTGGACAGCGCGGCGTTCATCGACATGATAAGCCCTCAGGGGGATCCGCTGCCCATATTCGGCGGTGCTGCGGGCTTGCCGATTTTCGATGTTGAAAAGACCGACAAGATTGTAGGCGACAAGCCTGTCATTGAAGAGGGGGTAAAAATCCTCGATGATGCCAACTTCATCGCAAGCCCCCTCGCCTTCAGCTCACGGACGTATAGCACGGGCATCATAGCCATCATCTTCTGCGGAGAAAACCTGCACATAAAGATTGACGTAAACATCGGCTGGCGGGCAATCGGCAAGGCAATGGAAATTACCGATACCGCTGGTCCGCTCTGCGCCGTAACCATAGACAAGGAACCTGCGAGCTCCGCATATCAAAATTATCTGAACATAAAGTCAGACCAGTACTTTATGGGCAATGTCTCTGAATTTCCCCTGCTGCTAATCGACCGTCCCGGCATGGTGCAGTCGCGGGTGCCTGTGATGAGCAGTGAGAACGGGATGCTTTTCTTTGGCACAGACATCAGGAAAGGAGAGCACGTCCGCTTTTCCTACGGCAACGTGCGCCACATCCTGCGGGGAACACGGCGGTGCAGCAATGAGCTTTACCGCTTTAATCCCGAGGCGGTTTTCATCTACATCTGCGCCAACCGCAAGGTATTCCTCAAGGAAGCGACAGAGACGGAGATTGATTTTTTCCGGCGGGTGAACAAAGAATGCATGTACGGCTTTGTCTGGGGCGAAATAATGAAAAACAGCATCGGCGGCGGTGTGTTCAACAGCGCCCTCGTGTCTATGGGGATGCGGGAAGGCGGCAGTGAAAGAGCCGATGCAGCAGACATTAATATAGAAGAAAAATTCACGGAGACTGTCATTCCCCTCAGCGAGCGGCTTATCGCCTTTCTTGAAGCAACGACAGAGGAGCTTAAGAAATCCAGCGACGCAAAATCAAACTTTCTTTCAAATATGAGTCACGAAATCCGCACGCCCATCAACGCCGTGCTCGGGCTTGACGAGATGATTTTGCGGGAAAGCACGGAGGGCAACATACAGAACTATGCCCAGCTCATACAGAACGCGGGAAAGACGCTGCTCTCCCTCATCAACGATATCCTTGATTTTTCCAAAATTGAAGCGGGCAGACTGGACATTCTTCCTGTTGCCTATGACCTGAGTTCTACAATTCTGGATGTCACAAACATGGTGCTTCCGCGGGCAAAGGCAAAGGAAATTGCGTTCAACGTGCAGGTGGACAAGGCTATGCCTCACAAGCTCTTCGGGGATGAAATGCGGCTCAAGCAGTGTATGCTCAACCTCCTCACAAACGCCGTCAAGTATACGGAGCGCGGCTCTGTAACCTTCACCGTCAGCGCGGCAAAACAGGACGATGCGCGTATTCTCTTGCAGGTGCAGGTGCTTGACACGGGCATTGGCATAAAAGAAGAAGATTTACAGCAGCTCTTTTCTCCCTTTGAGCGGGTGGACACAAAGCGAAACCGCAGCATAGAGGGTACGGGGCTTGGCTTGTGCATCGTGAAAAGCATGCTCAGCGCTATGGGCTCTCAACTTACGGTGAAGAGCGTCTATGGCTCTGGCTCGGATTTTTCCTTTGCCGTGCTGCAGGAGGTGCGAGACTGGGAGGTGATGGGCGACTACCTTCAGACGCACATAAAGGCGAACACGGAAAAAGCCAAGTACCATGAAAGCTTCCAAGCCCCTGACGCACAGATACTCGTCGTGGACGACACGGCGATGAACCTCGCCGTCATACGAGGACTGCTCAAGACAACGCGGGTCAAAATAGACACGGCGGAAAGTGCGCGGAAGGCGCTTGACATGGCAAAAGCGAAGGCCTACGACATCCTCTTCATAGACCACCTTATGCCGCAGATGGACGGCGTAGAGATGTTCCACGTCCTGCGTGCCGATGCACATTCCGCAAGCCAAAAAAGCCCCTGCATAGCGCTGAAGTATCTGCCGAAAAAGCTTGTCCTCTACCCCGGGCAGGAAGGCTTTGTGGCGGAAGTCCAAAAACAGGAAAGCGAAACGCAAAACAGCACGCAGGCAAGCGGGACTGACGCGCTTTTCAGCGAGTTCTTTGGCATAGACTGCCCGGAAGCGCTTAAAAACTGCGGCGGCAGCGAGCTGTTCAAGGAAGCGTTGAAGCATTTCCACGGTGACATCAGCAGCAAGGCAGACAAAATAGAAGAATATGCGGTGACGGGGAATATCCGCGACTATACTATATGCGTCCATGCGCTCAAAAGCTCGGCGCGGCTCATCGGAGCTACGGAGCTTTCCCGCATGGCGGCAGAGCTTGAACGCGCTGGCAACGAGGATAGGCGCGATGAAATTGCCTCAAAGACTCCAACTCTGCTCGACCTGTACCGAAGCTATGGAAAAAAGCTTGCCCCCCTCTGCGGACTTCCGTATCAAGAAGAAGCTGCTCCGAAGAAAGCTATTTCAGAGGCAAAGCTTGCCGATGCCATCTCTGCGCTCAAAGAGACGGTAGCCGTCTTTGACTTTGACAGCGCGGATGCCATCGTGAAGGAACTGGACGGCTATCTCTTGCCGGAGGATTTTGCAGATACCTTTAAAAAAATAAAAGAGAAGCTGCTTGCCGTTGACCAGCAGGCGCTTCTCTCTTTACTGGATTAATAAAATTTAGAACACAAGACGGATGCTGAACGCACCGGAAAGGCAGGAGCCTATGGGGTCAAAGGAAAGGCTTGTCGTCAGGCTCAGCAGGGCAAGATCCAGTCCAAGACCGCCGTAGATCTGCGGGCGGATGTGGGAGAAGAAGCTTGAAGAATAGCTCTCGCTCAGGCTTGTCGGCAAAATGCCCCATTTAGCCGCATTCATAATACCATCCCCATCAGAACCATCAAGTATCTGATCCCAGTTGATATCCTTGACGTCAAGGTTCAGTTTGGTGGTACTGCCAAAAAGCCGGAAACCAGCGAAGGGCACAAGAGCGTGAAATTTTACCGATGCCTGTGTACCTACAAAAGCGGTAAAAGTCTTTAAAGATGCCTCTATTGTAGCCTCGTCGGGTGCAATTTTCGCCCCCATCTGCGTGTAATAGGCACCACCGCCAACAGATACGGTAACATGCTTTTCCCTGTTGTTCAGGACAGCCCAACGAAAATCACCACCTATCGACATATAGTTGAAACTTGAAGGGTCAATGGCTTCCTTCAGCTGGGATATCATGGATGTATTGAAGGTGCTAAACGCAATGCCTACATCAAAAGGCAGTGAAAAGCCGCAAACACGAGCATCCACTGCAAGCGTCGGCAGAGCAAGATAACTTATGGGAATATCATCAATACCTAAGGCATCAGTAATATCGAGGAGCGGTTCAAGAGAAAAACCCGTTGCACCCACATTCAGACCACCTCCCGCAATCTTGTGCTTTTCGGGACGGTTGTAGTGGATAATAGAATGAGCCCACACATTCTGTGTCAGCTGAGAATTAGGCATGACGTTTGCGAGCAAATCTCCAATGTCTTCAATGCCATCTTTCACCGTCGTATAAGGATTCTCGATATTGGAATCTTTCACAAAACTATCATAACCCTCCAAAATAGCTGTTTGCGCTTTCCTCAAATCGTCAGCAGAAACCTTATTTTCTATCAAAGCAACTTGGATTTTAGCATGGTTCTCTTGAACCAAATCATAGACATCGGCAGGAATTTCTAGCGTCACAGGGGTACCGTTTGCATCATTAAAAGTAACTGTCTTTTTATCATACGCCGCCAATGGCAGGATTCCTACGGCACACACGCTTATTACTGCAATGATTAATTTCTTGAATTTCATCATACAAATACTCCTAAAGCTATTGTAAAGCATTGCAAGAATATTATCAATAGCTTTTTGCGGACGGCTCTGGCAGAATAATAAATTTTCTTCTATAATATGTGTATGCTGTCATACCAACATGAATACCATGCGGGAAACCACGCAGACGTGCTCAAGCACATCTGTCTCTGCCGCATACTCCGCAGTCTTTGCCAGAAAGAAAAGCCCTTCACCGTCATAGACAGCCACGGCGGCGCGGGGCGCTACTCGCTCGAAGATGCGCGGCTGCTCAAAACGGGAGAGGCAGAGGGGGGCATCAAGAAGCTTGCCGTGTATGCGGAAAAACAGCTGCCGCCCCCCGCCGTCAGCGACTACCTCGCCGCAGAAGCTCCTTACCTCGCGCAAAATCTCTACGCGGGGAGCCCGGAGCTGGAACGGCTTTTTCTGCGCACGCAGGACCGCCAGTTTGTCGTTGAAAAACACCCCCAGGCATACAGCGCTCTGGAAACAGCGGCAGCCCTCCCCCTGCTCACAAAAGACGGCGAAAAAGAGGCAGCGGGCAAGACTTTTCTTTCTGCCAAGGACAGCTACGCGGAACTCAAGGCTCTCATCCCGCCGCTCATCAAGCGGGGGCTCGTGCTCTGCGACCCCAGCTACGAAGATGCAGAGGACTACGTAAAGGTCAGAAAGGTTCTCCAGATGATACGGCAAAAGTGGAATACAGCCATCATCGCGCTCTGGTACCCCCTGCTTGTGCGCCGCAAAAATGAGACAGCCCAGCTGCTTTCGGCACTTGAAGACTTTGCAAAACTCGGCAATAATCCCTGTACGAGTTTCAGAGCAGAGCTTTGCGTGCGAAATCCAGAGGATATGGCACAGGAAGACGGGGCACACCTCTACGGCAGCGGTATGCTCATCATCAATCCGCCGTGGAAATTGAAAGAAGAAATGGAAGAAGTTTGCGATTTTCTGAGCAGCTGCTTAAAACCATAGGCGGAGCCCCGCCTCTATGGGGAAAAGGACCTTGAACTTTACCCCCGCAGCCTCGTCAAAGACAACGCCCGGTTCAATGACAATTTGGGCATACAGTTCTGAAAAATCAGTGAGCAGGCAGTTTATACCGCCAAAAAAACGGGGAGCGGCAAAGACGGCGCCATGGCGCAGGTTTTTATTTGCAGGCTCCTTGTCTCCGCCCTGCAAGTCCGCGCCGATTCCATAGAAAAAGCGGAAGACAGAGCGCCCTATGACGGGATTAGCGAGCCACATATCGGCGGTGGCTCCCCCGCCCATCACGTGCCAGTCATCGGTAAACAAAAGTTTCAGCGAAAAGACAAAAGGAATTTTCTCAAGCTTCAATGTGACGGCGATTGTCTCTTTCAAATCTACATTGAACACCGGAGGGATAACTCCAAACTGGGCACCGACACCTGTGCCAGCGTTCAGTTTGGAGACAGCAAGCAGCATAAAGGCAAGCACGATCATCACACTTTTTTTTCTCACAGCACTCATACTTAGCCTTTATGATAACTGAAAATTCAGTTAAAGACAAGGGCATTATTGCCCGCATCTCTGCTTACGCGAATCGTTGCGTTCTCTGCGAACTTGCCCGCAAGCATCTCCTTTGCGAGCGGGTTCTCCAGATAGGTCTGCACGGCACGCTTGACGGGGCGGGCGCCAAACGCGGGGTCATAGCCGATTTCCGCAATGAAGTCCACAGCGCTCTCATCGATGACAAGCTTGATGCGGTGCTCGGCAAGGCGGTCAGCGACGCGCTCCAGCTGGAGCTTCACGATATTCCTGATGTGGCTCAAGTCAAGACGATTGAACATCACCATCTCGTCAATGCGGTTCAGAAACTCCGGCCGGAAGGTACGCTTGAGCAGCTCTTCGATTTTTTCTTTCACCGCATCGGACTCATCGTTGGACGAGGCTTCCAAGATCAAATCTGAACCGAGGTTGCTCGTCATGATGATGATCGTATTCTTGAAGTCAACCACGCGCCCCTGCCCGTCAGTGAGCCTTCCGTCATCGAGCACCTGCAAAAAGACGTTGAAGACATCAGGATGGGCTTTCTCAATCTCATCGAAAAGCACCACACTGTAGGGGCGACGACGGACAGCTTCCGTCAGCTGGCCGCCCTCATCATAGCCCACGTATCCCGGAGGCGCTCCGATAAGGCGGGTAACGCTGAACTTATCCATATACTCGCTCATATCGATGCGGGTGAGCGCCTTTTCGTCGTTAAAGAGGAAATCAGCAAGCGTCTTTGCAAGCTCCGTCTTACCCACACCCGTCGGTCCGATGAAGAGGAAGGAACCGAGCGGACGGTTCGGATCATTGAGCCCCGCGCGGTTGCGGCGAATGGCATCCGACACCGCCTGAACCGCGATGTTCTGTCCGATGACACGCTCATGGAGCACGTTTTCCAGCTGCAAGTACTTCTGCTTTTCACTGGTGAGCATCTTTGCCACGGGAATGCCTGTCCACAGGCTCACAACACGGGCAATATCTTCCTCCGTCACCTCTTTGCGAAGAAGGCTCTGGCGCTCATCGCTTACGCTTTCGGCAGGCAAGCTCTTTTCCACCGCCAGCTGCTTTTCCAGAGAGGGTATGACGGCATATTTCAGCTCTGCGGCTTTCTCATAATTGCCCTCGCGGGTGTACTTCTCCTCGTCAAAACGGGCTTTCTCCAAGTCTTCCTTTATCTTGCGGCTTCCCTCTATGGCGCGTTTCTCGTTCTGCCACTGAAGCTTCATCGCGTCACGGTGGGAGCTTATCTCTGCAAGCTCCTTTTCCAGCTTGGCAAGCCGCTCCTTGCTTGCTTCGTCATCCTCTTTTGAAAGGGACTGCTTTTCAATGGCAAGCTGAAGGATTTTGCGTTCAGCGCGGTCAAGCTCTTCCGGCTGGCTTTCAATCTCCATCTTCAAGCGGCTTGAAGCCTCATCAACGAGGTCAATAGCCTTGTCAGGCAGGAAGCGGTTCGTGATGTAGCGGTTGCTCAACGTGGCGGCGGCAACCAAAGCCTCATCGTTTATCTTGACCCCGTGATGTATTTCATACTTGTCGCGCAGTCCCCGCAGGATGGCAATAGTGTCTTCAACGGAGGGTTCTTTGCAGTAGACCTGCTGGAAGCGCCTTTCCAGAGCGGTATCCTTTTCGATATACTTGCGGTACTCGTTGAGCGTGGTAGCGCCGATGACGTGCAAGTCGCCGCGGGCAAGAGCAGGCTTGAGCAGATTGCTTGCGTCCATGCTACCCTCAGAAGCACCTGCCCCCACAATCGTGTGCAGCTCATCGATAAAGAGGATGATATTCCCGTCTGATTTGGACACTTCGGTGATGACACCCTTAAGGCGCTCCTCAAATTCGCCGCGGAACTTTGCACCTGCAACAAGCTGCCCCAAATCCAAAGAGAGCAGTCTCTTTTCCCGCAGGCTTTCAGGCACATCCCCACTTGCAATACGGCGGGCAAGCCCTTCCACGATGGCGGTCTTTCCCACGCCCGGCTCTCCTATGAGCACGGGATTGTTCTTTGTGCGACGGCTTATGACCTGCATGACACGGCGAATCTCTTCATCGCGCCCGATGACGGGGTCAATCTTGTCCTGCCGCGCGCGGGCGGTAAGGTCAATGCAGTACTTTTCAAGCGAGCGCATCTTGCTTTCAGGATCTTGGCTGTCTACAGTCTGGTTTCCCCGCAGGGACTTCAATGCGGAAAGTATGGCTTTGCGTGTAATGCCGTGTTTTTTGAGGAGATTGCCTACCTTGTCATCGCCCGCGCTCATGGCAAGGAAGAGGTGCTCTGTGGAAAGATACTGGTCTTTAAGACCCGCCATCTCCCCCTCAGCTTTCGCAAGCATACGGGAGGCATCTGTGGAAAGGGCAAGCTGCATGCCTCCGCGTACCTGCGGGTAGGCATCCAGCAACGAAGAGACTTCCTGCAAAAGCGAAGCTGGCTGCACACCTATGCGCTCCACCAAAGGGGAAACAGTGCCTTCCTTCTGTTTGAGCAAGGCGACAAGGATATGCTCATTGCCGATTTCCCCGTGATCTTTCTGCTGCGCAAGAGCGCTTGCTTCCTGCAAGGCATCCTGCGTTTTCAAGGTCATCTGGTCATAGTTCATTACGGTTCACCTCCAAATTCTATTTCCGTGTTCAATATAGCGATAAAGAGGTGAAAAATCAAATTTTAAGTTTGCGACAGCTCTATGTTGCCGTATTCGCAGAGACAGGAGTCAATGCGGATGTCTTCGAGCAGCTCCAAATTTCTTTTTATCCGCTGGTAGAGCTTTACTTCGCCCACTCCCGAACCGCCGCCGAGAACCTTCAGTACCTTGCGCCCCCCATCCGGACTTTCGTAGCTGCGCACGAACATGGCGGCAGTATCACAGTAAACGTCTATGTCTATGAAATTCTTGTGGTCATTCATGCTCACCGACCAGTGGAGCTTGACAACATCATCCCCTGTAGACGGCATCTGTGTGCACTCATAGTGGATGTCGTACTTCTTGTGGCTTCCTGCGTGAAATTCCAGCTTTTTGCCTTCAAAGGAGGTGAGTATGCTCAAACGGCGGTTATATTCTCCCTGCACCGCAAAGCAGGACTCGTAGAGCTTTTTTCCGCTGATATTGCTCGTCAGATTGCTGGAACTTAGATGGAGGAAGGGATTGGCAAAATTTCTCCCCCAGTTTTTATCGAAGTAGCCAAAAGAGGACTTTGTGTTGACAGAGAATTTCTCCCCGTCTAAAATCACCACGCCGCCGAATGCGGTGCGTGCACCAAAGCAGGACCAACAGCCAAGCTTGCTGCGGTAGTTTGGGAAAAAGCTGTCACCGATGGTATAATGCAGGTCCCATGTCATGCTGCCCGCGCTGCAAAGCAACTCAGGTTTTTCAAGCAGCTCGCTGTGCGTGACGGCCACCGAGCCAGATGTCGAATTATCAGTCAGGACGCAGGTGTTTTCCGCCAGCGTTCCCACTTTGAAGATATACTCACCCGTCCCCACTTTCATACAGCCGCTTGGAAAATAGGCATTTATCTGCTTGCCGTTCTTGGCAAGGCGGCCTACCTTTACCATGACGAAAGAGGGCTGTACGTAAGTTTCGGGAGAGGCGAGATTATAGGCAATATTGTCTTCTGTGGCTTCTACACGATTTTTGAACCCGAGCACGCACTCGGAGGGAGACAAAAGGGGATTGACAATGTAAAATTCAATAAAGAAAGAGCTTTCCTCACCTGTATCCTCACTGATACCGGTGAAGGCAAGCCGCCATCTATCAAATCCATTTTTTTTCAGCAAGCCGTTAAGCATATACCGCTTGCTACGGTCTATTCTATTCAGTAACTCCATGCCAAACCCACCAAAAATCGTCCATAATAAAGTATAAGCCCTTTCTTAGTAAGATTTTCGGTGTTTCGGTATAGTCTATTTAAACATTTTTTGCAAAGTTTGCTCAAAATCCCTTGAATCAAGGGGGAAGTGTTCATCAAGAAATTCATAGCAATTCTGGGCATTCTTCTGTACGTGCTCGTACCAGATTTCATATACTTCCGGTTCAAATCCCAGACCAGGATACGGTGCCCCCTGCACATCTGATACAAGCCGGCGTATCATGTTGACAAATTCATCTGTCAACTTATCGTCTTTCATCTCTAACCTCCCTGCCCTCACCTGCATAACTCTCCAATATTCTGAAACTTTCCATAATACTTATTATATCGGTAAATTTATTATTTTGCCACTGTTTTCTTTCATTTCAGGCAAAATCTGCTCTTTGGCACAGATGATGACCACGCTGGCTCCTTCCTCTTTGAGCTTATCTGCATAGCGCACAGCTGTCCTGTGCATATCCGCAGGCTTAACGCTTAGCATCCGCCGCACCCTGCGGGCACGCTGGGCATTCGTGTGGCCGTTCAGTTCCCAGAAAAGCCCCACAGTACCTTTTGAATGAGGAGACAGAGGCTGCAACTCATCGGAATACGAACCGGTGATTGCTTTTTCCGTTTCCCGCACTGAAAAATCCTTCTGCACGGACCAGTCAATGACTTCATCAAGCACCGACAGAGAACGATAGGGCTTCGGGTCACGGAAGGTGATGAAGAGCGTGGACTGTGCGGGGCTTTTGGGCGTCAGATACACGCCATAGGCACCACCCTCGGTGCGGATGCGCTTCCACAGCTCCGTAGTGGCAAGGCAATGGGCATACACAAGGTCCTGCGCGCTTTCCTTCGTATCGTAGGCGGCTGAAGGGAGCGCCTTTACCGCATAGCCTACCGTTCCCGGAATGACAAAGACCTCGTCAACAGCGGCAGGCTTTGCTTTTGACTTTCGCGCTTTTTCAATTATGCCGGGTTTGACCAGTTTTTCACAGAGCTTGTAAAAATTCTCGTCCTCAGCTTCCCGCGCAGACTGTACTTCTGTCAAGCCGAGAGAAGTGATGAAAGCAGGCAGGCATTTTTTTGCCTTGCTGAGGGCTGACTTTGTTCCCGTCAGATGGATGAGCGCTCCGCTTGCCGTAACGGTTTTGAAAAGCCGCCGCAACAAGAGGCAGAGCTTTGCCTCTTTCATATCATAAATTTGCCGCGCGACAAAGAGAGAGGAAACGCCGTCCCATAGTTCCTTCACCGCCCGCGACCTTCCCGTTTTATAAACGGCACGATTAACCGCATAGAGGTGGGCATGAGAAACCGCTGATGATTTAAGGGAATTATAATACGATGCTTTCAATTCTTCGAGGCGGTCAAGGTCTTTGAAATCCGTCCCGCTGATGCAGTCTTTCAGCAGGTCAAAGGCTTCGGAAACCTTTTCTTCAAGGACATCGATGTGAAAGGCGAGCCAGAGCCTCCCCTCATAGGGATTTTTGTTCTCCGTTGCAGAGAAAGAAGCTGCCGAAGCACCAAAACCACCGGTAATCGCCCCAGCCTTTGCCATAGCCTCGCTCCAGGGAATGCCATGCCAGCCCATATCGGTGCAGACATTTGCAAGGAAGGGAATGTAGGGAATATCTTCCGGCGGAAGCACATCCACCGGAAAGAGCACGTCCACATAGACGATGCCGTTCGTCGCTTCCTCGTTTACATAGACTGACAATCCCGCTATATGGCTTCTGCCTGTTTTGATCTCTTCCAAGGGCTGCTGCGAAAGAGCTGCCACGCTGAGGTTCGGAATGAGACTGTCATCTTCAAACGCTGCTTGAAATGAATGCATGGCATCCAAAAGCCGCAGGACATTGTCTTTACCCAGCTTGTCAAGCTGCGCCTTTGCGAGCTTTTTCTCCGTAGCAAGGCGTTTTTTGCTCCATG
>ERZ842401.3012-NODE-3012-length-21546-cov-8.827975_pt1 | contig 21546 bp, 11 predicted proteins | sample MGYA00521270_ERZ842401 | MGnify/ENA primary metagenome ERZ842401 (study PRJEB31892, sample SAMEA3878208) | bioreactor metagenome | biome: Moose rumen | place: Sweden | collected 2011-10 | study: EMG produced TPA metagenomics assembly of the PRJEB12797 data set...
GCGATCTTGTTGATGCTGAACCGCATAGCTGTCCTGTTGCAGCGTATGCTCTTCATCTTCTGGTTCTTGCCTTTCCCCACGGAACCCTTCCGTGGAAACTCGTACAGACGGAACGTCCCGCTCCGTCTGTTATGCCCTCGTAAATGCCCAGGGCGGTGAAATCTGTGCTTAGTCCTGCCATCAGAACGGCATGTCTCCCCATCCGTTGTCGTCCTCGGCGGGCGGAGGTGGCGGCTCTTCGACGGGCGGAGGCGTCTCAAGCGGCGCAGGTTCCTCAACGGGCGGAGGCGTTTCAATGGGCGGCGGAGGTTCCTCAATCGGTGGCGGCGTCTCAATGGGCGCGGAGGGTTCTTCCGCCGGCAAGTCGCGTATCGGGGCGGGTTTCGGTTTTGGCGCGGGAGCCTCCTCCTCGAATTCGCCGCCGAATACCACGATGTCATCATCAGCCCTAACTTGCGGCGTGCCCGTCAGCAACGCGAGAACTGCCGCCCCCGCTATCAATTTTTTTCTCACGTTCATTCCCCTAACTTAACAGTCCTAATCTGATTTTCACGGCGCGGAAACTTGTTGGGCGTGGATTTAATCTTGTCGACGTAGAGCACAGCCCGCGAATCGTCCAAATCGGGCAATGTGACCTCGCGAACGATAACCTTGCCGCCGCCCAAGATTTTAATCGTCGCCCGTGCCTCGTCCAATTCCTCACGATAAGCCTTGCCCTTGAGCGCGATGAATTTTCCGCCGACCCTTACGAACGGCAAGCAGTATTCCGCCAAGACGTTCAACCTTGCCACGGCTCGTGCGGTTACCGCGTCGAATTGTTCACGGAAGGCTTTTTGCTTAGCCAAGTCCTCGGCTCGCCCGTGAATCACTTCCACGCCGTCAAGTTCCAAAGCTACCACGACGCGCCTTAGAAATTCCACGCGTTTATTGAGCGAATCAATCAGCGTGAATCGGATTTGCGGGCGGAAGATTTTCAGCGGTATGGCTGGAAAGCCCGCGCCCGTGCCGATGTCGGCAATGTGTCTTACGTCGGCGAGGAGTGATTCGTCCCACGCGCTCAGCGAATCGATTATGTGTTTTACCGCGAAGTCCTGCGGCTCGGTCAGCGTCGTCAAATTCATTACGCGATTTTGTTCGACGACCAGCCGATAAAATTTTTCGCAAAGTTCAATCTGCGCGGAGCCAAGTCCGAAGGTTGCCAAAGGCTCGCGAAACATTCAAATCATCTCCGCGAATATTTTAGCCGCCGCGCAGGAAGTTTGCAAGCAAAAAGCAACGTGACATTGCCGCGTTGCTTAAATTTAATTGCGAAACGTTTCAAGCCATACAAGCAAGACCGAAATATCGGCGGGCGATACTCCCGAAATTCGCGCCGCCTGCCCTATCGAACGCGGACGCACCTCGGAAAGCTTTTCCCGCGCCTCGACACGTAAATTTGTCATGGCGTAATAGTCGACGCCGGCGGGTATCAGCTTATCCTCCAATCGGTCAAGCTTGGCGGCAAGCTCCGATTGTTTGGCGATATAGCCCTCGTAGAAAATGGCGATTTCAACCTGCGCGGCGGCGTCAGCCGATATGTCGGGCAAGTCGAACGCGGCGCGAAGTTGCTCATACGTGACGCCGGGACGCCTCAACAGCTCGGCAAGCGGCATTGCGTTATGAATTTCGCTTAATCCCAACGCCGCAAGCTTTTGATTGACCTCAACGCTCGGCGTCAGCTTTATCTCGTTGAGCCGTGCCGTCGCCGAATCAATCTCCGCCCGCTTGGTTTCAAAGAGTTGTCGACGTTCGGGCGTGGCAAGCCCTATCCTTATGGCGTGCGGCGTCAATCGCAAGTCGGCGTTGTCCTGCCTCAGCAACAGCCGATATTCCGCCCGCGAAGTCATCATGCGATACGGCTCGTTGGTGCCCTTCGTTACCAGGTCGTCAATCAGCACGCCGATATACGCCTCCGAACGCTTTAGTATCAGCGGCTCGTTGCCCTTGACGTAAGCCGCCGCGTTTATCCCCGCGATTAGTCCTTGCGCCGCCGCCTCCTCGTAGCCGCTCGTGCCGTTCGATTGTCCCGCCGAAAAGAAGCCCGCTACAGATTTGAACTCCAGCGTCGGTTTGAGCTGCAACGGGTCTAAGCAGTCGTATTCTATCGCGTAGCCCGCCCGCATTATCTTGGCGCGTTCAAGCCCCGGTATCGTGTGCAGGAACTCGATTTGCACGTCCATGGGCATTGAGGTCGACATGCCTTGCACGTAATACTCCTGCGTATCCAAACCTTCCGGCTCCAGAAAAAGTTGGTGCCGCTCCTTATCGGGGAAGCGGATAATTTTTGATTCAATCGACGGGCAGTAGCGCGGACCGATACCTTCGATAATGCCGTTCGCCATGGGAGCGCGGTGCAGATTTTTCCTAAGTATCTCGTGGGTGCGCTCGTTGGTGTAAGTCAGCCAACAGTTGACGCGATTGGTCGGCGGCGTCTTCGTCAGGAAGGAAAAATTTTGCGGAGGCTCGTCGCCGCTTTGAAGCTCCATTTTGTCGAAGTCCAAAGTTCTTGCGTCGACGCGGGCGGGCGTGCCGGTCTTGAAGCGCATGAGCTTGACGCCGAGGTTCCTAAGGTTATCGGAGAGCTTAAGCGCGGCGCGTTGCCCGTTGGGTCCGCCGTCGAAGATACTTTCGCCGATGATGATTCGCCCGCTAAGGTAGGTGCCGCTTGCCAAGATAACCGCGTCCGCCAAAAAAGTTTCGCCCGTCTCCGCGCAGAGTCCGACGACTTTACCGCCCTCGACGAGGATATTTTCAATCAGCAACTGCTTGAGGTCTAAACCGTCGACGTTTTCGCAAGTGCGTTTCATGGCGGCTTGATAGATTTTCTTGTCGGCTTGAGCACGGAGGGCGCGGACGGCGAAGCCCTTGCCGGTGTTGAGCGTGCGGAACTGGATACAGGTTTGGTCGGCGGCGATACCCATTTGCCCGCCGAGGGCGTCCAGTTCGCGGACGAGGTGACCTTTAGCCGGACCGCCTATCGACGGGTTGCAAGGCATCATCGCCAAATTTTCCAGCGACAGCGTTGTCAGCAACGTCTTGCAACCCAGCCGCGCCGAGGCAAGAGCCGCCTCTATGCCCGCGTGCCCCGCCCCGATTACTATCACGTCGTACTTGTCAGCTGTGAACAAATTCTTTCCTCCTCAAAATTTTAATGGTACAATCGGCAAAAATTTTATGCGGGGTGCGAAAATGGCTTACGATTTGATAAACGCCGATTGCTTTGATTGGCTGACTCAATGCGACGCGAACAGCATAACCGCCATAGTCACCGATCCGCCTTACGCCGTCAAAGAATACAGCGAAACGGAGCTTGAAAAGCAACGTTCCGGCAAGGGCGGCGTTTGGCGAATTCCTCCCGCGTTCGACGGACATAAACGGCAACCGTTACCGCGCTTCTCCGTCATAAACGACGACCCCAAAGCGCGACGGGACGTTTACGAATTCTTTACGGCGTGGGCGATGTTGGCGTTGCGCGTGTTGGTGCCGGGCGGTCACGTGTTCATAGCGTCGACGCCGTTGTTGTCGGACGTATTGAGCTTGGCAATGCGCACGGGCGGCTTTGAGCGGCGCGGCGAGATAATCAGGACGGTATCGACCTTGCGCGGCGGCGACCGCCCTAAGGGTGCCGAAGACGAATTTGCCGAGACTTCCGTTATCCCCAAGGGCATGTGGGAACCGTGGGGGCTTTACCGTAAGCCGCTGTCCGAAAAGACCGTTGCCGAGAATTTAAGACGTTGGAACGCGGGCGCACTCCGTCGTGAAGATAAAGATACTCCGTTCGGCGATTTGATTCAAAGCGTCAAGACGCCGCAGATTGAACGCGACATTGCTCCGCACCCCAGCTTGAAGCCGCAAAATTTCTTGCGGAAGATAGTTTACGCCGCGTTGCCGACGGGCAAGGGAATTATCCTCGACACGTTCAGCGGCAGCGGCTCGACCTGCGCGGCGGCCGTTCATTTCGGTTACGACTGCATTGGCGTCGAGCGCGACGAGCAATTTTATAACATGAGCAAAGTTGCTGTGCCGAAGTTGGCGGCTCTGTATCCGAGCTTGTTCACTCAAACGGCGAATGCGGAGGTATCGGCAACACGTCGGAAAGTTTCTCACGCGCCCGTTTCATCTGAGCCGTTATTTTAATCGCGTCGAAGTTTAAATACGCCGTGCCGTCGCGCAACTTAGCGGTGCCGATACTGTTCGTTACGTAAGTCTCCGTGCGTTGTTCTCTATTGTCAAAAATCTGATAGCAAATGACGATATGCCAGCCGCTGTGCCCGTTATGCCCTTCGCCGCCTTTGAAGGGCTTTTTTGTCGCCTTAATCTCTAAACCCGTCGATTTAGATTCGTGTAGGAGGTCGGGATAAGCTCGCTCGTTATTTCGCGAATCAGCTTGAAAAGCTCTTGCGCCTCACTTGAGCTTGAAATACTGCTCGTCGTCGACGGGCTCCAGCCATTCGTTGGAGGAGTCTTCGGCAGGGATTTCAACTGCCAAATGCGAAAACCAACTGTCAGCCGCCGCGCCGTGCCAATGCTTGACTTCGGGGGCAATGTTCACCACGTCGCCGGGCTTTAGGGCTTGCGGAGCCTTGCCCCATTCCTGATACCAGCCGCGCCCGCCCGTCACCAGCAGGATTTGCCCGCCCTTATGGTGCACGTGCCAATTATTGCGGCAACCGGGCGAAAACGTCACGTTGTGAATCGCGCCGCCCGTTTTGGTAAGCGGATTCAGATACGCCTGCCCGATGAAATACTTGCTGAACTGTTCGGGCAAAGGCTTGCCGACCTCGAACACGCTCGGATTTTGAATTTCTGCCATGTCTGTCACTCCTTGGAATTTTTACAACTTAATACAAGAATCAAAGCCGTTAATGACTTTGTGTTTCACGCGCCCGCCGTTCTCCGCAATGAAATCTTCAACGAGCATTTTTTGCGGCACGCCGTCCTTTTTAACCGTTATGACCTTATCGCCGCCCGCGTTCAAGCTCACGGGATAAAGGGCGATAGTCTCCACCACGACGCCGTTTTTCTTGATTAAGAGAAATTCGTCGCCGTTCTCGTCCGTAACCTTGACGTGTTCGACGCGGTCTTTGGAACGATTCATTTTCCTTCTGATTGACATGGAAATTTCTCCTTTCGTATCGAGCCTCACTCTTCCTTCACGTCCGACCATTCGAGATTATCGGCGTGATTATTGAACTTGTTGCCGTCTTTGTGGCGCACGTAGGGCTTATTATCGGGATTTGGCACGAAAGCTTGAGCCGTGAGGTACGCAACGGGGAAGGTTTTATAGGTGCCGTCCTTTTCCAATGTAACGACCAAATTGCCGCGCTCGTCTAACTGCGGTAAAAGTATCTCTCCGTTGTGTCGACGCATTTTCCTTCTGATTGACATGAAAGCCCTCCTTTTGTCAGCGGACGATTAGGACGCAGTGCTTGACGGGTTCAATCTGCGCGGCGTCACTTAACGTCGTTGTGAAAATATTTTCGTCGGGGTAGGAGAGGCGGGCGCAAATTGTGACTGTCGAATCTTCAGCCCAGCCGCACTCAAGCAGTATCGCCGATATGGTTGCGGAATTAAATTCGCCGTCCGTCAAAAGCCCAAGGACTTTATCCGCCGTGTATTGCAAGAGTTCCCGCGCAGGTTGCCGACCGTGGAAGCTTAACAGCGTGGCGTTATGCCAGGGCATTGCCAACCTTGCAAAGGCCAGTTGCATTGCGCTGATTGACGGAATGACTTCGAGCATTGACGGCGGGAAATTCTTCCTAAGCAGGTCTAGCAGGGAATAATAGCCGGGGTCGCCGCTTACCATTACCGTTACGTCGCCGATTGAAATTTTGTCGCGTATGAATTGGAGCGTAGCGTCGAGGTCGCCCGTTATCGCGCAGGTTGTCTGTTGAGTTGCGGCAAATTGAGCGAGGGCGCGTCTGCCGCCGACGAGGAATTGAGCCGAATGAATCCGTTTGAGGGCGGCGGGCGTAATGAAGTCCTCATTGCCCGGACCGATACCCGCCATGATTATTTTATGCAAGCCTATCACCTCCGCCCGCCAATTCTGCAAGCCGCGCAGATTTTCCTGCCGTATTTTTTTACTCCCTAATTCCCAATTCCTAATTCCTAAACAAAAAGACAGCCCCGATTTCTCGGAGCTGCCTGAGAGGTCTTACTTAATATCTGTGGCTTGAAGCCGATAGAGTTTACTTTTTGTTACTGCCGAATGTGACGAGACTGCTCTGCTTGGTGAGCGTGGTGAGGTCGGAACTGCTGAAGGCTTGCGTGTCTGCCAAGTCGCCGAGCGCACTGCCTGAGGTTATCGCGCTGAGGTCGCTGTCCGCCGTAAGGAAGTTGTCCGATTCGAGCAAATCAGCCGAGGCGACGCCTTTCACCGACTTGTTGTCGTTCAAATCGTAAACGGTAAGCGTCTTTTCGTTAAAGCCTTCCAGCGTAATCGTGCCGGTTGTAGTGCCGTTCTTGACGGTGACAATAACATCACTGCCCGACTGTTTGGCGGTAACCGTGCCCTCGATTTGGAGAATGTCCGTGCCGTTGGTGAAGTTAGCGATAACGTCGTCGCCGTCGCCGCTCTTGTAGACGAACCTGTTGCCCTTTGAAGATGTGCCCAGGTCGATGTAGTCGTCGCCCTTGCCGCCGGTGACAGTCACCTCGTCGCCGTCAACCGAGATGCTGTCCGCACCCGTCGAGCCGACAATCGCGCCGTCTTCGTAGTTGCTGATCTCATAAGCGAAACTGCCGCTGACCGTCACGGCTTTGGTGAGTTCGTCGCCGTCCAACGAGATTGTCGAGGTGGCAACGTCGAAGTAAGGATTGAACGACGCGGAATCCACAACGCCGTTGACGGAGGCAAAGGTCTGGTTGGTGCCGCCCTTCTTGTAGGTGACTGCAGTGCCGTCGTCCGAAACAACATAGCCGTTCGTAGCCGTGCCCTTCAGAGCCGCCGCCGTCGCGCTCGTCTTTGCCCAAGCCGTCGTGCTGTCGTCTATTCCGTAAGTCGTCACGTCGTCGCCGAGTACCAGCGTATAACCGTCCGTGGAGGTGACTTTCACGCCGCTCGTTGTGAGGTTGCTCGTCGACAGCGTGATAGTCTTTTCGGTTTCGTTGAACATGGTATCGGCGTTGAAAGACTTGACACCGGTAACGGTGGCGATTGTGCCGCCCGTAACGTCTGCTTGCTTGTTGTACTTAATCGTATTGCCGTTAAGCGTGTAGTGTTCGGGCGTAACCGTCTTGTAGGTGGCGGTGGTGCCGCTGACTGCCCAAATTTCCTCTTCATCAGATTTAGTAGCGGTGTCGAGCGCAAGGGTATATCCGCTGCTAGTGAAGGTGACATCCTTGGTGGTGAGGGCATTATCCGAAACGGTGACAGTATTGCCGTCGACAGTGATGCCGTCGATTACGCCTTCCGTCAAGGTCGCCTTGGGGTTGAGGTTGGTGAGCGTCACGAGGGTATTGGCTCCCGCCTTCGCCGCCGTGTAGGTAATCTTGCCGTCGGTGCCGAGCGTGTAGCCCGCCGAGGTGTTCTGCATGAACTTGGCAGTGCCGTTGCTGAAAGTCCAATACGGCTCCAGACCTGTCGGAGAGGGTACGTCGCCGCCCAAAGCAAGCTTGTAAGTCTGACCTTTGCCGTTGCTGAGCGATACGTTCGTGGTGCTCAAGACGTCGGCGTCGAGAACAATCTCTTTGTCCTTGAAGGTGATACCGTCAATCTTGCCGTCGGTGACCGTCAAGCCCTTCTTAAGCCCGCTAATCGTGACGAGGTCGTTCTTGGCGTCCGCCGCCGCAGTGTAGGTGATTGAAGTATCGCTTGCCTTCTTGTAATAGGCGGAGTTGTAAGTCTTGTAAGTCGCCGTGGTGCCGCTGACTGCCCAAGCTTGCGTTTCGGTCGGTGTCGTGGCAACAGAACTGCCCGCCGTCGTCGTGTCGAGATCAAGCTTAAACTTGGTGTCGCTGCTCTTGTTGGAAAGCGTGACTGCCGAAGTGCCGAGCATGTCGTTCGTAAGCGTGATCGTGCTACTGCTGACTGCGCCGTTGACTTCGGAAGGTTTGACGCCGCTTGCAAGCCCGGTGATTGTAGCCTTGACCGTGCCGCCCTTGGTGTTGAACGCGGAATAGGTCGCGGTCTTGCTGTCCTTCGAGAGCGTGTAGCCCGCCGTGGTGCCCGTCGCGTAGGTCGCCGTCGTGCCCTTGACAGACCAGACAGCCGTTGTACCCGTGCTGTGCGGCGAATCAACTTTATCGTTTTGGAGAGCCAGCTTGTAGCCGTTGCCGCTGAGGACGATGTTTGTGCTGCCGTTGGCAAGCAATTCGCTCGGCAAGGTGATTGTCCGCACGCCATCCACTATATCCTCGGAAACAACATTGGTAAGGGCTGTTGTACCTTCGGGCAGACCCGTGAGCGTCGCCAGAGTGAATGTCTTCGTGTCGGTGACTTTGGTTATCGTGCCGCCGTCGCAGAAGTATGCAGGATTTTGGGTTGTGCCCGTAACGGTTTGCTTGAGCGTCGCCGTGGTGCCCGTGACTTCCCACTCTGCATTACTGTCGCCGCCCGTTACGCCGTTGGTTATGCTGCTGAGCGCGAGGGTGTATTCGCCGCCCGTGAGTTCAACCTTATCGCCGAGCAAGCCTGCATTGCTTATCGTGACAGTCTTATCATTAACCGTAATGCCGCTGATTGTGGTATTGGTGCCGCTGCCGCTAATCGAGAAGCTGTTAAGCCCGCTCAAGACAGCCCGCGTGGTGCCCGTCGCCGTGTAGTTGATACTCGTGGAGCCGGAGCCGACAGAATAGCCCTTGGTGGAGACGGTGTTCAGAATCGCGACGCCCGTTCCGCCACTTGTCCAATAGGCTACGGTGTTGCCGTTATTAACGGTACTGCTGAGACCGAGCGTTACGTTGACGTTGGAAATGCCGCCCGCAACAGAGACGTCCGTCGTGCCGAGAGCCGCTTTGTCGAGCGTGATTGTGTAGCCGCTTGCACTGGTGCCCGCAACGGAGATACCTGCAATGCTACCTGTGGCGTCGGGCTTGAGACCGCTTGCCAGCCCCGTGAGGGTTGCAATGGTTTCTGCGCCGATAGACGCATTCGAGTAAGCAACAGAGGAGCCGTTTGTGGCGACGGTGTAACCCGCAGGCGTGAAGTCCTTAACCGTGGCGGTGGTGCCGCTTACAGTCAACTTGTAGCCCGCCGTCGCCTTAACAGCCGCGTACTTGCTGCCGTTTGCGCTGTCCACCGTGTCGAGTCCGAGCTTGTAGGTTACATCGTCGTTTGAATCTTTGTCCGTAATTTTTGCAATGCCGGTGCCGAGGACGCGCTTGTCAAGCATAAACACACTTGTGCCGCTGAGAGTCATGCCGTCGATAGAGCCGTCCGCGTTAACTTTAAGCCCCTTCTTGAGACCCGTGACTTCCGCGAGGGCAGACGTGCCGGCTTTGGTTGCCTTGGTGCTGTAGGTCAACTTGGTGCCGTCGGTGCTGAGCGTGTAGCCTGCGGTGTCGGCTTTGTAGAGGTTTGCGGTAGTCGTGCCGCTTACCGTCTTGACTTCCCAAAGCGTGCCGCTTTCCGCGCCCGCCAAATACTTCGCGGTTTCGGTATCGGCAGCTGCAGACAGCGCGTAGTTCTTGCCCGTGAGCGTGATGTTGCTCTTCGCGCTGATAGCGTCGGAGGACAGGGTGATTATCTTCTTGCCGCTGCCGTTGGTATCAACATTGCCGTCGCCGTCCGTGTCAAGGGTAATGCCGGGGATTGTGTTGTTCGTAACCTTGAGACCCTTGGTTATGCCCTTAATCGTCGCCTCGGTTGTGGTGTACTTCGCCTTGCTGTAGGTGAGCGTGCGATTGTTGGTGAGGGTGTAGCCTGCCGACTTGCCGCTCTTCAAGGTCGCGGTGGTGCCGCTTATCGACCAGGCAGAAATGTCTTCAAGCGTCGTAGTTTTGTCGTTTTCCATGGCGAGCTGATATTGTTGCCCCGAACCGTTGGTGAGCGAGATTGTCGAGGTACCTTTGTTAATCAGTTCGTCCGACAAGGTGATTATGTTGCCGCTTACGGTTATGCCTGCGACGGTGCCGTCGTTGTTCAAGGCGAGATTCTTGGGCAGACCCTTAATCGTGAAGAGCGTGGTTTGAGACTTGCCAGCCGCCGTGTAGGTGAGTTTGCCGTCCGCGTAAGTCCAGCCGGCGGTTTGCCCGCGTTTGACGGTCAAGGTCGTGCCGCTGTAAGTCCAGGTTTCGCCGCTCGAATCGGAATTGACAGCCGAGCTTGCGCTGAGCGAGTAGGTGATACCGTCGGAGTCGTTGTTGTCGGTTACGGTAGTAGTCTTCGCGGTGCCGAGGACGCTCTTCGCCAAAGTGATTGCGCCGCCGCTTGCCACGGAGATACCGCTAATCTTGCCGGTGGTTGTATCGACTTTAAGACCGCTCTTGAGGCCCGTGATTGTTGCCGCCGTAGAGCCGCTGCCCTGCGTTGCGGCGGAATACTTGATGGTCGGCTTGGTAGCAGTATTGTTAATCGTCCAGCCTGCCGAGGTGCCGTCTTTGAGCGTGGCGGTCGTGCCGCTGACCTTCCAAACGCCGCTGATACCCGACAATGCCGTCGGTGCGACAGCAATGCTGTTGCCGCCGGCAAAGGAGAGCGAATAGCTGCCCACGTAACCGGTCTTTGTGCCGTTGGTGAGCGTTACCGTGCCGCTTGCCGGGAAGACATCATCGCTCAACAAAATATTGTTTCCGCTGATCGAAATGCCGCCGCTGATCGTGTTCGTGTAGACGCCGTTCGCGAAAGTATCGGTTACCGTGAGACCCTTTTGGAGACCCGTGATTGTCGCGTAGGTGCCGAGGGTTTGTTCCTTAACGTAAGACCACGTGTTATTGTTGGTGAGCTTGTAGTGCGCGGGGATAATGCGCTTATAGGTGGCTGTTGTCCCGCTGACGCGCCACACGTCGACGCCCTTGCCTGTGCCGCTTTCGCCGCCGCTGACGATGTAATCTTTATCGGTGAGGATACTGCCGAAGTAGTAAGACGTCTCTTTGGTTGTTGTTTCGGCGGCTGCGCCGCTTGCCGTAGTGGTATTTGAAGCGGGCAGGACGAACTCGTAATTGTTGCCCTTGAGCGTGAGCTTAGTCGTGGCTTTGAGCAGATCTTCGGTAACTGTAACAGGGATTTTACCGTCAGTGTCTGCTTCGCCGAGCGTCAAGTATTTGCCTTCGGTGGTTATTTCGTTGAGCGTGACGTTCTTGGGAAGTCCGCTGATAGTCAACAGGGTTGCGGCGGTTTGCGCCTTCGAGTAGGTGACTTTGGTGCCTGTGTCGTTGACAGTGTAGCCTGCCGAGATGTCGCCTTTGAGGGTGGCTGTCGTCTTGTTGAGGCTCCAGGTCTTGCTTTCGGACAACGTGGGGCTGGCAACCGTTGAGTCGAGCACAATCTTATACTCGGTGGCGTTCGCCCCCTTTGCGTTGGTGAGCGTGACGGTTGCCGCGTTGAGGGCGTCTTCCTTCAAGATAATCGCGTTGTCAGCCGCACTCAAGCCTAAGGAGCTGTAGGCTGATTGCTCGGTACTGGTGAGGTCGTTGTAAAGAACAATGTCGCTTGCGTCGACGTTCTTGTTGAGACCCTTGAGCGTTATGATTGTCGTCGAGCCCTTCGGTGCCGTGTAGCTGATAGACTTGCCGTCGGAGGAGGGCGTGTAAGTGGCAGCCTCCGTAGAAGTCTTGCAAGTTGTGGTTGCGCCGTAGCTCCAAACCTTAGTTGCGCTTGTCGAGCCGTCGGAGGAATAGGCGAGCGTGTAATTGCCGTTGCCGGTCTTGTTGGTGAGCTTGGCAGGCGTCTTGGTATTGGTGCCGAGAGCCGCTTCGGAGATTTGGATTGTGCCTGAAGATGCGCTCGTGGGAATTACGTTGATACCCTCGACTGCGGCGGGTCTGTCGGCAATGCTTGTAGCCTTAATGCCGCTCTTAAGCCCCGTGACAACCGCCAGGACTTTGGCGTTCTCTGCGGCGTTGTATTCGACCGTGTTGCCTTTGAGCGTGTAGTAAGCCGCTCTGTCTTGCTTATAGGTGGCAGTGGTGCCGCCCGCCAGCCAGTAGTTGACGGTGTTGAGGCTGTCGGTAGAAACGTCGGAGCCGAGTGCCAAAGAATAACCGTTGTTGCCTGCGATAACCACGTTGGAGGTATCGAGCACGTAGTTGGAAAGCTCAATGGTCTTGTCCGCTACGCTGATGCCCGTAATGCTACCTTCGGAATCTGCGGCGGTGCCCTTCTTCAAGCCCGTAATGGTGGCGAGAACGTCGCCGTTGGAGCCCGTCTTTGCCGCCGTGTAGACTATGGATCTGGAGTCGCTACCGAGCGTGTAACCTGCGCCGGTGCCTTTGAGATACTTGGCGGTTACGGTCTTGGTGCCTTCGGTCGTCCAATATTCATCTTCGGAATCAAAGCCGTATACTGAGGCGTTGGCGTCGAGTGCAAGCTTATAGATGCTGCCGCCCGTGAGCTGGACGTTTTTGTTGGTAAGTGCGCTTTGCGATACTATGAAGGTGTTATTATCAGCACTTATCGATACGACGCTTGAATTTGCGCCGACGGAGAGACCTGTAATCTGCGCGGCAACACTAACATTAGGTGCCGTATAGGTGATATGCGTACTGTCGCGGAGCGTCCAGCCTGCTTCGGTGATTTGCTGAACATTGGCGGTGCCGTATTTAAAGACAAGATCGACATCGCCAAGCATAAAGCCGACTTTTCCGTCTTTGCTACCGGTGCCGTCGCCGACGACAGAGCTACCGGTGTCTTGCGCCAGCGAGAGACCGAAGCTGATACCGTCGTCCGCATAGGTGTCGGTGAGGGTAATGGCTCCCGCGCCGAGGACGCTTGTATCCAACTTGACTACGCCGCCGACAACCGAGATACCGGCAAGAGTGTTGGTTTTCGCAGTATCGGCGAGGCTTAGACCCGTGATGTTGGCAAGGGAAGCAGTCTTAGCCGCCGCGTAGGTAATGCTCGTGGAGTCGGAGCCGAGTATCCAACCTGCCGAATAATCTTGCAGGTAAGTGGCGGTGCCGTTCTTGACAACCCAATAAGCACTACCGTTAACAGAAGGAGCAACATTTTCAGCGAAGCTGAGCGAGAAGTTGTGTACGGTGTCGTTGTCGTTCTCGACGATTGAGATCGCAGTCGTGTCGAGCGCGTCTTTGCCTATCTTAATAACGAAGCCGTTCGCCGTAACGTTAGATGTGGTCGCGGTGGTCTTAAGTCCGCTGATAGTGGCAATGCCCCTGGTCGTAGGTGCGTGGTAGGTGATAACCTCCGAATTGTCGCCGTCATAGTAAGCCGTTACGGTACCCGTGAGAGTCGCAGTGCCGCGAGTGACAGCCGCAACAGACGCTTTATTGGTTTCGTTGTAGTTGATTAAGTCTGAATTTTGATTGACGTCACTGTCGAGCAAGAATTTATAATCGTAGTTGCCCGAAATGTCCGCGCTCGTGACAGAGACAGGGTTGGTGCCCAGTGCGCTCAAGCCGAGCAAGATGATACCTTCACCGTTCGGCAGTAAGCTGACGTTGGCTGCGGCTGCGGCGGTACTGAGACCCGCAATGGTAGCCAGAGCTTTAACGCTGTCCGCCGCGTGATAGGTGATGGAGTAGCCCGCCAATTCATAGTAAGCCGAGGTGCCGCCCATGATTGAGGCGTTGGAATTGCTAACCGTGACCGAAGCGTCGACGCCCGAATCGATGACTTCCGTATCGGGAACGAGGCTGTCGAGCTCAAAGCTGTAGCCGTCACCCGCGATCGAGACGGTAGCACCGTCTGTAACAGGGAGTACGCTTTCAGACAGAGTGAAGACTTTGCCGTCGAGAGCAATGCCGCCGATTGCTTCGACGCTGGCAGTGTTGGTTACGTTGGTTGCGCTGAGACCGCTGATAGTCGCGATACCTTGACCCAACGAAGCTCCTTGATAAGTAATGGTGTTGTCGCCGAGAATCCAGCCCGCGTCGGTATCGTATTGGTAAATGACGGTGCCGCTTGAGGCGGAGTAATACGGAGCGTTGTCCTTAAGTCCCCAAACGGTGAGGCTGTCTTTTGTGCCAACTGCAGAGTCGTTGGCATTGAAGGCGAACTTGTAAACGGTGCTTGCCGCCGCGTCCGATTCGCGAGTTATGCTTGCGGTGCCGGTGCCGAGGATTGCGCTGTCGAGGATTGTAACCGTGCCGCCGTTGACGGAAATAGCCGCCGTGACAGACGCATTGCCGTTAAGCGAGTCGGCGGTTGCGCTCGTGGACAACCCCGTTATCTTGGCATAGCTCTTGTAAGGAGTTGCACCCGACATCGCGTTGGTGTAGGTAATTTCCCTACCGGCTTTGGTGCCCGTGGTTACGAGCGTCCAACCTTCTGCCTGGTCTTCCTGATAATAAGCCGCGCTGTCGCTTCTGATATACCAGTGTGCGCCGCTGAGGTCGAATCCGAACTTATCATCGCTGTCTTTCGCACCGAGCGAATCAACCAAGCTGAACGAGTAATCGCCGCCCGTGAGGGAAGCACCGTTGGCACTGAGCGCGCCTTGCTGAATCTTGATTGTGTTGCCGTCGAGCGCGATAAGCGAATCGTTGACATCGGAGGCAAGTCCCGTGACGCTTGCAAGGATGTTGTCTACAGCATCCGTGTAGGTCAAGATTGTGTCGTTCGAGCCGAAGACCCAGCCCGCGTCGCGAGTGTTTTTAACGTAGACGGTACTGCCGGCGAACGAAAGCCCCGTGGCTATGCTTGCGTTCGTGATGTCGGGCAGGTCGGTATAGCTGCTGTCGAGGGCAAGACTGTAGTTGAGCGATGCCTCTGAGCTGCTTGTGATGCTAATCATGCCACTTGAGGCATAGGACGCGGCGGCACCGATAACAATCGAATTCAGCTTAACAACACCGTCGTCGCCAATACTAGCGAGATTATCGAGGTTTGCTTTGGTGACGTCGCCTTGGAGTCCCTCAATCTTGAAGAGGTATTGAGAGGAGCCGCCCGCTATCGATTCGAGGTAGCTAATCTGATTTTGGGCGGCATTGACTGACCAGCCCGCGTCGGTGTCGTAGGTGTAATAGGCAACCCGACTGCCGCCGGTGCCTTCGACTTTCCAATAAGGCGCGTCTTTGTGAGCTATCGCGCCGAGTTTGGCAGCCGTGTCGGTGCCGTTCTCCGTAAGCAGAATTTCATAGTTTACGTCTGCCTCGGTGAAGCTAATTTGTGCGACCTTGGTGCTGTCTTTGACGAGGATATCCGTGCTGATAATGATTTGTTTGGCGGTGTCGTCGACCGTAATGCTGTTGATGTCGGGGAGGTCGTTCGAGCCTTTGACAGTCGCGAGATTGCTGAGTCCGCTGATGGTAAAGATATTAGAGTTGCCGCCCTGCGCTGTGTAGTCGATGACGGTACCTGCGGCATTGAGCGACCAGCCCTCTTGGGTGTAGTGGGTATAGGAAGCATTACTGCTGCCCGCTATCATCCAGTAGTTGCCGCTGTCTTGCCCGCCGAAGCTCGAAACAGACGAGTCGCCGTCCACGAGCTGAAGTTTGTAGCCCGCGCCCGTAATGGAGGCGTCCGCTTGCGAAAGTGCGCCGAGTTGCAACGAGATAACTTTGTTGTCATAGGAGACAAGCGAATCGTTGAGGACGCTTGAGAGACCCGTAACGCTGGCAAGGGTGGTATCAATCGCCGTCTGATAGGACAAGTTTGTATTGCTTACGATAGACCAGCCCGCGTCGCGAGTGTCTTTGACGTAGACGATGCCGCTGCTGTCGAAGCCGGAAAGCCCCGTGGCTATGCTTGCGTCCGTTACGTCGGAAACGCCGTTTGCCAAGCCGAGGCTGTAATTTCCGCCGTTGGCAGTGGTAAGACTGACTACGCTGCTTTCGGCGGAATTGAGTACATTATCCGTGAGCTTGATAACGCCGTCGCCGTCAATGACGAGACCTTTCATTGCTACAGAGTCGACAGCGGTGGAGAGCCCCGTGATAATCATGAGGGCTTTGGCTGTGGAGCCGCTTGTCGCCTCGGTGTAGGCAATGAGGCTGTCTTTGACTTCCCAGCCCTCGGCGGTGTTGAAGACGAAATGCGCCGTCGAGCTTTGACCGCTTATCGCCGATTCGCCGACGTACCAGTAAGCCGACGTAGAATCTTCGCCGAAGCCGATTTTGGACGCGCCGCCCGCAGTGTTACCGTCTTTCAACCAGAAGGTGTAGCCGGTGCCGCCGCTGATTGAGGCGTCTTTGGTATCAAGGACGTTAGAGGAAACAGTAACATTGAGCGAATCAACAGCTATGCCGCTGATAACGGAAGGTTCGCCCGTCGTCGCCTGCAAGTTGGAAAGCCCGTCGATAGAGAAGCGGACATCAATGGAAGATTGGTCGGTGTGATCGATACGGGTCGCCGTAGTGTACTTCCAGCCTTCGTGGGTGTAGTGCTGATAAGTGGCGGACTCGCCGCTGACAACCCAATAGTTGCCGCTGTCTTCAAAACCGAGCGAGCTTGCAACAGAGCCGTTTGCGTCGATAAGCGCGAACGAAAGACCGTACTCTTCGTTTCTATTGATATAGAGATTCGTGCTACTGAGTGCACCCTGCTTGAGGTTGATTGTCCTTGTGCCGGTGACGTAGACTTCGGCGTCGTCGCCCTCCCAATCTGCGCCTGCTTTGAGCCCCGTGATAGTCGCGAGCGTCTTGCTTTCGGGTGCGAGGTAATTTACAGCCATGGAATTGCCCGAAAGGCTGTAGGACTTATACGTCGTGCCGTAAATTTCAAAGTTTGAGCTGTTAAGGCTTACGAACGCCGCGACGGAAGGATTGACATTGCCGCTTGCGCCGTAGACAGAATCTGCCCCCGTGAGCGCGAGCGAAAGCGAATAATTCTTCGTGCCCGAAATGCTGCCAATCGACAGGGTTACGCCGCTGTCTTTGAGGTCGGGCAAATCCAAGATGAGGATGTCTTTGCTTGTGCCGCCGAACTCAACCGACGCGCCCGAATCAAGTCCCGTGAGTGTCGCGAGAGGCTGATTTGCCAACGACGGATGATAGGTTACAACGTTTTCCTCAATGGTGTGGTAGGAATTCAGATTGCCCAAAACAGACGCGTTGCCGCCACTGTCAACAGAAGAAACCAAAGTGGGGTTGCCGTTGACGGAAGCTTGTTGAACGATTGCGGAGCTGAGAGCAAAACTGAACGCAACGCTGTCGTTGGGGTCGGTGTCCACGAAGGTCGTCAACGAATTTCCATTGGCACCCCCCGCCGCAAGAACGCTCGAATTGAGAACCGTGATGGTTACAGCAGACGCACTGCCGGTGGTAGCGAAGTTATCCCCGAAGTTTACACTGGAGATATTGCTTGCCAACCCGCTTATACTCGCGAAAGCCGTCGCCGTGTTGGTGCCGTTGGTGCTCAATGAAGTCTTCGCTGCGGTGTAGGTGATCCTGTTGCCGTCTTCGTTAATTGTCCAACCTTCGTCGGTGTTGTACTGCCAAATAGCCGTGGTCGCATCGTCGGCGTGGTACCAATAAGGCTGATTTTTGTGTGCGCTCAAGCCGTAAATCGATTCGCCTGCCTCGGTTCTTACCGAAGAGGACAACGCGTTGGCGAACACGAGCTTGTAAGCACCTTCTGCGTCTTCGGCAGTGGTGAGCGAAATGCCGCTACTCGTCGTGCTTAAGGCTTTTGAGTGGATAGCGAAGCTTGTGACAGTTGAACTTGTCGAGTGGGAAACAATCGCATCTGTTCCGCTGGCAACCCAACCTTGCTGAAGGGTGCTGTTATTTGATGAAACAACATTAAGCGTGCTTTGGAAACCGCTGAGAGTTGCGACACCGGCGGCAACGGACGGAGTATAGTCGACGTGCAGTGAATCGTTGAGCGTCCAGCCTTGATTCGTGTTGTCCAAGTAGATTGCGGTCTTGTTGTTGTTCGTGCTTGGGATTGACCACGAAGACGCGAGCGAATCGAAACCGAGACTGTCGACAGCGGAGTTAGATGCGTTTACGAGCTGAAGCTTGAAGCCCCAATCTTTGGCGGCATCAATCGACGCAGCTGTAAGCGATACGCCGAGGGTTGTGAGGTCGCTCGTATCCAGCTGAATGGCTTTGCTTTCGTTGCCGAAAGTAAGGCTTGCGCTTTGGTTGAGACCACCTATCGTCGCCAGGTTGTGCTCTTGCGAGTCGGTGTGGAAGACAAGAACGTTGCCCGCATCATAGTACCAATCGTTCAGCTTGCCTTGGACGGTTGCATTACCGCTACCATCTGTTGTGCTGAATTTGAGGCTCGAAGCGTTAATGGAAGCCGCCGTGGCGAGACCATCTGCCAGGTCAAGATTATAATTATTAGTGGAGGTCAGCGTGAGTGACGCATTGTTGCTCAACCCTGCGAATGCCCCCGCTCCCAGCTTGACAGTCTTTTTGTTTGAATCTGTTTCGACAGTTGCGGCAGCCGAGATGCTGGCGGCGTTCAGCGAAGTGCTGAAGCCGCTGATTGTGAATAGAATGTTACCTTGTGGATCGTTGTACTGTGCTGTGCCTTGTGCAAATGACCAGCCTCCTCCTGTTGCTGTTGCCATGAGTTATCCTCTCCTTTCCATAGTTACAAAAAACCGAACAACACTTCCCTGTTGCGGTTTACATTATAAAGAATAAAAGTAAATGGTGCAACAATTTGCCGGAAAAATTTTTATTTAAATTTGATTAGCGGCTTACGGTCGTTGGGAATTTTGGCAGGAAAAGGCGCGGCGGCGTTTAATATTCAATTCCGAGGAGGCTGACTTATGGCATTGCTTGAAATAAAAAAGGCGGGCGACCCCGTCTTGAAACAAATTTGCGCTCCTGTCGAGAAGATTGACAAGCGGCTTAGGAATTTCCTGGACGATATGGCTGAGACGATGTACGCGTCCGAAGGCGTGGGCATAGCGGCTCCGCAAGTCGGCAAGGCGATTCGCGTCTGCGTCGTGGACGTGGACAAGAAGACCCGCTACGATTTGATTAACCCCGTCATCACGTATCGTGAGGGCGTGGCTGTCGACCAAGAGGGCTGTCTGTCTTGCCCCGACCTGTTCGGCGACGTGGAGCGGGCGGCTAAGATTCGCGTCGAGTACACGAATCGTTTCGGCAAAAAGAAATTGCTGGAGGCGGAGGGCTTGCTTGCCCGTTGCATTCAGCATGAGCTTGATCATCTGGACGGGCAGCTGTTTATCGACATCGCCAAGAATATCACGCAGGGCAGAAAAAAAACGGAGGATTAAAGCCTCCGCGCAGATGAGTATCTCCGACGACTAATCGGGGATACTTTTTTTGGCAAGCCGAATCAGCACCCGCGTTATCCTCACGCCCTCGACCTCCTCGACGTAAAAGGTATTGCCCTCGAATGCCGCCGATTGTCCGACTCGCGGCTCGCCGCCCAACTTATCATTGAGCCAGCCGCCCACCGTGTCGACGTCCTCGTCCTCAATCGCAATGCCGAATTCGTCTTCCAAGTCCTCCGGCAACATCACGCAGGGCAGAAAAAAAACGGAGGATTAAAGCCTCCGCGAAGATGAGTATCTCCGACGTCTAATCGGGGATACTTTTTTTGGCAAGTCGAATCAGCACCCGCGTTATCCTCACGCCCTCGACCTCCTCGACGTAAAAGGTATTGCCCTCGAATGCCGCCGATTGTCCGACTCGCGGCTCGCCGCCCAACTTATCATTGAGCCGACCGCCCACCGTATCGACGTCCTCGTCCTCAATCGCAATGCCGAATTCGTCTTCCAAGTCCTCCGGCAACATCACGCAGGGCAGAAAAAAAACGGAGGATTAAAGCCTCCGCGAAGATGAGTATCTCCGACGTCTAATCGGGGATACTTTTTTTGGCAAGTCGAATCAGCACCCGCGTTATCCTCACGCCCTCGACCTCCTCGACGTAAAAGGTATTGCCCTCGAATGCCGCCGATTGTCCGACTCGCGGCTCGCCGCCCAACTTATCATTGAGCCAGCCGCCCACCGTGTCGACGTCCTCGTCCTCAATCGCAATGCCGAATTCGTCTTCCAAATCCTCCAGCAACATTTTGGCATCTATCGAATATAAATTGTCGGCGCGTTTCTCGGCGTCGGGGCGTTCCTCGTCGAATTCGTCTTGTATCTCGCCGACTATTTCCTCTATTACATCTTCAATCGTGACCATGCCCGCCGTCCCGCCGTATTCGTCGACCACTATCGCCAACTGCGAACGATTTTTCTGCATCGTCTCAAGCAAGACGCTTACGTCCATGCTCTCCGGCACGAAGAACACTTTCCGCGCCAATTTCTTCAAGCTCGGCTTGCGCTTGCCCTGTATAAGCACGTTCGTCAAATCCTTGATGTGCAGGAAGCCGACAATGTGATCTTTATCCTCGTCGCAAATCGGGTAGCGCGTCATTTCCTCCTCCAGTATCGTCTCCAAGTTTTCCTCGTAAGACTTATTGAGGTAGAGGCAAACCATATCGGGGCGCGGCACCATTATCTCGCGGACGTTGCGCTCGGTGAAGTCAAAAACATTATCCACGAAGTCAACCTCGGTGTCGTCGACCAGCCCTTGTTTGCGGCTCTCCTTCATGAGCAGGCGAATTTCTTCGGGGTTATGAGCCACTTCGCCCTCGCCGACTTGCGCCAAGCCCAAATGTCGTCCGACGAACGTCGCCGTGGTGTTGAGCAGCCACACGAACGGATACATAACCTTCCAGAAGATTATCATTGGCAGGGCTATGTTGAGCAGGATTTTCTCCGACGCGGCTATTGCCATTGACTTTGGCGTCAGCTCGCCGAGGATTATGTGCATTGAGGTTATCAACGAAAACGCCAGCGCGAATGAGATTGTATGCCCCAGCGTCTCGCCGACGCCCGCCGCGTGAATCACGGGCGCGATAAGCTCCGCCACGAACGGCTCGCCGACCCAGCCGAGTCCCAGCGACGCCAATGTTATTCCCAGCTGCGTCACCGATAAAGCTTCGTCCAGCTCGTCGATTAGTTTCTTTGCGTACTTGGCGCGGGTGTTGCCCTCTTGAATCAGCGTTTCCAATCGTGACGGGCGCATTTTGACGCAACAGAACTCCGCCGCCACAAAGAATCCGTTCATGGCGATTAGGAACGCCACCAACAGCATTTGCAGTATTATGGGCACTATGTCCAAAACAAAAACCTCCGTTGACAGTTTGAGCGGTTTAAAAATTTTTCCGCATTATACTATCAGCGCAGGCAATCGACAAATATTTTTTATCGGAAGGATTTACTGCTGATTGATTCAAGCTCGCAGGGCGTCTCCCGGCAGACGTAACAGTTGAGCCGATTGGCGAAGAGCAAATGCGCCACGCTCCGCCATTATCGGAAAGATTTACTGCTGATTGATTCAAGCTCGCAGGGCGTCTCCCGGCAGACGTAACAGTTGAGCCGATTGGCGAAGAGCAAATGCGCCACGCTCCGCCATTATCGGAAAGATTTACTGCTGATTGATTCAAGCTCGCAGGGCGTCTCCCGGCA
>ERZ842401.3014-NODE-3014-length-21529-cov-4.895408_pt1 | contig 21529 bp, 19 predicted proteins | sample MGYA00521270_ERZ842401 | MGnify/ENA primary metagenome ERZ842401 (study PRJEB31892, sample SAMEA3878208) | bioreactor metagenome | biome: Moose rumen | place: Sweden | collected 2011-10 | study: EMG produced TPA metagenomics assembly of the PRJEB12797 data set...
TTGTAAAGGCGATTTCAAGAGGCAGGCGCGAAGTCCTCGTCGGCGGAAAAGAACTCGCAATGGTATATGTTAAACGTTTCTTCCCCGGCCTTTGCGCTTGGATAGGAAGGTCAATTAAACCGGTATAGCTCTATGTTCAAACCGACTAAGTACTCACTTGTCAATGTCAAGACAGGGAGGAAATTCGAAGATGAAGGATGGACTCTCAATGACCCTGAGGGCGGCGACCCTTCGCTTATAAGGGCCGTTTATGAAAACAAAGAATTCGTCCCCTGCGAGCATTTAGACGGCATTTATCGTTATGCCAACTGGATGCCCATAAAAAGGACGCTCCGAAAGTCCGCAGCGCCAGTGACATATAAATCAAAAGGACTCGCAAAATTCCTTGGACTTGACAATCTTTACATTACATTCTCGGGATGGAATCCGAAACTAGGGGCGAAGATGAAGACCTGTTCATTCAAAGAAACTGAGGCTTACAGCGTTCTGGCAAGGATGGATAGTAACGAAAAAAGAAAGCTTATAGTCCAGTCTGCCGGCAATACAGCTCGCGCTTTCGCTCAAGTCTGCTCCGACAATAACATTCCGGTCGTTATCTGCGTACCTCTTGACAGTATGCATGATCTTTGGTTCAAGAAGAAGCTCCGTCGTTGTGTCAAATTAGTCGCTGTCCCTCACGGATGTGATTATTATGACGCAATTGCTCTTGGTGAAAAACTCGCTCAAGATCGACGGTATTTCCTCGAGGGCGGAGCGAAAAATGTCGCCAGAAGAGATGGGATGGGGACAACCGTCCTCAGTTTCGCAGAAAAGACAGGAAGGATCCCGGAGGCTTATTTCCAGGCCGTTGGATCCGGGACAGGCGCCATCGCTGCTTGGGAGAATGCAGAAAGGCTTGCAGCTGATGGTCGTTTCGGACAGAATCACATGAGGGTCTATGTCGCCCAAAATAAGCCGTTCACTTTGATGCATGACTCGTGGAAAGCCGATTCGAGAGCCCTCGTCGACCTCTCTCCGGAGGATGGACGACATCAGGCAGAAATAGTTCTTGCCAAGGTACTTACCAATAGGAAACCGCCCTATAGCCTCGCCGGTGGACTCTATGACACGCTCAAGGCTAGCGGAGGAGACACTTTCGTTGTCGACAATAACGATATCATGTACTGGATGATGCAGTATCGTAATCTTGAAGGCTATGAACTCCTGCCGGCAGCCTGCGTCGCTGTTGCCGCACTTTCAAAAGCCGTCGAAGAAGGAAAGGTCAGCAAAAAAGAGTACATCATGCTCAACTGCACCGGAGGAGGGACTCTTGCCGCCATGAGTAAGGGCTACGTATTCAAAGAGCCTGATCTTGTCCTCTCTCCGGATCTTCCAGCTGAAGAAATAATTAACCAAATAAACAAACTTTTCTAGTACGACATGAAAAAATCTAAACTCTTTTCCACTGAAGATTGGCTATCCGTTTGGATTGGATTTGCCATCATCATCATCGGAATCGTCGCAGTCCTGACCGGCTGGTTCGATTTTTCGGCTCTCAAGTTCAGTACATGGGCTATGGGAGAAAATCTTTCCGAAGCAGCCACCGCCAAGATTGTTCCGCTCGGCGATCAGATGTCTTCCTGGGCTTTCTGGCGTAAGACCCTTGTTACTATCGTTGTACTTGGCGCTCTTTTCACCCTTGGGATCAAGCTCCAGGGAGAGAAAGTTAAAAAATTTATCCCCGCGTTCCTTGTCCTTTTTGCTTTGGCATTCCTTGTCAGGCTCATCAGCGCCGAGTACACATTCAACCGCTATCTCGAGTGGGCTTTCTGCGCTCTTTTAATCGGTCTTTTGATCTCTAATACCGTAGGAGTCCCGGATTGGCTTCGTCCTGCAGTGAGAACCGAGTTTTACATCAAGACTGGTCTTGTTATCATGGGCTTCTCTGTCCTGTTCTCAAATATCGCAAAATTCGGTCTCTATGGCCTCGGAATCGCTTGGATTGTCACCCCGATAGTCATTCTCTTTATATGGTGGTTTGGCACCAAGGTCCTTAAGATGGATAACAAACCCCTCATCATAACGATGGCTGCAGCTACCAGTGTTTGCGGTACCAGCGCTGCAATTGCTACCGGTGCCGCTTCCAACTGCAAAAAGACTGACCTTACCATGGTAGTGTCAATCTCTATTATTTTTACGGTCCTCATGATGGTTCTTGAGCCTATAATAATCAAGGCCATAGGAATGTCATCAATAATGGGTGGAGCCCTTATCGGCGGAACCGTTGACAGTACCGGTGCAGTTGCTGTTGCGGGCTCCGTCCTTGGAGGTGAAGGAGAAAAAGCAGCAGTCCTCGTGAAGATGATTCAGAACATACTCATCGGATTCATAGCCTTCTTCGTAGCCATCTACTTTGCAACTCATGTCAATAAAGGCAGCGGCCAGAAAGTAGGTGCCGGTGAGATATGGACCCGCTTCCCGAAATTCATTATCGGTTTCTTCGTAGCGTCACTGATAGCATCGTTTATCATACAGCCCATCTTTGGCGCCGACCAGGTTGGAGCTATCAATAAAGTCCTTGACCAGTACAAGAACTGGTGCTTTGTTCTCGCTTTCACAAGCATTGGTCTCGATACCCGTTTCAAAGATATAGTCAAACAAATGGAAGGCGGAAAGGTTCTGTGGCTCTACATCATCGGTCAGACCTTTAATATCATCCTGACCTTCTTCGCCGTATGGCTCCTTCTTTCAGGTAAGTTCTTCCCTATTCCGGCCCTCTCTTAATGAAACATAAATTATATAAGGTTGTCACTGCTGTCACCGCCATTACGGTGGCAGCGGCTGCGCTTTATATAATGATTGGCGGATTTGGCCTCTCAGACTCGATGGACTTCGGTGCTGGGGCTTATTATTATGCCGATATCCCCGAATTCGAAAAGTACGAACCTTCTTTCGTTTCAAAAGTTCCTGTATGGGCACACATATTGTTGTTCCTTTTATGGGGATTTCTGATGTACCGTCTATGGATCAGAATTGACCGTGGAAAGAAGGATAAAAACAAATAGTTTTAGTAATATGGATAATAATGAACTCGAACTCTGGTGGTCATCGCTTCCAGTTTCAAGAAAAGAAGAAATTGCCCGGAAGGGCCTCACAAAGCTTTCCAGTGGTGCCCCGATTGACGAATCCGAGGTGGTTTATCCAGCTTGCACCAGATGGTGGAGCTCCCTTACTCCAGAAAGGAAAGAGTGGATCTATGCCCACTGCACCAATCGCCATGGCTATGTTCGCGCTGAATGGACTGATGCCAATCCCTATGGAGATTGACCGATAGACAAGATGAAAAGAAACATATTATTTGTTCTTGTCTCTGTCATTCTATTTGCAGGATGCCGGAAGGATCCTCAGGATAATCCTGTAGAGCCGACTCCTGTTACCCAAGAAGAAGTATTCACATATTCCATCGACAGTCTTTCGACAATGTCTCTCCTCGACAAAGTATCTCAGATGGTCTTTGTTCGAGGAGAATCTCTCAACAAATCTCTCTCGAGCGAGGAACTCCAAAACTACACTTCCCATCCCCTCAGATACGTCACAAAGGTTATCCGAGAGGGGCAAGAAGAGTATCCCGCTGGAGGAGTTGTTCTTTTTGCCCACAACCTTTCCAGCCCTTATCAACTCACTGAACTATGCAAACAGCTACATTCTCTCAAGGACTTCCCTCTCATTTGCATTGATGAGGAGGGCGGGACCGTTGCAAGGATTGCAAGGCATTCCGCATTCGAGGAAACCAACTTTTCAAGCTGCTATGATATTGGGAATACCGGAGATAATGTCACCGTAGCAAGTGCAGCAAATTATATAGGCTCATATCTATATAAATACGGTATAGATGTGGATTTTGCACCTGTTGCTGATGTTTTTACAAATCCCTTCAATACTGTTATCGGCAAAAGGTCTTTCAGCAGCGATCCGGAAATTTCCGCCGACATGGCACTGGCATTCTATAATGCTCTTGAACGCAACGGAATACAAGGTTGCTACAAACATTTCCCCGGACACGGCGACACTTCGACTGACTCACATTACGGATATGCTGAGGCCACAAAGACATGGGAGGAAATGCTTGAATGCGAAATAGTTCCATTTAAGAAAGGGATAGATAACGGCGTTTCAATGATAATGACCGCACATATCTCTGCTCCGAGAGTTACCGGGGGGATGACACCTGCAACTCTTTCAGGCACAATCCTGACTGATAAGCTAAGAGGTGAACTTGGATTTGGCGGAATTATCATCACTGACGCTATGGAAATGGGTGCCATTTCCAATCAATATGGTGTCCCCGAAGCTTGTGTACTTTCAGTCATTGCAGGAGCGGATATCGTTCTGATGCCTCTCGATTACCGTGCAGCAATTGATGCGATTGTCGCTGCGGTTAACGAAGGCCGCATAACGGAAGAAAGAATAGATATGAGCGCCAGGAAGATTCTGAAGTTGAAAGAAAAAACTATCGCTAGATATCTGTAAGGCAACTGTCCATCATGCTCTCAATTGCATCCTTGTCAAGATGCTGTCCTATAAATACTATTTTCTGCATCCTGTCGCCATAGACGGGATCCCAATCGCGGCGAAGATTTTTGTCCCGCTGCATCATTTGGGCAAGATCCTCCGGATTCATTGTGGCAAACCATAGACCGGCATCGCGCACACTCTTTTGGCTTCCAGCCTGCTCAAACAGATAGCATTTGTCGGTGTCATCGCTGAAATAGCATAGGCCCTTGGCGCGAATAATCTCCTTCGGCCAGTGTTTGGCAATCATATTGTCGAATTTATTTATATCAAGAGCCGGGCGGGCATAGTAGACATATGTATCTATCCCATACTCAAGTGCTTCCCCTTCTTCGTGATCCTCTTCTTCTTCGCCTTCAATCGCTGCAATCCATGCAGCAGACGTAGCGACAGCATCGAAATCGAACATCCCGGTATAGATAATCTCATCGAGATCGACAGCACCATAGTCGCAAGAGAGTACCTTTGCGCCGGGATTGATAGCCTTGACTACGCTCTTGACTTTCCCAAGCTCCTCAGGCGAGACCTCAGAGGCCTTATTGAGAATGACCATATTGCAGAACTCGATCTGCTCGATCACGAGTCTCTCAAGGTCCTCATCGTCGAGATCTTCCCTTTCCAAGGCCTCTCCGCAACCGAATTCGTCCCTCATCCTGAGAGCGTCAACCACGGTTACTATGCAGTCGAGATATGGGATGTCGCCCTTGATATAAACAGGTCCCAAAGCAGGGATACTGGCAATAGTCTGGGCAATTGGAGCAGGCTCACAGATGCCGCTAGCTTCAATTACTATATAATCAAACTTTCCGGTCGCGGTAAGATCTGAGATCTGAGCTATCAGATCCATTTTCAGCGTACAGCATATACAACCATTGGTTAGCGGTACCAGACTGTCCTCTCCCTGACCCACAATGCCTCCCTTTTCAATAAGGTCTGCATCTATATTTACCTCGCCGATATCGTTAACTATAACGGCGAATTTGATTCCTTTCCTATTGGCGAGAATGCGGTTGACAAGAGTGGTTTTTCCGCTTCCAAGGTACCCGGTCAAAAGAAGAACCGGCACTTCTTTCTTTTCGATGTTAATAGTCATGTTAATAACTTTTTTCTTGTGCAAAGATAGCATTTTATTGGTAATTTAATTATCTTTGCACTCGTAGTTGTATTTGAGGCTATTCTTAACTATTCAATATGTACAACAACTCTACAAACGCTGTCTACGACGCGAGGACGCTCGGCCGTCCAAAAATGCTTCTTCTAGGTTTCCAACACCTATTCGCAATGTTCGGAGCGACGATATTAGTCCCAGCACTTACGGGATTGTCGGTATCCGCAACGCTCCTTTTCGCCGGTCTTGGTACACTTATTTTCCACACACTCACTAAAATGAAGGTCCCTGCGTTTCTCGGATCTTCATTTGCTTTTATAGGGGGGTATGCTGCGGTAGTTGCAATAGGTGAAGCTCAAGGACTAACCCCTGCGGCTTCTCTTCCTTACGCTTGTGTGGGTGTGTTCTTCGCAGGGCTCATGTACTTCATCCTCTCGGGCTTGATTAAGGCTTTCGGGGTAAAGAAAGTCATGAGGTTCTTCCCTCCTATCGTCACCGGACCTATTATTATTGCTATAGGACTAACTCTCTCCGGTTCTGCGATTAATAATTGTCAGGCATCATGGTGGGTCGCAGTATCAGCGATTGCGATTATCATCGTCTGCAATATCTGGGGCAAGGGAATGATAAAGATTATCCCCATCCTTCTTGGCGTAATCGGCTCTTACATCCTTGCGACCATAGCTGGTCAGGTCGATTTCAGCCCGGTAGGAAAAGCAGCGTGGATTGGTCTTCCTTTCGAGATGCAGAATACCGCATTCGCCGTGTTCAAGAATCCTGATTGGGGACTTGTACTCACTGCTATTATCACCATCATACCTATCTCTCTCGCAACCATGGTCGAGCATATCGGCGACATGTGTGCAATCTCATCTACAACCGGAATCAACTACCTCGAGGATCCGGGCCTTCACCGTACCCTCATGGGCGACGGACTTGCTACTGCCGTAGCTTCGATGTTCGGAGCGCCTGCTAATACGACATATGGTGAAAATACTGGCGTTCTCAACCTTACCAAGATTTATGACCCGAGAGTCATCCGTATTGCCGCTGTTCTTGCGATTATCTTCTCATTCTCTCCAAAGTTCTCAGCAGTCATAAGTGTAATGCCAGCAGCGACTATTGGCGGAGTAAGTCTCGTCCTTTATGGAATGATTGCCGCAGTCGGTGTCCGGAATATTGTAGAAAATCAGGTGGATTTCACTGCTTCAAGAAATGTAATCATAGCTGCTCTCATCCTTGTCCTTGCAATAGGAATTAACTACGGGCCAGGCGCAATTTCATTCCACATCGGCTCAGTAAACATCTCACTATCAGGTCTTGCCGTCGCGGCTCTGACCGGTATAATCCTAAATGCGATTCTCCCTGGGAAAGACTACGAGTTCGGAGTCAACCCTCAAGGTGATGAATCCGTTGATTTCGAAGTTAACAGGGTAAAGAAACCTTAATTTTATACATAAACAATTCATAATCTACGTCTTATGAGTAAAAAAATCCTTCTCTCGGCAGCTGCCGCGATTGCCTTCGCTTTTGCCGCGAATGCTCAAACCAACATCCAGTCCTTCTATGATTTCGGCCGCGGATACGCCACTTCCACAGTCGAAATGTTCAAGGGAGATAAATTTGGAGATACCTTCTTCTTCCTTGATCACTACTACACTACAGCTGGCCAGCGTCAAGACGCTATGGCAAGTGCTATCAATGGCAGTTATTTCGAGATTGAAAGGGGTATTAATTTCTGGCAGGATTCTGACCTGAAAGACCTCAGCGGACATGTTGAATATGACGGAAGTACCTGGGGCGCAGGCATTTGGTGCTTTGGTGCAAAGTACTTCCTCCACTCAAAGGATTATTCCAAGACATTCACATTAGCCCTCATGTATGATCTCCATATGGGCGTCGGTTCAGCAGATATTCCTATCAAATTCAGCGGTGTCTGGGGACTCAACGACCTCTTCGGTCTCAAGGGTCTGGTATTCAAGGGCTTCATCGATGTTTGGGGCAACAACTCCACCTTCTTGGACGGTTCTTCCGCTAAATTCTCCATCCTAACCGAACCGCAGCTATGGTTCAACCTTGGCGGTCTCTTCGACAATCACCTCGATGTCGGTGGTGAGGTTGAACTCTCATATAATTTCGCTGGTAACAAGGGATTTATGTGCAATCCTTGCGCGGGTTTCCGTTGGACATTCTAATCCATCCTCGCAATGGCAAATTTCCTGACCAACGTTTTCGGATTCAATCCCGAAAAACATAATTTCCGTACAGAGATTGTCGCCGGTATCACTACATTCCTCACGATGGCGTATATTCTCGCCGTCAACCCAGGAATTTTCGGTGCACTAGAAGGAATGCCGAAAGGAGCAGTCTTTACGGCAACAGCTCTTGCTGCTCTAATTGGTACTTTGGTAATGGCACTTTATGCGAAGAAGCCTTTTGCGCTTGCCCCGGGAATGGGTCTCAATGCCTTCTTCGTTTTCACGGTATGCCTTACCATGGGCCACTCTTGGCAGTTCGCGCTTACGGCCGTTTTCCTTGAGGGAATTCTCTTTATTATTCTTACCCTTACGAAAGTCCGTTCATGGATACTTAATGCTATTCCGCTTACCCTTAAGCACGCTATTGGTGCAGGTATTGGTCTTTTCATAGCCTTCATCGGCCTTCAGAACGCCGGTATTATCGCCAATTCCGACGCTACCCTGGTCGTTCTGGGTGATATCTGCCACGGGACAGCTCTTCTTGCAGTCATTGGGCTTGTAATTACCGCTGCCCTGGTTATTCTCAAGGTCAAAGGAGGAATCCTGCTTGGTATCCTTGCGACTACTGTCATTGGCCTTTTTATCAAGGATCCTTCAACCGGAGAAGCCATAACCAAGTTTAGCGGACTTGTTTCAACTCCTGACAGCGTTTCTCCTATTTTCTGCAAGTTCGAATGGGGTCAGATTCTTTCGTGGGATATGCTCGCCGTGGTGTTCACATTCCTCTTCATAGATATGTTTGACACCATGGGAACAGTCATCGGCGTTTCCCAGAAAGCCGGAATGGTTGATGAAAAGGGGAATGTCGAGGATATAGACAAGATGTTCATGGCAGATTCTATTGCTACCGTAGCTGGTGCATGTCTTGGAACATCTACGACAACCACCTATGTTGAAAGTGCTTCTGGAGTGGGTGCAGGCGGTCGTACAGGTCTTACAGCATTCACCGTCGCTGTCTGCTTTGCGCTTGCTCTGTTCTTCTCTCCCCTATTCCTGTCGATTCCCGGAGCCGCCACGGCGCCGGCTCTTGTCATTGTCGGTGTCATGATGATGACTCCTATCGTGAAGATTGACTGGGAGGATTACTCGGAGAGTATTCCTGCTTTTATTACAGTTCTTCTGATGCCTGTCGCTTACAGTATCTCCGACGGTATCCTTCTCGGAGTCATCGCTTATGTTCTTATGAATGCATGTGCTGGTAAATTCAAGAAGATATCGCCTACAATGTGGGTGCTTGCTGTTCTCTTTATCCTTAGATATATCTTTATCTAAAGTAATCGATAACAAAAAGAGAGGGACCTTCGTTCAGGTCCCCTCTCTTTTTGTAAAAATTTGTTCTTATTTCCTTAGGAACGATGAAAAAATTAACTTAGTATCTGCTACGAAGATATTGTTTTAGCATATCCCAATTGTAATAGGGTCCGGGGCCGAGGGCGGGGATAGATGTCTCGCGCTCATTGTGGAGAAGTTTGACAATAATGTCGCCTTTCTTGCCGCGATAGAACATCATCTGGATATTCGTAGCCATGTGCATATCTTTTGAGCTAAGCCAGTTATCTGTCTCTCCGACACTGTATCTCTTATCGAAGCCTTCTATTCCGAGATAAGATAGAAAAGACATTAGTGGATAGTCATGTCCGAACCTGAGGTCGACGGAGAACTCACCGCCGCCCAATGATTCATCCGCCTTGGTAATAAAATCTTCCGCAAGGGAACGAGCAAAAGGGACTCTGATATCTCCGAATTCAACCGAATTGCAGTGGTTGAGATAAAGATCGGCATTCTTGATACTCCAGAGCTTATAAGCCTCTTCAAAAGGAATATAATCCATAATATCAATATCTATCGGAAGGTCCTGTGCTATAGATGCTACCACATGCAGATATTTCTCGAACTTGATTGGGTTGCTGAAAAGGGCTATCGCTTTTTCATAATCGGTGACGAGCGGTCTGATAACTGGCTCAGGATTAAGAGTTTTATTGAGAGAGTCGATGATTTTTCTGGTGTCGCTTTTAATCAGTGTCGATGCAGAATCGACATTGCTGATATATGTCATATACTCCTTTTTAGAGTCCTGATAAATCCGAATACGTGGATTATTCTTAACAAGGGCCCCGCAGAAACTACCCATACTGTTTTGGCAACGGGGAGATGTGCTGGAAATTGCCCTTACCGAAACCGTCCCCTTCAGAAGCTTGGAATTCCGCTTGTAGAAAGAATCTCCAATTCGAGCATGTTCCATATAGCCCCTAGGGCTGAGATTATGGAGATTATCTACATTCATATCAAGCATTTGTTTAGATAAATCAAGTAGCTTCTCTCCCCTGCTGTTCAAAAGCCCGGCTTCTCCAAGCTCCGTCAGTTTCCTGACAATATATTCGTGAGCAGAGTCGTAGGTCATGAACCTGGAGCCATGACGCCCATAATGGGAAACATAAACCTCTTTATAGCCTCTCGGAACAGAAGTGTACTTGTAGTCATGGAATTCATAGCTATGGTAATTTGTACCAACTCTGTCCAAATCTTCTTTAAGAAAAGCAACAGCTGTCGGATTCTGTCCAAATGAAAGCGAGAATGCTAGTAAGGCGACAGCAAGAATTGTAATAAGTCTCTTCATTTTATTTCATTAATTTCTTGTATTTAAATCTCTTCGGTTCGGTATCTCCAAGTCTGGCTTTGCGGTTAGCCTCATATTCCGAGTAGTTGCCGTCAAAGAAAACAACTTTGGAATCGCCCTCAAAGGCAAGGATATGGGTTGCGATTCTATCGAGGAACCAGCGGTCATGGCTGACAACTACAGCACAGCCGGCAAAAGAATCAAGACCTTCCTCGAGCGCACGGATTGTATTGACATCCACATCATTGGTGGGTTCATCCAGAAGCAGGACGTTGCCTTCATCCTTAAGTGTCAGGGCAAGATGCAGCCTGTTTCTTTCGCCTCCAGAGAGAACACCACATAGTTTCTCTTGGTCGGCGCCGCTGAAATTGAAGCGTGACACCCATGAACGGGCGTTGATCTCTCTTCCTCCAAGACGAACCCATTCTGAATTTCCTGCAATGGTCTCATAAACGGTCAGATCCGGATCTATTTTCTTATGTTGCTGGTCGACATAAGCGAGCTTTACGGTCTCTCCGATCTCAATTTCCCCTGAGTCCGGTTTTTCTATTCCCATTATCAACCTGAACAGAGTCGTCTTTCCTGCTCCGTTCGGTCCTATGACTCCAACTATTCCTGCCGGTGGCAGCTCAAAGTCCAGATGCTCGAAAAGGAGCTTGTCACCGTAGGCCTTGGATACATCATGAAAACGGATAACCTTATTACCGAGATGGGGGCCGTTAGGGATGTAAATCTCCAGGTTGGCTTCTTTCTGCTTAACATCTGCGGACGCAAGTCTTTCGTATGCTCCTAGACGGGCTTTCTGCTTGGCCTGGCGGGCTTTTGGAGCCATTCTGACCCACTCAAGCTCTCTTTCGAGGGTTTTCCTGCGCTTGGATTCCTGCTTTTCTTCCATAGCGAGTCTCTTTGTCTTTTGGTCAAGCCATGAAGAATAATTGCCTTTCCATGGAATACCCTCTCCCCTGTCAAGCTCGAGTATCCATCCTGCAACATTGTCAAGGAAATAACGGTCATGAGTCACGGCTATAACTGTTCCTTTGTACTGCTTGAGATGGGCTTCGAGCCACTGGATACTCTCGGTATCAAGATGGTTGGTAGGCTCATCAAGAAGAAGGACATCCGGCTGCTGGAGAAGCAAGCGGCAGAGTGCGACGCGGCGCCTTTCTCCTCCGGAAAGAGTAGCAACTTTAGCTTCGGAAGGAGGACACTGAAGCGCATCCATTGCCCTTTCCAACTTAGAATCAATCTCCCAACCTCCAAGGTGGTCAATTTTTTCAGTTAGTTCTCCCTGCCTCTCGATGAGCAAATTCATCTCTTCGTCTGAAAGAGGCTCCATGAACTTCATCGAAATTTCGTTGTACTCATTAAGGACATCCATGACCTCTTGAACACCTTCCTGGACGACCTCCAGAACTGTCTTGTCAGGGTCCATGAGCGGCTCTTGCTCAAGGTATCCTACGCTGTATCCGGGAGCCCAAACGACCTCTCCCCTATAGGACTTCTCCACGCCGGCAATAATCTTCAGAAGAGTAGATTTTCCTGAGCCGTTAAGGCCTATAATACCTATCTTCGCACCATAGAAGAACGATAGGTAGATGTCTTTTAAGATAACTTTATTATTGTGAGGAAGGACTTTGCCAACCCCGTTCATCGAGAATATAATTTTTTCGTCGGCCATATATTGGTATGGTTTTACGCAAATCTAATAAAAAAGTCAAGACGGGGCAAATTCCCATAATATTTTTATGTACATTTGTCCATATGGAAAAGAGGCCGGTCATAGCTATAGTTGGAGGAGGTGCGGCAGGATGTTTCGCTGCAGCCAATCTTAAGCGCATGCTTCCTAAAGCCAAAGTCATTTTATTCGAATCAGGGAAAAGGCCCCTTGTCAAGGTCGGCATGACAGGAGGTGGAAGATGTAATCTCACTAATACTTTCGAAAGTGTCAACTCGCTCGAAAGAGTCTATCCCAGAGGTGTTTCCGTCATGAAAAGAGCCCTAAAAATCTTCAGTGCAGAAGATACTGCAGATTGGTTCCGTAAAGAAGGAGTGACCCTTAAAGTAGAGGGCGAAGGACGAGTATTCCCTTGCTCTGACGATGCAAATGAGATTGTCTCTACACTGCTTTCCTCTCTTCAAAAAGTAGGAGTCGATGTCATCACAGAAAAGCGCCTTTCTTTCATTAGCGAGGGATTCCATCTGTCATTTGTTGACGGCAGTTCATTCGACGCCGATTGCGTTCTTATTGCAACGGGTGGAGGGGCTTCCGAGTTTTTGAAACCTCTCGGTATTGAAATAGTTCCACCTGTTCCCTCACTTTTTTCGTTCAGAATCGAGGATTCTTCATTGAAGGCCCTTTCTGGCAACTCTGTGAGCCATGTTTCACTCCGCCTCGGAAAGTTTTCCTCAGAAGGTCCTCTTCTTATTACCGACTGGGGACTAAGTGGGCCTGCTGTACTTAAACTATCCTCGTACGCGGCAAGATTTCTATATGAGCATTCATATCACGGAGATCTAAGCATCAATTGGTTAGGAGGCGTTAATGAAAGAGAAACAAGAGATACCATCCAATCCCTTGCCTACTCCAATTCCAAGAAGATGGGTTCTACTGTTTCCCCTGAAGGGATTCCTTCCAGAGTGTGGTCATTACTTCTTTCAAGGGCTGGACTTCGTGAAGATCAAAGATGGGCCGAAATCGGATCAAGAAGCATTAATCGGCTTGTTGAGACCCTGATTAATGACAGATATCATATTTCCGGCAAAAACCGTTTTAAGCAAGAATTTGTGACTGCAGGAGGTGTATCTGTTTCAGAAATCAATATCTCGACCATGGAGTCAAGAAAGCATCAGGGTCTTTTCTTCGCTGGGGAAGTACTTGATATTGACGCGGTTACAGGAGGATTTAATCTACAAGCCGCTTGGTCGACAGGCTTTACAGTAGCAAGGTCAATAGCTTCAAAATTCGCTGATTTTGATTAATTGTGTAAATTTGCATCCATGAATACAGGTCTTATCATAGGACTCCTCCTTCCGCTTGCCGGGACAATGCTCGGTTCCGCCTTTGTCTTTTTTATGAAGAAAGAGATTAATCCTCTTCTTCAGAAAGCTCTCCTTGGGTTCGCATCCGGAGTCATGGTCGCTGCTTCAGTATGGTCCCTGCTGATTCCAGCCATGGATATGGGTGATATTTGGCAGGCGACTACCGGCCTATTCCTGGGTTTTGCCTTCCTCCTCTTGATTGATCAGATCACACCCCACCTTCACCTTGTCGGAGGGCCTGAGGGACCGAGAAGCCACCTGTCAAGGACGGCCATGCTCTCTCTCGCGGTGACAATCCACAACCTTCCTGAAGGAATGGCCGTCGGCGTTGCACTTGCTGGAGCAATGGTCGGGAACGGGATATCTATTACTGCTGCCCTTGCTCTTTCCCTTGGAATAGCAATTCAAAATATTCCCGAAGGAGCAATCATTTCAATGCCCTTGAAGGCTGCCGGTAACAGTAAGCCAAAGTCCTTTATTATTGGTTCATTAAGTGGAGCTGTCGAGCCTGTAGGCGCCATTCTTGTCATTCTTCTCGCCTCTATTTTTACTCCTCTCCTTCCATATTTCCTCTCCTTTGCAGCCGGCGCCATGCTTTATGTTGTCATAGAGGAACTCATCCCTGAAGCATCAGAGGGGGCTCACTCAAATATCTCCACAATTGGATTCGCTGTGGGATTTGCCCTGATGATGGTAATGGATGTAGTTCTCGGTTAGATTATCTCAGGGGGAAGTTCCTAAGACATAGCTGCATAGCACGATGGATGGGAGCTCCAGAGGGTGCTGAAGCCCTTATCTCGGTTACTCTATCGAGATAGTCCTGATTATCGATTGAAGAGTAAAAATCAATAAGAGTCTTCTCCAAGAGAGCATGAAACTCCGGCCCATGATTCATATAGCGTAGATGACAGAGTTCATGGATAATGACATAGTCCCTCGCCGGGGAGGGAACTCTCATCAGATTGAGATTGAGATTGATATGCTTACGGGAGGAGCAGCTGCCCCAATTTGTTTTGTTATTCTTTATACTTACTCCGGAATAAGTAAATCCGTAACGCCCGGCAATAGTCTCTGTACGGACAGGAAGGTATTCTTTGGCCTCTTTTCGAAGTTTCTCAATGTCGGTTTCGTCCAGTGACACCCGAAGCGCATTTTTCTTTTGTTGTTTTTCAAGGAAAGATTTAACCTTGTCCCTGTAGCGGTCAAGGAGAGATAATGCTTGGCGGAAAGAGAAAAGTGACGGCACGGTGACCGTCACTTTTAAATTCGGACTGACTTTGACACTCGGCCTCCTGCATCTTGGATTTTTCCTCAAAGTAACTTCGCCGAAATCATTGTCATTGACTGTCTTTTCCTTGATTTTTAACATCTTATTTTATGATGATTCCTACCGTCCATGTCGTGAATTCGTAACCCTGCTCCTCAGTCATGACCTTCATTGGATTGTACCTTGCATAGACACCGACATGTAGGATTGTGAGGGCGGCATGGACATTGGCCGTGAAAGGATTGACTTTTACTCCACTGTACTTTTTATTGTACTTGTCAGCAGCCGCGGTGCTGTCGCCAAGAAGCCTGACATATCCAGGAAGATTGTACTCGGCAGAAGCGCCCAATGTAAGAGCTGCGGGGCCGAACGATAGTGTATAGTCGAGAGGAAGCTGGATGCTGAACTTGTCGAACCAGTTTTTCTTCAGATTTGAGATTATCGGAGAAGTCTGTCCAACTACAAGCTTATTGTTCTGATAATCAAAATAATAATCGTTGTCGAGGCAGTAACGGTCCCAGTCCAGATCGACTCCGAGTGAGAGCATACTGTGATATGAAGGGATAAACTTGTAAGTAAGGATATTTATGAAAGCCTCATTGTTTTTGGTAAGACTGGTGTGATTGGTGTAGATATTGTCACCCATCGGAGAAGTAAAGCCGATGCCGATGTGATCAAGGAACCTCAGGGAATGCATCTCGTTGTCAGATGTGATTGAAAGGAAACCATTTTGAGCGAAGGCTCCGGCTGAAATCGCAATAAAAGCGACAAATGAAATTATTTTTTTCATGCTCATTATTATAAATTATTTCTTCAAGGCAAAAATACTCAAATGGTGCGAGAAATACAAATCTTGCCTACCGTTGCAGAATCTCTTGATTTTCACTACTTTTGTGTCACAACAATATTTTTATTATGGAGACCAAAGACCTTATAGCCATACTGGAAGAACATAACGTGAAACCAACAGCCAACAGGATTATAGTTGCCGGAGCGCTTGCAAACGCCGAAAGACCCATGTCTCTTAGCGAACTCGAGGTAGAAATTGAGACAATTGACAAGTCCAATATTTTCAGGTCTCTCATGACCTTCAAGGAGAACCACCTTGTCCATGCCCTCGAAGACGGATCAGACGGCGTCCGATATGAGCTTTGTAAGTCTCACGACCATGATCACGACGAGGATCTCCATGTACATTTCCACTGCGAAATCTGCGGAAAGACATACTGCCTTGAGGATATTCCTGTACCCAAAGTCGCTATTCCAAAGGACTTTGAACCACTTTCAGCCAATTATATCATAAAAGGGGTATGCCCTTCTTGCAGATAAGAGCTATCCACAGTAAAAATACTCTTCAACGAGCTGTTTCATAAGGGATGGATCATTCTCAGCCCTATCCCTCAGATCGTAATCCTTGAATGAACGTAAAGAAGAGATAATGCCGTCAATCATCCGTTTTGTAAAAACTCCCCTATCCTCAAATACAGCTCTTGCCTTTTCAAGGCAGAGGGCAGATTCATGACAACTGCCCGGGAGAGACGCAAGTGAATTGAGCTTATCCTTGAACTCATTCTTATGGATATCAACGTCGACATATTTGTCCCTAGCAATTGCAAGGGCCTCTTCCTCAGGCATTTCCATACCGTACCGTGCTGCCGTGCAAAGACCCGCCATTAGCTGATAGACATCTGCGGAGCAGTCCGGACTGCGCATCTCAAAGGTTTGCTTGGACTTCATATCCCTTTGGGAAGGTTTTTCGAGTTTGTTAGTCAGTGCGGACATGTCCTTTCCGCTAGACCACCCGAGAGGGACCCGGACAAGGGCTGAGCGGTTGCAGTCACCCCAGCAGACATTTGTGGGCGCCTCCTGATGGGGTACAAGACGGAAATATGAGGTCGGATTCTTATTGCCAAAAGCCGTGATGGCGGGAGCAAGCTCCAATAAACCGGCGATAGCCCTTTTAGCCTCATTGGATAGGGTCCCCTCTGGTCCAAGGGTACAGTTGATCCCGTCTTTCATGAGGCGCATATGAATATGCATGCCAGATCCAGCCTCTCCAACAATAATTTTTGGCGCAAAGGTCACATCAAGGCCATACTGATAAGCGAGATTACGAATAACCCACTTCGCCAGAAGTAGCTGATCTGCAGCGGTTTCCACAGGACAAGGAAGGAACTCAATCTCATTCTGCTCATATATCTTGCCTTCAAGGGTAAAATTGCCGACTTCGCTATGGCCGTATTTAATCTGACCGCCGGTCTTGGCGATATGATCCATACATTCTCTCCTGAAATCATTCAGCTTTGCGAAAGGCTCAGACTCATGGTAACCTTTTTGGTCAGTCGCTCTGAATAGATTGTCTGAATCTGTAATTACATAGTATTCAAGCTCTCCCATGGCCTCAAAAGAAAGGCCTGTTGATTCATAGAATGCCTTTTCAGCCCTCATGAGAGTATGGTAAGGGGCGCACTCGAAAGGTTCTCCATTTTTATCATAAAAACTGCAGAGGAAGCATAGGGTAGGAATCTCCGTGAATGGATCCATAAAAGCAGTACGATAGCGAGGAACCACATATAGGTCGCTATTTCCAGCTTCGACAAATGACGGGAACAGGCTCGATCCGTCAACTCGCTCTCCTTCGGTCAAGACTGTTTCTGCATACTGCAAACTATTGATACTGAAATTGAGTGTCTTGACCCTACCGTCCTCGGCTGGATACATAAAATCAATCATTCTGATCCCTTTATCGGATATGAATTTAAGAAGATCTTCCCTCATTATCTGCTCCGGGAGTTTCTGAGTATACGCCACCACTTCATTGGGGCAAAGGATTATTCTTTTATCAATCATAGTGTCATACGTGGGATACAAATTTACCAATTATTATTATATTTGTATTCGTTGGATATATAAAAATAATGAATATGAAACGAATATTAACTATATGCTTATTTATTCTGCTATCGGTATTCTCCCTTAGGGCAGACAAGTTTCGGCTGCCGTCGGAAAAGAAGAACCCGGATGCGGTAAGAGTACTTTTGGTAGGTAATTCTTTTACTTATTATCACGACAGCGATGATATGCTCGTTGAAATAGCTTCAAGTCAAGGAGTTAATATCGATCTTGGGGAGTTTCTAAAGGGAGGACAGACTTTCGGTCAGCATCTGAAACTCGCCAATACCCGTAAAGCAATCAGTGCTGGAGATTACGATTTTGCTTTCCTTCAGGATCAGAGCGTCACTCCCGCAAAGTTCTCAAGAGACAAGGATCAGCAGGTGCTCAGTGATCTTATTTCCCTTAAGCGGCTTGTCGTTATGAGGTCGCCGGATTGCAAAGTAATCCTCGAAAGGACATGGGGATATGACGGAAAAACAGCCGGAGGATTCGGGACAAGAGAGATTCTTGACAAGCATCTTGAGAAAGGCACAAAATCACTTGCGAATAAAGCAAAGACTTGGCGATCGCCTATCGGTATTGCATTCAATACAGTCATTGCCGAAAGACCGGGAATCGCCCTGCTTGGAAATGATAACAAGCACCAAAGTGCAGCTGGCTCCTACCTCAAGGCATGCGTTAATTACCTTGTGATAACAGGCAAGTCTTTCGATGGTTATGTACCCAATTGCGGCATCGATCCTGAGAATGCTGATTACCTTCGTAAAGTCGCGGAGAGAACCGTTCTGGGACACGAAGGAAAGTATAGGATCAAGAGAGAGAAAAAGTATAATCCTTTTGGTTCGGTAACGAGAATAGTTGCCCACAGAGGTTGTCACCTCGATTCAGATTGTCCCGAGAATTCCCTCGCTTCTCTTGTCGCTTCTTCTAACATGGGAGTCTATGGAAGTGAATTCGACATCAGGCTGACAGCGGACAACAAGATAGTTGTCAGCCATGACAATGTCTTCAAGGGTGATACTCTTGGCCGTATAATTTCAGAAACAGAATTTGAGGACTTCTCTGATTTCCATCTGTCAAACGGAGAGCCCGTGCCGACCTTCGAGGCCTTTCTCGATACCGCCATGTCTCTTAGGCCTCTAAAGTTAGTATGTGAACTTAAAGAACTCGGAAGTGAAGAAAAGGACCAGCTTCTTTTCGATGAAGCGTACAAGCTTGTCAAGAAGAAAAAGTTGGAAAACAGGATACTTTGGCAGACATTCAGCTACCCTCTTTGCCTCTATATAAGAAGCAAGTCTCCAAGTGCAGAAGTCATTTATCTTTGCTCAAAAGAAAATAAGATGAAAACGCCCTCAGAGCTTGCTTCAGATAAGATTTCGGGCGTAAACTACAAGTACTCCATCTATGAGAGCCATCCGGGACTTGTCGGTAAGCTGCATGAATTTAATATCTCTGCAGGACTATGCAAAGAAGATGATTTGGAGATTGTAGGTAAGATGGTTGATGAGGGAATAAATACTGTTGGTACAAATACTCCTTCCGAAGTTTCAAATGTTATGCGGGATCGACATCAATAGCAATATGACCCGAGTATGAGCGATCTTTCTCGAAAGAGAGGACCGCTTTTTCTATATCGAATTTCCGCTTGGAAAGATATCGGTCGCGAGGGAGCATTATCCGTATATTCCTTAGGTAGACATTTGAAATCTTCTCCATCCTAGGCGCATATGGACCGGTCACAGGAATTCCTAGACCTATAGATTCAAGAGTTGAGAAGAGTTCCTTCGACATATAGTTCAGTCTTCTTTCGGACATGTCTTTTACAATGAGTCTAAGTTCCCGGGTAAACGGAGGATATGAGAACAAGCGTCTCTCGGATAGGATATCTGGATGACTTTCTCCTGTAAGCGTCTTGAATACAGGATGTTCGGGCTCTCTTGTCTGTATTACAATAAGTCCCTTCTCTCCTCTTCTGCCACTCCTTCCACGGAACTGCTCAAAGAGTTGTATGGCCCTTTCATCGGCCCTGAAATCCTGGATTGACAGAATAGAATCGGCTTCGATGACAGCGACAAGGGCAAGTGACCTAAAGTCGAAGCCCTTTGTCATTATCTGGGTTCCAACGAGGATATCAATAGTCCCTTCGGAGAAACCTTTGATTATCTCTTTCCCCTCTTTTTCAAGGGTATCGCTATCCAGCCTTGCAACAACCCTGTTCGGGAAAAGTTCTTTAACCTCTTCCTCTATCTTTTGGGTTCCTATTCCGAGTGGTGTAAGTTTTCCCCCGCACAAAGGACATTTGCCGTCAAACGTGGATGAATATCCGCAGTAATGACACATGAGTTTCTCCGTGGACGTTTTATGCAGGCTCAGTGGGACATTGCAGCGCGGGCATTTCGGAACATTTCCGCAGTCTTCGCACTGGAGGGCAGGAGAATAAGAACGGCGGGATCTGAGAATCGCAATCTGCTCCCCTTTACTTAGTGTTTTTCTCATTTCATCGATTAGCTTCAATGAGAAATCCCCTTTCATCCCCTTCTTTTTCCTCTCGGAGATTGTGTCTATTATCATTACATCAGCCTCCTCTCCCTCATAGAACCGCTCATCAAGGTTTACTTCCGAGAAACGGCCGATGCTGACACTATAAAGGGATTCGAGGGAAGGTGTTGCACTTCCCAAGATAATATCTGCATTATGAATCTTTGCGAGCATGACTGCCGTATCGCGGCCATTATATCTTGGCGCTGGAGAATCCTGTTTATAAGAACTGTCATGTTCCTCGTCGACAATGATAAGACCGATGTCATGGTGGGGTAGAAATAGCGCAGAGCGGGTACCAAGCACCATATATGACTGAGCCTTTCTGATTTGGGTTGGTATATCCCTTCGTTTGGCTGAAGAAATAGCTGAATGGAAAATCTTTATGTCAGGAAAGTACTCCTTGACCCTATCTTCAAGCTGCTTGCTTAGAGCTATTTCCGGAACAAGATACAGAACGCTCTTCCCTTGAGAAAGTGCCTTCTCGGCAAGTTTCAGGTATATCTCTGTCTTGCCTGAACCTGTGCGACCGTTAAGAAGAACCGGCTTGGAGTTCTTCGCGTTCCAAATGTCGAGTATCTTCGCGTATGCCTCCATCTGTGCAGCTGTCAAAGTGGGAGTTTTTATTGGGGAAGCGCAGTTACCATTTATTTCAAGGGCTTTTTCAAGTTCGGAAACCTTGAACTCGTAAAGAGCTCTTGTCGAGTCTTTGCGAGCCTTTTCTACTTTCTTCTGATATCTGGACAAACTGGCTTCCATCCTTTCGGTCTTCCTTGCATCAATCTCCTCTCCTTCCGATTTCATTGAAGGATAGGCAGCCTTGTACACCTCGCCTATGGAGCAAAGGTAGTACCTGCTGACAGTTCGCCAAAAAGCGATTTCTTCACTGGTAGAAGGTGCGAATTTTTGCACCTTCGATGATGAGTCATCGTCCAATATTTGGTGGATTTTACTTTCGGACGTCTTCGGAGTCACATTGACTTCCGAAACAACACCAGTGTATTCCCGGCCTGCAAAAATGACCCTGACGCGGTCCCCTATCTGAGCAGAAGCCGACTCATATACCGGCTCCCACTCCAACCGGAGAGGCAAGATCACATTTATGTACCTCTTTTCTGACATATCAAATACGAAGATACGAAAAAACCACAAAAATTTTGGATACTCAGAAAATTTTCATAATTTTGCATTCCCAAACAATTGGTGCTGTAGCTCAGATGGTAGAGCAATGGACTGAAAATCCATGTGTCGGCAGT
>ERZ842401.3015-NODE-3015-length-21527-cov-6.313478_pt1 | contig 21527 bp, 18 predicted proteins | sample MGYA00521270_ERZ842401 | MGnify/ENA primary metagenome ERZ842401 (study PRJEB31892, sample SAMEA3878208) | bioreactor metagenome | biome: Moose rumen | place: Sweden | collected 2011-10 | study: EMG produced TPA metagenomics assembly of the PRJEB12797 data set...
CAGCGGTACTACGGCATCTCCATCATTCCGATGTGGCTCTCGGTGGACCCGATGCTGGACAAGTACCCCGGCATCTCGCCGTATGCTTATTGCAACTGGAACCCGGTGAGGTTTGTGGATCCGGATGGAAGAGAAATTGATGACTACTATAATTTGTCAGGGGAATTAATCAAGCACACGAATGAAGGAAACAATAAATATCTTGTTCTGACAAGTGGGCAAGATGTAGAAATGGACAAAGTTATTGCAGTGCCAACTCAACGTACACTTGATAAAATGGAGTCGCTATTCAGTAGTACAGTGGAAAAAGGAATTGCTGTTAGTACAGAGGGAGAGTCTTCAAATATCGTGACGGGCAGCAAATATATGATAAGCACAGAACAATGGGTCCCCGCATTGAAAGATTTTGTAAACAATGGTGCTACAATTGATTATTTGGTACATTTGCATCCATTAATTTTAGATGAAGTGAACATAGGTTCTCCTAATCCATCGGACAAGGATATGTCTCAAAATAATTTCTTCAATAGTAAGTTGGGGGTAATCCTATCATATGAGCAAAAAATGGACCCTAACCGGCAAGGTATTTCATTAAACATAAAAGACTATATTCCTACAATTTCGTTTTACAATAGAACATCTTCCCGTGCTATTGAAAAATACAGTTTCAAGTTTTTTAGAAATATAGTTACAAAAATCAATAAGCGATGAAAAATTCTGTTCGGTTTCTTCTCTGTATTAGCATTTTACTCCAATACCGCTGCACCACCCCGCACAATATAAACAACCTGTACGGTGTCATGGATTTTAACGATAGCAAAATTTTTATAAACCTAACTAACTTTCGAGTGACTGCCGATGATGAGGTCTATGCCCCGACATTGTTTACAGTGCAATTACCGATTGGAGTACAAGGAGTTTGGCATAACCTGTCCCAAAGGCCCCAATATGTTTTTTTATTAGATGAGGAAGGTATTATGTATGTGTATGATATAATAAGGCCTCAAAGCAGATTACTTGATTCGTTGATTTTGTCTATTGACAATCGCCGCTGTACCTTAATTACATCGGACAGTGCCGCTTCAATAGTTCACACACTTGAGGAGTTTGATTTAAACAGAGACTTATGGTTAAAACAGCATAATGTCAAATTGCCCTTCCCCCAGGAAACACAATCTTATATTGCAAGACAGAAAGAAATGATTTTTATATTTTTTAACACGAACTATGATAAGGCACAAAATATAGTAGATTCCTACAATGAAATCCGACCCCATTCTTTTTCCCGCATCATGGATGATTAGCCAAATAGGTTTACGAACCACTTATTATTTGAGGGTATTGACAGGTATAGGTAATGAACGTCAAGATAAGAAGATACGTTATATTGCTGGCGTTTCTATTTGAAGGAGCGTCTGTGAACGGCCAACAGTTTCTCTATGAAATGTCGTTGCATAACAGCAATGGGGGACACTATTTCATAGAATACGCAAAACGAGGCAGGAAGGTTCCCTCTGCACTCGAGCTTAGAGTAGTTGATGGATTAGACAGACCCATCAGCACAAAGGTTTATAGAATAGCAGATGGAAACACCACTTGCTACCAGACAGATCAAAATGGTTGTTCCTACATCAAATGGGATTCCGTTATCTCCCACCGGATTCTAAATATGCATATTCCATCGGTTGGTTCAGGGTACTCATCTTGGGGGAAAAGCATTCATTTTTGGGAAATGACGAAAAAACGCGTTCCCGTTAGGATAACGATTGTGCTTGGATTTCAATCGAACACCGTCATTACCATTAAAAGCAAGCGCAATCTCACCACCCAGGACCTCGGTGTGATAGAGAAGGCTTTTTCATGCAACGATTTTTCAAATGATATATTTAAGGAAATTGATTTTGAAGAAAAATGAGAATCAATTAGATAAACAGTGTAGCACATTCGATATGAATATCAAGATAATAAATCGCGTCACGCTGCTAACACTTCTACTCGGAGGAACATCTGTGTACGGACAGCATTTTCTCTACGAAATGTCACTGTGTAGTAGCAATGGAGGATGTTGTTTCGTAGAATACACAAAACGAGACGGAGAAATTCCCGCCGTGCTCGAACTAAAAGTAATCGATGGATTCGGTAGACCTATGAATAGGACTGTTTATCGGATTGCAGATGACGATACCACCTGTTACCAAACAAATCAGGATGGTTGTGTCTACATCAAAAGAGATTCCGTAATGAACGCCAAGTCTCTGAATATTCAAATTCCCCTGATTGAATCAATGTTCTCATCTTGGGAAAAATGTATCTATTTTGGGGAAATGATCGAAAAACTGGTTCCCGTTCGGGTAACGATAGTTTTAGGATTTCAGTCGGACTCAATTATTACTATCAAAAGCAAGCGTAAACTCACCAATAGGGACTTTTATGTATTAGAGAAGGCTTTTTCGTGTGCCGATTTTTCAAACGAGATTTTTAACGAAATAGAATTCGAAGAAACAATATATATCTGAAATTCCGTATAGCAGTTGTAGAAATATATTCATTATGGTAACGACAGAAAGAATTTCAGAAATGATTATGAAAGTGATGCGGGCGCTCGAGCGGGAGGAGGGGCGCAGAGCCGCCGAACCGGCCTACTACTACCACACCGACCACCTCGGCAGCACCACCCTGCTCACCGACAGCACGGGCAACATCGTGCAGGCTATCTCCTATCTGCCCTATGGCGAAGACTGGACGGAGTACAACGAGATGCAGCGTCCCGATTCTTTAAGCCTGGGCCAGTACCGCTTCAACGGCAAGGAACGAGACCCGGAATCCGGCTTCCTCTACTACGGCCAGCGGTACTACGGCATCTCGCACATCCCGATGTGGCTCTCGGTCGACCCGATGCTGGACAAATACCCGGGTATCTCACCGTACCATTATTGCCACTGGAACCCGGTGAACTTTCTGTTTTATTTGCCGGGTGCACCACTTAACTGCCGATTTGTTGAGATACGTAAATACAATCCTAAACCTTTCTTGACTGGTATCTTTGCCCCCAAAGATGCCGGTCAAGAAAACGTATCGAGACCGCAACTCGGCAACTGTGCGGTCTCTTTCTCGCGATACTAAACAAAACAAACCGACGCAGGTTTGCTTGTATCATCGTGGAATCAACACACAGACCGTCCCCCAATATACCAATCAACTAATTGAAGGTGTTAAATATGTACTAGTTTATTTCCGTCAACGGGCTAATAAACATGTATCATTAAAAAGAAAAATAAAAACCGGAAGCACTGCTGCAGCAACCTATATTGCACAACATTTAGCCAATACATACTTCAATTGGTATGTCCTGTCAAAATCATTTTCGGACAACAGAACATACTTCCAGGGCTTTCCTCCATTTTGTTTTGTGTATTCAGAAACAGTCTTACAATATGCTTCTGCCGCCGCTTTTTTCGCTTGCACATCATCGTCATTCATATCTCTTTCCGCCTTGGTCTCGACCATGTATATTGTCTCGGATGTTTCCACTATAAAGTCAGGCTCATACTGATGAGCGCCATTAGACCAATATATTTTGAACTGATTAGGTACAGGTCTAATCCATTTCATTACATCTTTGTCATTTTCCAATAAGTATGAGAAGTCAAGTTCTGTAGAGCTGTCAAACTTATATGTCTGATAATATGATTTGGTATATCCTGTGAAGATATACTTTTTGACCAGTGATTTTCTGTTCTTTTCAAAGGGCACACGATAATCCCGCCGCCCGTATGCCGTCTCCTCTGTCAGGAACTGGGGCAAAAGTCCTACAAAAGGAAGCACCTTGAACTCGCCAGTTTCTTCAGTTTCCACAACAACGTGTTCCTTCATCTGACTAAAAATCTGATTAGCGATGATAGTCCTGTATTGTGAGACGACGCCATTCACCTTATCTGTATCTTTTAGCGATTCGGAAATCGCAGATACAGCCTGTTGGGCCAGCTTGTATAACAGCTCCGCATTTTCATCGTAATCCACTTCCTCATAGTCAATCAGCTGCGACACAATTAGCTTAACCGGATCTTTGGCATATCCACTTTCCTCAGCCTTCAGTATTTCTGACTGGTTTCCTTTTAACTCAACTCGAATGATATTGTTGTCTAATTCTGTGAAAGAAAAGCCGGAAGCCGTATTCAAGTCAAAATCCTCAAAGTATGCACGAGTCTTTGGTTGTTCAATTACCACTCGGGGTATTTCAATCACATTCTTTTGGTAGTCTTCCACCACAAGGTCAATTACATTGTCCACTTGCGCAAGCTGTTTTTCGGCTTCTTGTTCGGCAAACAAAGGAAATTGCTCGGCTGTTTTCTTGACTATGAGTTGCGTGGTGAGTTCTTTGAGCTTGTTACGGTTCTCTTTTTTCGACAGTTCGGCGAGGTTCTTGACTGTCGTATTGAGTTGTGGAATGGCATCCCATACCGCCATCTTGGCGTCATATTCAGCCTTTGCAACCTCCTTTTGGTATTGTTTGTCGGCCTTCTCTTTCTCACGCTCGAACTTTTCTTGAATGGTTGTCGTTCCTTGAACAACTTTACCAGCAATCGGTTTCAGTTCTTCATCGTCAAACTCGACATAACTCAATTTGTTCAATAGCGATGTGGGGTCTTGTGCACGGGCTATGACTTGGTCAAAGTTCTCATGGGCTATCACCGTCAACTTGTCGACATCTGCATCCCCAGTCCTTTTGCCTCCATAAGGCAGGCGCAACCCTCGTCCAATAGTTTGCTCCACAAGCGTGATGGCATCGGCGGCGCGGAGTGGCACTATAGTATAGAGATTGGTCACATCCCAACCTTCTTTCAACATATTGACGTGGACCACAATCTCTATCTCATTGTCTGGTTCTTCAAGGGAGATGAAAAGACGGTCAATTTCTTCGTCTTTCTTGGTCGAACTGTCTATCTGCAATACTTTCCCCTTATAACGACCGTTGTATATATCATTCTCAATTAGATGAACTGTTTCCTTGGCGTGTTCAATATTACGGCAAACCACCAATACAAACGGCTTCACCAACGGCACATTGTGCTCCTTGGCATATAATTGCAGATGCAGTTTTGTGTGTTCATGAATGCTGATGGCATCTTCCAGTTTCAACACGTCCAGTTCTTCTGGTGTCTGGTTCCCCTTCTCAAAATTCTGGCGCTTGGCAACTGTTGGATTCTTGACATACTTTCCTTCCTCCAGTGCTTGCGCCAAGTTATACTCGTACACGATATTCCTAAACGACTTGCCTTTTTCGTCGTATGGTGTGGCCGTCATTTCCAGGCCTAAAATGGGACGCAGTTCATTGATAGCCTTTCTGGAGGCATCAGCGTGATACCTGTGCGCTTCGTCCATCAAGATTACAAGGTCGTTCAATCCACTTAGATAATTGAAATACGACTGCCCCAAATATTCCGACAGACGTTTCATCTTGGGAGCACCCTTCTTGCTGTCCTTGCTTTCTGTATTGAACTTGGAAATGTTGAATACGTTGATCTGTATTTGCTTTTCAGAGAAAAGAGAGTGCGCCTGGTCGTAGTTGTCTCCTGTGATGACCACAGGCTGGTTGTGGACGAACTCTGCGATGCCTTTAAAGACGTATTTCGAATAGGATGGGGCTCCAAAATCGCGCTTCAGCTTTTCATACAAGGTAAGGTTTGGTGCCAACACAAAGAAATGCCGGATACCTTTCTTTAGGTAGAGATATGCGATGCACGCCCCCATCAAGCGAGTCTTGCCAATACCAGTTGCTATAGAGAAGGCAAATGAAGGGAAGTCTCGTTCAAAATCTTTGCACAATGGGCAAACGGTTTGCGCTTTAGCCAGTTCAGATTTGATGAAGTCGTCAAGTGTATCAGGTTCTGGCTTGGAAAGAGATAAGGTATCCGTCAGCCTCACAACCACATCGAGAGCCTTTGCAAGAGGCTCTCGAAGAGAAAGACGCTGTTTGATATTGTTGGCGGTGGGGTTCATTATGCACACTCTGTTATTAATAATTCAATCCATGCTTTAAATCTAGGGCATTTCTCTAACATCTCATGGATTCCCACCTCTAAAGCAATCAAATTACCTTCAATAACCTTGTCATAATTCTCTTTTATCGCCAGAAGTCTTTTTGATGGTGCCCCTTGAGGGGTGCTATTGATATCCTCTGGGTTTGGATACCTATTTATTATATCTTGAGTCTTTAATGCCTTTGAGGAAGGAAAGTATGCTAAGAATCCATTGTTTGACGAAAAAAGCAATGCCTCAAATTCATGAAGTTGAATATATGGAATAAAACGGACATCATTCATGTCATCCGCTATACATCTTTCCTTTTCTTTTACCTGCGCAATATGACTGGTCATACTACCCCATCTGTTTTTCCCTGGAACCTCTGGCATTCTAAAGAAATCCACGAGCATTGTTACCACGAAGTCTCCATGAACCGAGTTTAAAAGCTTAACTGCATCATTTTTCAAATGTTCATACTTCAAGAATCCCCCTCGACCTGTTTTACTTGTATGAATCAATATTGGGATAACATTAAGTACACCACTATCATGCAGATACGGAGCCATTATCAAGTTTACAAACTCTTGTTCTGTCTGTCCTTCTACTATAATATACAAACTTTTCATGGCTGACCCCCTATAATATTCTTCTCCCAAATGTCGCCAATATTGTATTCCTCCAACCACAAATTCAAGTTTTCTCTTTCCAAATGCTTGAATACGGTTTGACCACCTTCCCTATCCACAACAATAATATCCTCAGGTTCAAAGCAATTTACAAGATTCACAGACTGCGTCGCCAATATTATCTGACTATTCAATGAGGCTCTACGTACTAAAGCCGCCAACTTGTTAATTGCTGTAGGATGTAAGCCCAATTCGGGTTCATCAATGATAATGGTTTGCGGTATATTTTCCTGTAACAATAGTGTGGCCAGAGCGATAAACCGAAGTGTTCCGTCCGAAAAAGAGTAGGCATCTCTATAAGCATCGGAATTCACCTCTTCCCACTCTAGTGAAATATAGCCTTTTTTTAAAGGATTTTCTCTTAATATGAATCGTTTAAAGTATGGCGCAATCGAATGAACTACGCCTTCAATCAATTTGAAACTCTGTTTTTCCGTTTGTTGCAATTTGTATAGATATGCCGCTAGATTAGATGCATCATGACGTAATGATTCATTATCTCCCAACTTACATTCTTTTCGCATATATGAGGTTCTACTAGTATCATGGAAATGATACACCGTGAAACTACTCAAATATCTTTTAATGCAGCTTGCTCTAACGCCATTGTTTTCCCTAACTGATGATTCTTCTTCGGAAACATCCCATTGATGCCAATGCCATTTTCCATATTCTTTATTTTGGTCATTTACGCCATTGAAGTAGTCTCCTGAACTTTCAATAAATGCCTTGCCCCCATTTGCTGGTTTCAGCGAAAAATAGAATGCATTTGTATTTTCAAAATCAATCAAAAAACTAATGTAATCAGACATTTTAGGGCCTTGATACAATATGTTATCCACTCCACCACGTTCGAGAAAGTAACTTCCTAAACGCTGGTTATACAACGCGTTGAACAATTCGAAAGAGGAAATAAAGTTACTTTTACCCACTCCATTCGATCCAATCAATACATTCAACTTGTTTAATTTCAGATTGGCTTCTCTTATGGATTTGTAATTTTCTATTAGCAGTTGTTCTATCATAATTAATCAAATAACGTGGGATTTTCGAATTTATTGTTTTCAGTATCTGTGTTTTCAGGGAGGTCGAAGTCCTCTATGTCATCCTCATTGTCCATCTTGGGCATGTCGATGATGTTTAGGTTGTAGTTGTCTTTGTTGAACTCGCAGCGGCCGAGGAGCATCTGGGGAATTTTCTTCACGGTGATGTTGGGGTGGTGTGTAGTGCATTCTTTCTGGAAGGCGGTGCAGCAGATGAGCAGGCTTTCGCCCTCTTGCATCGTCTCACTGATGGCATCCAGACTTTCCACCGTCAGAAATTGGGTGGTGGTATAGATATAGTCGTGTTCAGAACTTTGCCCTTGTTTCCAGTAGAGGGTTGTGTCGGGTTGGTAGATGTAGCCTTCTTGCTTGGCCATAGCAGCTGCCAGCATATCGGCATTGTATTCTTTATTGATGACGAGATTGCCAAACTTATCTTCCTTCAATAGGCTTGGTGCCAACTCATAGAACTTGAATCCACTTCCGCCCTTCCAATTCTGTGCATTGCTAATACCACCTTGGTCAGTACCATCAGTGACTTTTTTTAGGCGTGGATAGCAATGCGTGTAAGCATGGTTGCCAAGTTCGATACCGATATATCGTCGCCCCATCTTTTGGGCTACGGCTGCCGTTGTACCAGAACCGAGAAAGCTATCCAGAACATAATCACCTTCTTGTGTAAACAAAGCAAGTATACGCATAACCAAAGACTCGGGCTTTTTTGAATTTGGAAAATCAACACCTCCTTCATGTTGAGTATTTTGGAAATCAATATCCTCCCAAAAATCACATATAAGTGTTGATATATCTTGAATAATAGTCCCGTTAGCCAAAACATTATTAACACTATTTCTTAATGGAGTGAGCTGTCTCCCATTGTAGAACATTAGTTCGTTTGGTTCACCTTTATTTACGAAATAAACTTTGTCAACATATTTTCTAGAGGCATCTTTTATTTCTGCATTCTTGAAAGATTGTGTTTGACAAATGCAATCAGCATGTGTTATATAGAAGTTTCTATGCTTTGGATTGTTAATGTCAATATCAGACAGCCTACTTTGTTTATCAAGTATTTTCTGAGAAATAAGAATGTCCAATAGTGGCATTACTGTTCCCTCTTCCTTGTTCACATAATAGTTAAAATGCGTATCATAAGATGATTTTCTTGTATACTGCGGGTTTATGTTTAGGTTGTCAGTCTTTTTGTATACAAGCAACAAATCTTTCTGTTTGATAATCTTTTTATACTTATGCGCAGTTTTAACACCGCTTGGAGTAGATGATCTGATAGCTATAGTAGCCATGAAGTTCTTTCTTCCGAATATTTCGTCACAAAGTATTTTTGCGTAGTGTACTTCACCATCGTCCAAATGTAAACAAAAAGCACCATCATCTGCAAGAAGAGAGTATAGCACCAACAAACGTTGATACATTAGATTCAACCATATGGAATGTTCAACTCCATCATCATAATACTCGAATGCATTTCCAGTATTAAACGGTGGGTCAATGTAAATGCACTTTATCTTTCCTGAATACTTCTGCTCCAAGGATTTTAGTGCCAATAAATTATCTCCATGGATAAGCATATTGCCACTCTCGGTGTCGCCGTAGCTATATTGGGGGTTTTCAATAAGGATTCGCGGTTCTATTGCCTCCTGCTCATCATCCTTACCAATCCACGTAAGTTCTAATTTCTGTAGTTTATTTTGTGCCATTATTTATACAAATTGAGACCACAAATTTGGATTTGTAATAAGATTCGCCACTATGTTCGAAAGTACATCTCCGCCAAAACTTTTTAATTTATCTATGATTTTTGATTTTGCCTTGTCGGGATTCTTTTCCTCCTTTGCGATAGTTTGTATTTCTTTGAGTTGACTTCCTGTCAAAGCATCCTTTATTGAATCCAACACAAATGTCGCACTCAGTTGTTGTGTTTGGCTCTGTGAAACCGACACAACTACGCCAGAGTTTTCTTGTGATTTGACAGGACACGGTGTAGGTATATCTTTGAGTGATTTTAATATGGCAACCATTGACGAAATACCTCTCGAACTAAATTCTTTAGAGTATTTCTCAAAATCCTCAATTGCCCTGTCATTAGGGAATTGTGAAGCTATATATCTTTTTGATTTTTCAATCCAGGCAGTAAAGGCATCTCCATCCTCAATATAATATGTTGGTTCATATATGATGTTGATACCATTCTCCTCCCCCACGTGGAAAGATGTTGATTTAACTTTAAATTTAGAGCCTTCGGTTATTAAATCATCAATAGTCATATTATCCTCCATTTAATTGCAAATAAGGTTTCTTCTATAGTCTTCTTTTGCCGCAGACGTTGTTCTACCTCATCAAAGAGTTTGTCCTTGCGAGCATCGATTTCGTCTTGTGCTTCGAATAGGCTGCGGCGTTTCTCGCTTCGCATCTTTTCCATCTCTTTTATCTCGCGTTGGGCTGCAACTTTTTCTTCCAAGCCGTTCAACTTTCTAGCTTCGGCTTTGCGCAGCCGTATCTCGGCATCGAGGTCACTGATTTCCCTTTCAAGGCCAATCTTCACATCGTCGGCCCATAGGCTCAACTTCTCTATTTCGGTGTCGAAGAAGACCTGGTTGCGCTTCTGGTTCTCATCGCGCACCGCTTCCTTTTGACATTTGATGTCATCTTCTAACAGGGCGGACATATTGTTGTCCAGTGTAGTATGCCGTCCTTCTGTGGCATTGAGCGAGAACATTCGTTCTGCTACATCGGTGGGTATCTGCTTTCCGTCGTCAGAATAGCAGGAGATAAGCAGACTGTCCTCCGGTTCGGAACTCTCAATGGTGTAGCGATCAATACGCATCCACCCAGACTTACCTACCAGGTTCTCCAACATGGCCACTTTAACTGGCGTATGGCTATAGTCGAAAACCACTTCGTGACAAGGCAACGAAACGGACTTCCATTCACCAATTATCTTCTGCGCTAAAGGCGACCCCACTCGATAAAACTGTGCGTGGTCAGGCAGCACTACATCGCTTCGCTTCTCGTCATCATTAGAAGAGACCATACAGTAACTTTCGCCATTGTTCAAAGTGAATGAATGTCGGTCATCATCAAAAGAAGCTTTCTCTGCAAGGGCAAAGCGGGTCAATGCCCACAGACGTTTCTCGAAGAGGCTCAGGTTGCTGAGGCTTTCTGCCAGATGACTTTTCAACTTCTCGCTTACCGACTCGTCGAAGTTTTCCAATAGGGTGGTTCGTGCTTTGACCATCTTGTCGGAAATCTCCGAACGCAACTCCTCCTGCAACCTATCGAAAGCCTGCTCTATTTCTTCCGTCGTGCGACACTCGTTATAGATTTGAGAGATGCGTTTCTCGAAGTCCACACCGTTGCCGATGCTGCCCAACACCTCGTCGCTGGCGCCAAAGACACCGCTAAAGAGCTGGAACTTCTCGTTCAGCAGTTCATATACACGCACATCGGCAGCATTGCGTTTGTTGAGGAAATTGATAACCACTACGTCGTGCTTCTGCCCGTAGCGATGGCAGCGACCAATGCGTTGTTCGATGCGCTGCGGATTCCACGGCATATCGTAGTTCACCACCAGCGAACAAAACTGGAGGTTGATGCCCTCGGCTGCCGCCTCGGTGGCAATCATTATTGTGGCGTTGTCACGGAAATACTCTACCAAGGCAGCTCGCTTGTCAGCGGTGGCTGAGCCTGTAACCCTACTGCTTCCCTGATACTTATCCAGCCATGCTTTATAGATAGCTGTTGATTGCTTGTCGTTGTTGGAACCGTTGAACAGGACCACTTTGCCCCTATATCCTTTACGCTCCAGCAATTCGCGCAGGAAGTCCTGTGTGCGACGCGACTCGGTAAAAATCAAAGCTTTCTTTTTGGCTCCCAGTTTTTCCAACTCTTCAAACCCCTTGTCGAGGGCGATGAAAAGATGTTCGGCTTTGCTGTTCTTCTTAATCTTGGCTGCCAATTCCTGAAACTCGCGCAGGTCTGATAGTTCGCTGCGGATGGCAGCAACTTCATTGGGGTGCAGCAACTCTTCATCGTCGGATTCCGAGGCCATCAGAACCTCCTCGTCCTCATCGGAAACCCAATAATCCAAATCGTCGTCCATCCCATCAAAATCCATGGCGAGTTGGTTGCAGTCCTGATCTACTGACTGTTGTCGCAAGATATCCTCCAGTCGTTCTATGAGGCGGGTGAGAGTTCCATAAATGGCATAGGAGGATGAGGCAAGCAGTTTGCGCAGAATCATCGTCATTAGCTGCCGCTGGCTATTGGGGAGGGCGTATAGCACAGGACGCTGCAAATAAGCCGACACCTGTTCATACAACTGCTGCTCGGCATCCGTGGGATAATACTCCTCACAGATGGCAATACGCTTGGTGTATTTGATATACTCTAACACCTGTCGGCGCAGGGTGCGTTTGCAAACGGGTTGCAAACGATTGCGCAACAATTGAAAATCAGTCTCGGTCAATACTTTGCCAAACTGACTTTTGAAACTCTTTAGGTCGCCAAAAACGAAATCGTCAATAATAGAGACAAGCCCATACAATTCTAGGATGGAGTTCTGCAAGGGAGTGGCCGTCAAAAGAATCTTTTTACGGTTAGAGAGTGCATTCTTGAGGGTATTTGCAATGCGGTTGGTTGGCTTGTATACATTGCGGAGTCTATGAGCCTCATCGATAACAACCAAGTCCCACGGTGTCGCCTTGAGGTAGGCGGACTTGCTGCGTGCAAACTGATAGGAGCAGATGATAATGCCATCGCAACAGAATGGATTCAGTATGCCCTGTTCAATTGCATGGTTGAAACTTTTTGACTCCAAGATGTAGGATGGCAGAAAGAACTTCTCCATCAATTCAGCCGACCATTGTTTTCTCAAATTGGCGGGACATATAATCAGTAATGTGCGTTTATGTTCCGCCCAATGCTGGGACAGGATGATTCCAGCCTCGATAGTCTTTCCAAGTCCCACCTCGTCAGCCAACACCGCACCGTTGGACAGAGGCGACTTGAATGCGAAAAGAGCCGCATCAATCTGATGCGGAGTCAAGTCCACCTGTGCCCCCTGCAACGATGCCGTAAGTTTGTCCAGACTATTGGCAGGCAGATGCCGCATCAGATAGTTGGCAAAGAACTTAGCGTGGTATGGTGTAATCTGTTTCGTACGAAAGGTAAAAAGTTTGCTAAAAATAAATGATAAAAATAGATAATTATTATTCTATTTGTCTGTTTTTATTCTGTTTTAAGCGTTAATAATCATTTCTTTTTAGAAATCAAAGATACGAAAATTATTTTATATTCTCCAGTAATGTGTTCTTTGTATCCACCTTGGAAAAGGCAAACTATTTCTTGCCTATGGCCATCATCGAATCTAAAATATGAAAGATAACTCTCATTGGCAAAATTAATTATTAAAGAAGCCATTGAAAAGTAGATGACGGAAGTACATATTTGTATGAACGGACGCCTAATATCGACTTTGCCACCTATGTTTTTCGACCAGCAAATATATGCCATGGACATAGTAGTATTATTAGGCGTTAGCAATTGTGAATAGGCAAACGCAAAATAAGGAGAGATTGGTGACTATAGAAAAGGATGGGCTGGAAATAGAAGAGGTAGAATCCGATGGGTAATTATCGGATGATGGAGGAGCTGCGAGGAGAGGAGGCAAGGGGAGAAAACAAAGCAGAGGAGTAGTCAATCACATAATGATCTGTGCAAATTCCGCAATGCATGTTGTATGCATATTGTATGCATATTCTATACATCTTATAGCCATCCTGTATACTCTGGGTATGCTATGAGTAGGCTCCGAGTAGGCATAAACAAGGCATACGGTATACTTCCCCTAAAAAGTCATCCTTTGACCAAGTAATAACTGAACTATCTCTTGTGCTTGTATCCAAGTGCTGTAATTGTTGTCGTCCCAAGTGGATGTGATTCCATTGACACAAATTAGCCAATTTTTCCGTCTCCCCACCCCCCCCGAAAAATGCAAAGACAACCTCTCCCTCTGCTCGAAAAAAGTTAAATTCTCAAAAAATATATCAAAAAGAAAGTAAGTATCATCCACATTGCTTACCTCAAAGTAAGTGGCTTACTAACGGGTACCTTCTTGCAATATTTTGGAAAGAGACCTACTTTTGCAACCGAAATCGAAACGACAACAAAAACTTTAAACAACAAAAAATATGAGAGTAATCGAAACCATCAAGAGCGGACGCAACTATAAGGCTGTCAGCGTAGGGACAATCAACCAGATCATCGAACACGAACTTCCTATGGGTTCCAATGTCATCAAAGGCAAGGTCTTCGTAGGTCAGGCCGTAGGTACCACGGGCAGCGAGTTGTCGTTCCAGACACTCGTTCCTGGTCAGGACAGCGGCTTCCTCCACACCCACAAGACCCACGAGGAGCTGTACATCATCCTCCGCGGCCAAGGCACCTACCAGGTGGACGGCGAGCAATTCCCAGTCGGCGAAGGCACCATAGTCCGCGTCAGCCCCAACGGTCGTCGCGCACTGAAGAACACTGGTAGCGAGAACCTAACCATGCTCTGCATCCAGTACAAGGCCAACAACTTCACCGAGGCCGACAGCCCGATGGCCGACGGTAACATTCTCAACGACACACTGAACTGGTAATTATCTAACATCAATATCGAAATGAAAAAAACAATCATTCTGATGGCCGCAACTGCCATCTTCGCAGTAGGCTGCAAAAGCAACAACGAAAACAGCAACCAAAACAACACGACAATGAATGCACAGAAAGAAACCGTTGGCCAATTCCAGGCCTACCAGCTTGACGGATTCAAGCTGCACGTCTACAACTCAAACGATGTGATGTTCGACGCCAGCTATATCATCGAAGGTCAGGACGGCCTTGTGGTGATGGAGTATCCCCTCTTCAAAGTGAATGCCACTGAATTTGCCGATTACATCAAAGATCTCGGCAAGCCTGTGGTAACCGACATCACCGACTACCATTTGGGCGGCAGCGGCCAACTGCCCATCGTGATGCCCGAGGGTATGCCCCAGTTCATCGAAGGGCCCGTCTATGGCGGCATGATGAAAGGCTTTGCCGAGCAGTTTGGCGAGACGATGGTCGACCTGCCCTCGCAACAGGCCACCGAGGTACCCTTCGGCAGCACCCAGCAGTATGCCGGCGTTGACTTCCGCTTCGACCGCGGTGCCGCCAGTGACTTCCCCGGCTCGATGATTCTCATCGGCAACCAAGTGTGCTACACTCACTGGACTCCCTATCAGATGCACATGAGCCCCTTACAACTGGGCAGCAAAGATGCCATTGATGCCGAACTGGCCGCCACCAAGGCCGAGTTGGCCACAGGTGCCAAATACTTCATCGGTGGCCACGGCGGCATGGTCGAAACGCCTGCTGTCGAAGCACGCATTGCCTACTTGGAATGCCTGAAAAAACTCCGCGCCGAAAAGAAGGATGCCAACGCCTTTGCTGAAGCTCTCAAGGCCGCCTATCCAGACATGCCCGGCGATATCGCCCCGCTGGCAGAAGCCCTCTACAAATAACACTTTCTTCACATCAATAACTGCATCACAGGCGGGTGTCGCATGACACCCGCCTATTTGCAAAAAAATAGTATTTTTGCACTATGATGGGACAAGCATTGGGATTTCTTAATAACCACGTTGAAAACATTTTGGCCACGGTCGACGGCAACCGTTCCTATCTTCGTGCATCCCCAATTATGAAGCAGGAGCCCCCCCCTATTTCATCACCTCCGAACACAAAGAGGTCTACCGCCATCTGCCCCCCCCCACACACAGAGTCTCTTGTAATGCACGATAGCAGGGCGATACGATGCTCGAGAATAGCCGATTTCGGTGTGGACGCGAGTGCCAGGCACTGGACTTACGCCCACAACAAGGTGCTGCATTGCCTCTACCCGAGTAACGAAATGATGGCCTACTTCAAACCTTCCGTCGAGTGTCTGGAACACTACGACCAACGGCCTACGCCGACCACACATAAATCGCCGGACTTTGCTACCAGCGAGTGCCGCAGCGGCTTTGTCGGCACACAATTCTCCAAATAACAGCAAACCTTATGGAACGCCCTGAAAACTTAGATTTTTGCGCTCGACACCTAATGCAGCAGAATATCTTTCATCTCTACGGGTGCCATGCGGTAGCGGAATGTGGGAAAACACAATCACGTCATTAATGGCAACAACGACATGAATGAACTGCAATGCAATTCCGATACTGACAACACCACCAATTTTAGAATTTGAAAATTATGCAAAAGGACTTCATACAAGACCCCGTATTTCCCGAGTGCCCCATCCGCAACATACTTGCCCGCATTGGCAACAAATGGACCCTCGCGACACTCTACACTCTCAATAAAGAGAACCGACCATTGCGCTTCCGCGACATTGCCACGTCCAACCCTGATTGCTCGCAGAAGATGCTCACGCAGACCCTCCGAGGCCTCGAAGCCGACGGCCTCATCTGCCGTACAGTCTATCCAGAGATGCCTCCTCGCGTGGAGTACGAATTAACCGCCCGAGGACGAAGTTTCATGCCTGTCATGCAACAATTGATGGACTGGGCCTACCACAATCTCCACGCAATCATCACAGACCGAGAGAATTACTTAAAATTCAAATGCTGAAGCATAGAATGGTCATATTGAACCGAATGTAAAACAACGGCACCTGAAAGAATCGGTATAGACAACATAAAGCGAATAAATAGAGCCTCCAATAACAAAATCTATCAATTAAATTAAATCGGTTTTTCAATATTTTTTAGTATATTTGCAGCGCAAAACACTACGACAAGGATGAAAAAAACACTTGCAATGATTGCGCTGGCGATGGCGTTATGTGCTACGGCAAACGCCCAAGAAGCCACCGCGCCGGACAAGTATGCCGGTATGGCCACGGCCACCCTCTACGACTCGACGAGCGTCTATATGGAAGAATCGGGGTTAAGCCATGTGCGCACGCACAAAAGCCTACGGATGCTCAATGCCGCAGGCTGTACCCAGTGGCGGACCTACAAGATGGACTACGACCCCCTGTCGGCCTACTGCGAAATCACCCATGTGCTTGTACACCGCAGCGGCCACACCGACACCCTTGTGTGGCCCGGCCGGGAGAACAACGCCACCGTATACGACTACATAGCCCCGGCACGCCTCATCTACTGGGGCGCCAGCCAGAAGATGGTAGAGATAGGGCACATGGCCCCTGGCGACGAACTTGAAGTGCGCACCTACAAAAAGGGCTACACCTATGCCCTGCTGGCCGGCGAGCAGCCCAGCCTCAACCGCACGTTTGCCTCGCTGCCCGCCGACGACAGCCGCTACATACCCCCCATGCGCGGACACTACTACGACATCGTCCCCTTCTGGAGCAGCCAGCCCGTGGAGCGGAAAGTCTACCAACTGAACATCCTCGACAGCAAGAGTCTGCAATACAAAGTATACAACGGAGAACTGACCACCCGCCGCGAGGCCGCCGGCGAGCCTGGGCGCACTCTCTACACCTTCAGCAAGACCGACATCATGCCCCTCAAGCGCGAGCCCCGCGCCCTGTCGAACAACGACATCCAATGCAAGCTCCTGCTCAGCACCAGCCCCGACTGGCAAGCCAAAAGCCGCTGGTTTTTCGGTGTAAACGAAGACTACGGCAGCTTCAAACCGACCCCCGAGCTGCAGAAGAAAGTGAACCGCCTGCTCTGGGGCTGCAAGAGCGAGATGGACAGCATTGCCGCGCTGACCCACTGGGTGGCCGACAACATACGCTATGCCGGCATCTCGATGGGCGAAGGCGAGGGATTCACCCTTCACAATGCAGCGACCAACTTTGCCGACCGCTGCGGCGTGTGCAAAGACAAAGCCTCCACCCTTGTCAGCATGCTCCGGGCCGCAGGCTTCAAAGCCTATGCCGCCATGACCATGGCCGGCGAGCGCATCGACCGCATACCGGCCGACCAGTTCAACCACTCGGTCTGTGCAGTGCAGCTGCGCAACGGCCAATTCCAGCTGCTCGACCCCACATGGGTGCCCAATGTGCGCGAGCTTTGGAGCAGTGCCGAACAGCAGCAGGGCTACCTTATCGGCACCGCCGAGGGGTGCGACCTGATGGAGACACCCGTCTCCCCCGCCGAGAACCACTACATACGCATCAGCGGCGAAAGCACCATCGACCTGCAGGGCACCCTCACCGGCACCCTCACCGTTACCGCCGAAGGGCAGAGCGACGCCGCCGTGAGAGGAGTGTTCAGTGCACGCCAAAGCGAGTGGCGCCGCAACCTCGAGCTCGAACTGCTCAAAATAGCCCCCAATGCCGAGATACTGGGCATCCAATACACCGACCCCGACGACTACCTCGACCAGCCGGTCAGCATCACCTACCGCTACCGTATAGCCGACTACGCCACCGTAACCTCCAAGACCATCTCGTTCATCCCCCTGTCGGCCAGGGGCTTCTACAGCCGCGCCATGGGGCACCTCTTCTTCAACTTCGCCAGCGAAAGCCGCACGCAGCCCTTCAGCGACCGCTGCTCGCGATTGGTGGACATCCGCGAGACCGTCCATCTGCCCTACGCCCCCACGCAATTCCACTACCCCATGATTGACGGAGTGGCCACTCCCGCCGCCAGCTACGGCTGCGGATTCCAGATGGAAGGCAGCACCCTCACCTTCGGCGAGACCGCCCTCTTCGGCAAACGCGTATACGATGCGGCCGACTGGCCCGCATTCCGTGCCTCGGCCATGAACCAGCTCAAGGTAGCCCAAACCCCCGTGATCCTAACCAAGTAAGAAAGCCATGAAAAGAACAATCCTCACCTCGATAATGCTGCTTGCCGGCATCATAGCCGTTGCCCAGGAGCCCGACGCCACCTACAAACTGCTGCGCGAAGAGTGGACAGTCAATGCCGACGGCACCACCGACTACCACCACCGCCACGAGGTGGCCATACTCCGCAACCGGGCATTGACGGCCTACGCCGACAAAGGCGAGACCTTTGTGGTGTACAACCCCGACTTTGAAGAGGTGGCCATCAACGAGGTCTACACCCTCCAAGCCGACGGCACCCGGGTAGAGATGCCGCAAAACGCCTACGTCTACCAGCTGTCCTCGGCCTGTGCCGACTGCGGACGCTTCAACCACCTGCGCGAACTGGTGATGGTGCACACCGGCATGGAGATAGGCTGCACCATAGTGGTGGACTACACCATCCACCGCCGCACAGGACTTCTCAACCAAAGCCTCAGCCTGGTACGCGACTGTCCCATTGAGCGGCTGGAAATCGGCATCAACCTTCCCGCCGACCAGACCCTCACCACCCAGTTCACCAACCCCGGCGTGCTGGCATTCAACCCCGAAGTGGAGCAGACCGACCACACCTACCGGCTGACCGCCACCGATGTGCCGCAGGCCTTCGTGGACAGCTACCTGCCCTCGGCCGACCAGCTCTACCCCACCCTTCGGTTCCTCAACGGCATACCCGAATACACCCCGATGGCCGACGAAGCCGTCTTCACCTCCCCTGAAACCGATGCCCTGGCCGCCCAGGGAAGCACCCGCGAAAAGGCCTCCGCCCTGCGCAACTATGTGGTGGACCACATCCACCTCAACGACCTCTCCCCCGCCCTGACCGCCTACACCCGCTCGACCCCCGAGACCGTGTGGCAGACGGGCTGCGGCACTGCCGCCGACAAAGCCGTCCTCCTGTCGGCACTGCTCAACGGGCAGGGCCTCGAAGCGCACCCCATCGGCGACAACCTTGACGAGGTGGGCGTGATGATCGACTCGCTCGAATACCGTCTCACCCTGCGCAGCAAAGCTCCCCTCGCCCTCATCGGCGAGGCCCGCGACGAGGTGGTCAGCCACAAAAGCAAACAATCGCACCCCGCCCTCAAACTCGACACCCTGGCCGACGGCTTCTTCCGCCTGCATCTGGAGCCCCTGCAGGGCCCCCCCGCCATCAACGTCCGCAACCTGGCCCTCAGCCGCACCGCCCCCCTGCAAAGCTCGGCCTGCGACCTTGACCAGACCGACACCTACACCCTGCCCGCCGGCATCAAGATGGAAAGCGGCACCATCAGCCGAAGCCTGCGCTTCGACAACATAGGCAGCGTTGAAATCAAAATCAAGCAGAGCGGACGCAAGCTCACCGTGGCGCGCAAGCTGAAACTCGAAAGCAGCGTCGTCGCCCCGTCCGACTATGCCGCCTACCGCCAGCTGACAGCCCTCTGGCAGCAACACACCGACCTGCTGCTCCGCAAAAAATAGTCCCGCACCATGAACACACCGCTCCTCATACTGCTCTACAGCCAGACCCAGCCCACAATCGGCTCGGGAACTATGTGGCTTGTGCTCATCGCCCTGACCATAGTTTCGGCCATTGTGAGCCACAACGTGGAACGCCGCTTCAAGAAGTACGCCAACATACCCACAGCCGGGCACCTGACCGGCCGCGAGGTGGCCGAACAGATGCTGCGCGACCACGACATACGCGACGTGCAAATCAAAATGGTCAGCGGCACCCTGACCGACCACTACAACCCGACCGACCGCAGCCTCAACCTCAGCCCCGACGTGTACAACGGCACCTCGGTGGCGGCAGCGGCGGTGGCGGCCCACGAGTGCGGCCACGCCGTGCAGCACGCCGTAGGCTATGCCCCGCTCGGCCTCCGCTCGGCGCTGGTTCCGGCGGTGAGTTTTGCCAACCGCTATGTGTCGTGGGTCATCCTGGCGGGGCTGCTGCTCATCAAGGTGTTCCCCTCGCTGCTGCTGATAGGCATCGTTCTGTTTGCAGCCACCACCCTCTTCTCGCTCGTAACGCTGCCCGTCGAAATCAACGCCTCGGCGCGAGCCCTGCGGTGGATACAGCAGCGCGACATCACCACGCCGGCCACCCACCGCTATGCCGTCAGCGCGCTGCGGTCGGCGGCCTACACCTACATAGTGGCGGCGCTCACCTCGCTGGCCACGCTGGCCTACTATGTGATGGTCTACACCAACCGGCGGTAGCTCGTCGGCCGGCCGACGAAACACGAGGGGACATCCGTTTGGATGCCCCCTCGCCGTTTTTATTCCGAAGCAGGGCTAACGCATCAGGTTGCCCAGAATGTCGCGGGTGAGCGTGCGGGTGAGGCTTGAGGTGGTGTTCTTCACAATCTTCTGCCCCATAGAGGTCTTGCTCTTGGTCTTCTTGCCGCTGATGGTGTCGCTCACGGCGGTGCCGGCGGCGGTGGCCAGGGTGGCCGTAACAGCCGTCAGGGCAGCCTTGAGCAGCTTGCTGCCCACACCGGCCTTCTTCTTCGGCTGCGGCTCCTGGGCGGGACGGGACGCCGAGGCCTCGGGCACGGGGGCCGGCTCGTCGGCCACCACGGCGGGCACAGCCTGCTCGGCCTCCTTGATGAGCTGTTCGAAAGCGCTCTCGCGGTCAATCATAGTGTCGTACTTGCCATAGAGGCGGCTCGAGCGCACGATGGCTGCGCGCTGGCTTTCGCCGACGGCCCCGATCTGGCTCAGCGGGAAAAGCACCTTGGCGCGCTGCACCACCGAAGGGGCGCCCTTGGCGTCGAGGAAACTGACCAGGGCTTCGCCGGTCTCGAGGTTCTGGATGGCCTCGTCGGTGCGGAAAGCGGGGTTGGGGCGGAAGGTCTCGGCGGCAGTGCGCACGGCCTTCTGGTCGCGCGGGGTGTAGGCCCGCAGGGCGTGCTGCACGCGGTTGCCCAGCTGGCCGAGTATGTT
>ERZ842401.3016-NODE-3016-length-21524-cov-11.956263_pt1 | contig 21524 bp, 14 predicted proteins | sample MGYA00521270_ERZ842401 | MGnify/ENA primary metagenome ERZ842401 (study PRJEB31892, sample SAMEA3878208) | bioreactor metagenome | biome: Moose rumen | place: Sweden | collected 2011-10 | study: EMG produced TPA metagenomics assembly of the PRJEB12797 data set...
CAATACCTATTTGTAGGTATGCACGAGAAAATTTCTCATTTCTCATTTCTCATTTTTCCCTGCAAAAATACCAAATTTACGGCAAATTTATTACTTTTGTACCCAAGAATTAATAAGTTTTGTGATAATAGCATGGATAATAATATGTTTGACACCATAGATGCCACGGGAACAGGACGCAAGAGCGACCCTCGTATGCGCAACGTAGAGGCAGAGATGATACGTAGTCATGAACTATGCCTCAAAATCTCGGCAAGAAAACCCACCGACCCCGATTACAAGGGACTGCTGGAGGAATTGTTTCAGTGTGCATTAGACGATAGTGTCGTCGTTGTGTCACCCTTCTATTGCGATTGCGGATGCCGGATGACCTTCGGGAAGAATGTGACCATCAACAAGGGAGCCACCATCCTCTCGCCGGGTAGGGTAGTGATAGAAGACAATGTGCTGATAGGTCCCGAGGTGAAGATAGTCACTGTTGATCACGACCTCTACGACAGGCACGACCTGTTTCATTTCGGTCAGGTGACCATCAAGGAGAATGCGTGGATATGCATCGGAGCCATCATCTGTCCCGGTGTCACCATAGGCCGCAATGCCGTCGTAGCCGCTGGTGCCGTAGTCACCAAGGATGTCCCCGACAACGCAGTAGTCGGTGGCAATCCCGCCAAAATCATCAAAACCCTCTGACCATTGTTGGCATCGCCAGCACGATGTCGCACCAAAGCACCTGCGTCTCCGGTTTCATTGGAGGCAGTGGAGCGTCGGGTGCAATCCCCGTACGCTGACTCACTGCCTTGATATACGCCACCACCTGGTTCTCCGTTTCCGGTGCCCATCGTGAGATGATCTGCGTAATGGTGATGAATCAGTACCTGTCCCAGTGATTCACTCTGAGGATGGATGTCATTTGCTTGTAGTCTTCGTTGTCCTCAAAGATGTCCTGACGGTTAATGCCACGCAAGTCGGGAATCATGGGGACAGGTATTTGGTGTGGTAAATGATATGGCGCAGTCCACGCTATCTCGTCGGCATAGCCCTGCAGCCACGACCGCATATTGTCAGGAATATTCTGAATTTTCGTTTTGTTAAGTTTTTGCAAAGATACAACTTGAATTAAACCGCTTCACGATGCGCCTCTTTCTCTTCTTTGCGCGTCTTCAACTCGTCCATGTAGCCTGCAGTGATGATACCGGAGGGAAGGGCAATGATAGCAATGCCCACCATGGCCGAGAAGATGCTGATGACGCGTCCCACGTTAGAGACCGGATAGAGGTCGCCGTAACCCACCGTCGTCAGCGTGCAGGCCGCCCAGTAGAAGGCATCGAAGAAGTTGCTGAAGAGGCTCTCGCCCGTCTCCGGATTGATGCCTACCTCGGCATTGAACATGATGAGGGCGGTAATGAAGATGTAGAAGACGGCCAACGACATCACCGTCATGAGTACCTTGCTCTGCTTGCGAACGACGGCGAGGATGATTTCCAGAGGTTCGAAGTATCTGATGACCTTGAAGATGCGCAATATCTTCAGCAAGCGCGACACACGTACCACCTTGAACGTTGGACCCAGCAGGTTGAAGATAGGCAGGACGGAGAGCAAATCGATGATGGCCATAGGACGGAACGGATGGATGACGTAAGCCCGCCACCCCGTGCGACCTGAGCTATAGTCGGCCGTCACCCAGCGCAGAATGTAGTCAACGAGAAAGCACAAGCCCGAGACAAGGTCGAAATACCAGAACAGCCAGAAGTGGCTCTTGAACATCAACGGCACGATGCCAATGACGATGGCAACAAGCATCAGCATGTCGTACATACGTGAATACTTGTTCGGATTTCGCGGCTCTATAATCGTAAAAATTTGTTCACGCAAATTCATAATATGCATCTTTAGATGGTGCAAAGGTAATAAAAAAAAACAAAGAAAGGAACAAACATAAATAAAAAAAATAAAAGAATAATGTAGCGTAAAGTTTGTTAAATTCGTCGTACCTATTATATAGGTATAGAGGAATTTTTAGTACCTTTGCACGCCAAAGACATGAATAAGGTAAAAAAGACAAAACAATAACAAGCATGAAAATGAAAAAAATCGTAATGTTCGCAGCCATTGCTGCAACACTCGTTTCCTGTGGTGGCGGCGGTGGCCGTCCCTCGTTTGGTGACAACGAATTCCCCGTGGTGACAGCAGGCGCATCGACTGCTGATATGCAAACCATCTACCCCGCTACCATCAAGGGTATGCAGGACGTAGAGATTCGCCCGAAGGCGCAGGGCTTCCTGACCCAGATTAACGTGAAGGAAGGTCAGAAGGTTGGTGCCGGACAACTTCTCTTCGTCATTGACAACGTAACCTATCAGGCACAGGTGCGCCAGGCTCAGGCAGCCGTAAACGCTGCCCAGCAGCAGGTGAACACTGCCAAGCTGACTTATGACAACTCACAGCAGCTGCACCAGAACAAGGTGATTGGCGACTACGAGTTGCAGACATCGAAGAACAACTACGAGACAGCACTGGCTCAGCTGGCACAAGCCAACGCAGGGCTGACATCGGCCAAAGAGGCGCTGAGCTTCTGCTATGTGAAGAGTCCTGCCGCCGGTGTCGTGGGTACTCTCCCCTTCAAGAAAGGCGCTCTGGTCAGCGGTTCGAACGTACTGACTACCGTCTCCAACGACCAGTCGATGGATGCTTACTTCTCTATAACGGAAAAGGATGCCATGCTCTTGTCGCAGAAAGGCATCGGTTCGCTGCCTGCCGTGAAGCTGCAGTTGGCCGACGGCTCCATCTACAACCACGAAGGAACCGTAACTCGCATGAGTGGTGTCATCGACCAGGCAACGGGTAGCGTACAACTCATCGCCACCTTTGTCAACCCCGAGAAGACGCTGAAGAGCGGTGCAGCAGGTAACATCATCATTCCGCGTCAGAACACCAACGCCATCATCATTCCACAGAGCTGCGTCTCTGAGGTGCAAAACAAGAAGTTCGTCTATACCGTCAGTAAAGACAACAAGGCCAAGTACACCGAGATTACCGTAGACCCGCAGACCGATGGCAACAACTACATCGTTACAGGAGGTCTGAAGGCTGGCGATAAGTACATCACCAACGGTATCACCAAACTGAGCGACGGCATGGAGATTGTACCCATTACGCCCCAGCGCTATCAGCAGAAGATAGACGAGCAGGCCAAGGCCATGAGTGCTGGCGACATTGTGAACGCAATGAAGAAATAAGATTGCAGGTAAAATTGTAAATTGTCAAATAGTAAATCAACATGACTTTTACTACATTTATTAAACGCCCGGTACTGTCGACGGTGATCTCTATCCTCATCGTCCTGCTGGGTTTCATCGGATTGGTGTCGCTGCCTATTGAGCAGTATCCCAATATCGCACCGCCTACGGTGGCAGTATGGACCAGCTATCCTGGTGCTGACGCCGAGACGGTGAAGAATTCTGTCGTGACACCCCTGGAGGAAAGCATCAACGGTGTGGAGGGCATGGACTATATTACCTCTACGTCTTCCACGGGTTCGTGCCAGCTCTCTATTCTTTTCCGTCAAGGCATGAACCCTGATATGTGTGCCGTCAATGTTCAGAACCGTGTCAGCCAGGCACAAGCCTTGCTGCCTGCCGAAGTTACACGTATCGGTGTGACAGTGACGAAGCGCCAAACCTCACAGGTCCTTATGTTCTCGCTGACCTCTGACGGCCGCTACGATGACGAGTTTCTGACCAACTACAACAACATCAACATCATACCCGCCATTAAGCGTATTCAGGGTGTGGGTGACGTGCAGTCGCCTGGTCTGAAGACCTACTCGATGCGTATCTGGCTGAAGCCTGACGTGATGAAGCAGCACAACCTGATGCCAAGCGACATCAGCAATGTGCTGGCCGAACAGAACATCGAGGCTGCACCGGGTACCTTCGGCGAACAGTCGGACGTGGCCTACGAGTATGCCATGCGCTATACGGGTCGTCTGAAGACTCCTGAGGAGTTTGGCAACATCATCATCCAGAGCGATGACGAAGGGCAGACGCTGAAACTGAAGGATGTAGCCCGCATTGAGCTTGGCGGTCAGCAGTACTCGGTATCGATGAAGAACAACAACATCCCGTCGGTGATGGGTATGGTGCAGCAGATTGCTGGTTCCAATGCCAACGAGATTGCCAAGAACGTGAAAGCTGAACTGGAAGAGCAAGCTAAACTCTTCCCTCCGGGCATGAAATATAAAATCAACTATGACGTAACGGAGTTCCTATATGCCAGTATCGAGGAGGTTGTCTTCACACTGGTATTCACCCTGATACTGGTGTTTATCGTTATATACGTCTTCCTGCAAGACTGGCGCTCGACACTCATCCCGCTGATTGCCGTACCGGTGTCACTGGTCGGTACCTTCTTCTTCCTGAGTGTCTTCGGATTCTCCATCAACCTGCTGACGCTATCGGCACTGCTGCTGGCTATTGCCATCGTGGTGGACGATGCCATCGTGGTGGTCGAGGCCGTACACGCCAAGCTGGACCAAGGCTACAAGTCATCGCTCATCGCCAGTATCGATGCCATGAACGAGATATCGGGCGCCATCATCTCCATCACGCTGGTGATGGCATCAGTGTTCATCCCCGTATCGTTCATCGGTGGTACTAGCGGTACGTTCTATCGTGAGTTCGGTGTCACAATGGCTGTCAGCATCTTCATCTCCGCGCTGAACGCCTTGACGCTGTCGCCTGCACTGTGTGCCATCTTCCTGAAACCCCACGATAAAGACGGAAACGAGAAGAAGATGTCGGTGGTAGACCGCTTCCACGCTTCGTTCAATACCGCATACAACAGCGTGCAGGACAAATATAAGAACATCATCCAAAAACTGGTACGCAAACCCATTACCATCCTCCTGACGGTCGTTGTCGGAATTGTGGTGCTGGTTGGTACCATGGCAACCACCAAGACGGGGCTGGTGCCGGACGAGGATACTGGAACCATCTTCTGTACCATTTCGATGCCTCCTGCTACCTCCGTTGAACGTACCAAGCGCGTCATCAGTCAGGTTGACTCTATCTTGGCAGCCGACCCAGCCATCCAGAGCCGTGAGCAGATTCAGGGTTACAACTTCATTGCGGGTTCGGGTTCTGACCAGGCTACCTTCATCATCAAGCTTAAGCCGTTCTCTGAGCGTCAGAAAGGATTCTTCTGGAAGCTGAGCGGATTGTGGCAGGGTGACGGCATCTACCGTTTCTTCATCAATCCATACGAAGCCAGTGGTGTGTTGGCTCAGATTTATATCAAGACGGCTCATATCAAGGATGCCCAGATTCTGGCTTTTGCACCGCCCATGATTCCTGGCTTCTCTGCCAACTCGGGTGTGTCTATCGTGATGCAGGACCGTACCGGTGGTTCGCTCGACAAGTTCTTCGGCATTGTGAAGGACTATCTGGCTGAACTTAACAAGCGTCCTGAGTTCCAGACGGCACAGACTTCTTATAACCCGAACTATCCACAGTACATGCTGTATGTTGATGTGGCTAAGTGTAAGAAGTCGGGCATCTCACCTAACACTGTACTGACTACGCTGCAGGGATATTACGGCGGACTCTACGCTTCGAACTTCAATGCCTACGGTAAACTCTACCGAGTCATGATTCAGGGCTCGCCTGAAACCCGTATGACTCCCGAGTCGCTGAATAGCATCTACGTGCGCACGCCAGGCGGCATGTCGCCCGTTCAGGAGTTCTGTCGCATGGAGCGTGTCTATGGTCCGTCGAACATCAACCGTTTCAACCTGTTCACCTCCATCAACGTAACGGCTACAGTGGCAAACGGCTACTCGACGGGTGAAGCCATCAAAGCAGCTCAAGAGGTTGCGGCTGATATGCTGCCACAAGGTTATACCTACGAGTATTCAGGTCTGACACGTGAGGAAGCTAAGGCTTCAAACACGACAGCAGTCATCTTCGTGCTCTGCTTCATCTTCATCTACCTCATCCTGTCGGCACAGTACGAGTCGTACATCTTGCCTCTGGCTGTTGTACTCTCAGTACCCTTCGGTCTGGCTGGATGCTTCCTGTTCACCATGCTGTTTGGTCACTCTAACGACATCTACATGCAGATTTCACTGATTATGCTGATTGGTCTGCTGGCAAAGAACGCCATCCTGATAGTGCAGTTCGCATTGGAGCGCCGTCAGACGGGTATGGCTATCGCATGGTCGGCTGTACTGGGTGCCGCCGCACGTCTGCGTCCTATCTTGATGACATCTCTGGCTATGGTTATCGGTCTGTTGCCGATGATGTTCGCTTCTGGTGTAGGTAAAAACGGTAACCAGACGCTCGGTGCTGCCGCTGTTGGAGGTATGCTCATCGGAACATTCCTGCAGGTACTCATCGTACCCGGTCTGTTTGTCATTTTCCAGAATCTCCAGGAGCGCCTCTCACCCATGAGGTTTGAAGATGACGACGAGAATACTGATGTAGCCTCTGAGATAGCACAGTACGCCCGTCGACCTATTGACTACAAATTGGAAGAGTAATCCGACAGAAGTCAGTAATAAGTAGAACTGTAAATGCTTATGACAATGAAGAAAATCATGATAATAACTGCCGCAACGCTGCTTCTGGGCAGCTGCGGCTTGTATAACAAATACGAGCGCCCTGACAACGTAGAGACACGCGGACTGATTCGCGACGCTGTCTCCGACCTCGACACGCTGGCTGTACAGGATACTGCCTCGTTTGGCAACCTGCCTTGGCGCGCCGTCTTCACCGACCCACAGCTGCAGGCGCTCATCGAACAGGGTCTGCAGAGGAATAGCAACCTGCAGAATGCTGCCCTGTCGGTACAGATGTATGAGACGATGCTGAAAGCTGCCAAGCTGGCATTCCTGCCTGCCGTGCAGATAGGGTCGACACAACCTATGGGAAGCATCAGTACCATGTACACCGACCCCTCGGTAACCACCAAGGCTTACAGCATTCCCGCAAGCGCCAGCTGGACACTGGACCTCTTTGGCAACATCCTGTCACAGAAGCGCTCAACACAGATGAAGCTTCTCGGCATGAAAGACTACCAAATGGCGGTACGGGCACAGGTCATCAGCGGCATAGCCAACAGCTACTACACGCTGCTGATGCTTGACAAACAGCTGGAGATAACGGAAGAGATGGCGAAGATGGCTAAAGAAACCTGGGAGATGATGCAGCTGCAATACAACCTGGGACGCATGCGCTCTACCAGCGTACAGAGTGCACAGGCGGCCTATCTCAACACACTGACAACAGCTAACGACTTCCGCCGCCAGATTAGAGCTACGGAGAATGCCCTGTCACTACTCATCGGACAACAGGGACAGCAGATTCCGCGTTCTACGCTTGAAGCGCAGTCGCTACCTTCGGAATTCTCGACGGGTGTCGGAGTGGCTTTATTGAAGAACCGACCGGACGTACACAATGCCGAGATGAATCTTGCCGCTTGTTTCCACGATGTGCAGACCGCCCGCTCGAAGTTCTATCCCACCATCACGATTGGTGGAAGTGCTGCCTTTACCAACAACAATGGCGCGCTGAATCCTGGCAAGTGGCTCACCACCTTGTTTGGCAACCTGACGCAGCCCATCTTCATGCGTGGTGCTCTGACTGCCAACCTGAAGGTATCGAAACTACAATACGAGCAAGCCTTCAACACGTGGCAGAACGCCATTCTACAGGCTGGCAACGAGGTCTCTAATGCCTTGGTCAACTACAACGGTTTCGATGCCAACGCTAAATTAGAAGCCGAGCGCGTTGATGTGCTCACCAAAACCGTAGAGGATACCAAAGCCCTGTACAAGAGCAGTGGTGCAACTTATCTTGAGGTACTCACCGCACAGACGCAGTTGCTGAGTGCCAAACTCTCTAAAGTCAACAACGACTTTAACAAGATGCAGACCGTTGTCTCGCTGTATACGGCTTTAGGAGGAGGCGGAAAGTAAGTTAGTGATTAGTGAAAAGTGAAAAGTTATGGCAAGCGAAATAAGTCCCAAAGCTGAAATATCGCCCAAGGCGAAAATCGGCAACAATTGTAAGATATTCCCCTTTGTGTACATTGAGGACGATGTGGTGATTGGTGACAACTGCATCATCTTCCCCTTCGTCAGCATTCTTAATGGTACGCGCATGGGTAACAACAACAAGATACACCAGGGCTCCGTCATCAGTGCACTGCCTCAGGACTTCGAATTCAGAGGGGAGAAGACGGAGTGCATCATCGGCGACAACAACATTATCAGAGAGAATGTAGTCATCAACCGTGCCACACATAGCGGCGGACAAACCGCCATCGGCAACGACAACTTCCTGATGGAGGGTGCACACATCTCTCATGACACCAAGGTTGGAAACCGCTGCGTCTTCGGCTATGGTACGAAGATTGCAGGCGACTGTCTGATTGAGGATGCCGTCATCTTCTCCAGTAGTGTCATTGAAAATGCCAAGACACGCGTTGGCATAGGCTCCATGATACAGGCTGGCACTACCTTCTCGAAAGATATTCCTCCTTATATCATTATTACCAACGAGGGACAATACGGCGGGGTCAACTTCGCCATTGGTCGTCAGCATGGTGTCGAGGAGAAGACGCTGAAGCACATTGCCAATGCCTACCGTCTGGTGTTCCACGGCAAGACCAGCGTCTTTGATGCCACCAACCAGATAGAGGAGCAGGTACCCGACGGACCCGAAATTCGGCACATCATTGAATTCCTGCGATCTTCACAGATAGGAATCATTACGAAGATGTAATATTACACACGCACACGTACGTACATTATTATATATTATGGCAGAAATTGAAATTAAAGAACTAGACCAAGTGGTGGTGCGGTTCTCTGGTGACTCCGGCGACGGTATGCAGTTAGCTGGAAACATCTTCTCTACGGTATCAGCTACCGTAGGTAACAGTATCTCAACTTTTCCTGACTATCCTGCCGACATCCGAGCACCGCAAGGCTCACTGACGGGTGTATCAGGGTTCCAAGTGCACATTGGTGCCGGACAGGTTTACACGCCTGGTGATAAGTGTGATGTGCTGGTTGCGATGAATGCTGCAGCACTGAAGACGCAATACCGGTATGCCAAGAGTGGAGCAACCATCATCATTGATACCGACTCCTTCGGACCTAACGACCTGAAGAAGGCTGAATTCCAGACTGAAGACTATCTGGGCGAAATGGGCATAGACCCCGACCGCGTCATTCAGTGTCCGCTAACCACAATGGTTAAAGACTGTCTGGCTGACAGCGGCATGGATAATAAGGCCATGCTGAAGTGTCGCAACATGTTCGCGCTGGGCTTGGTCTGCTGGCTCTTCGACCGCGATTTGTCACTGGTCAACAACTTCCTGAAGGAAAAGTTTGCCAAGAAGCCCGCCATTGCTGAAAACAACATCAAGGTGGTGCAGGCTGGCTATGACTACGGACATAATACGCACTCTTCTGCCGCAAATGTCTACCGCATCGAGACCAAGCATAAGGTTCCTGGTCGCTATATGGACATCACAGGCAACAAGGCTACTGCCTATGGCTTTATCGCTGCTGCTGAGAAGGCCGGCCTGAAGCTATACTTGGGTTCTTACCCCATTACTCCTGCTACCGACGTGTTGCACGAGTTGGCAAAGCACAAGTCACTCGGCGTAACCACCGTGCAGTGCGAAGACGAGATATCAGGAGCCGCCTCGGCGCTGGGTGCCTCGTTTGCCGGTGCCTTGGGTGTTACCTCGACATCAGGTCCTGGCGTCTGCTTGAAGTCGGAGGTTATGAATCTGGCTGTCATCATGGAGCTGCCCCTTGTCGTGCTCGACGTACAACGCGGCGGTCCTGCCACCGGTCTGCCTACTAAGTCTGAACAGACTGACCTGTTGCAGGTGCTCTTCGGACGCAACGGTGAGAGTCCTATGCCTGTTCTGGCTGCTACCAGTCCTGCTGACTGTTTCGATGCCGCCTATCAGGCAAGTAAGATTGCCCTGGAGCACATGACTCCCGTTGTGCTGCTCACCGATGCTTACATCGCTAACGGCTCGGGTGCCTTCAAACTGCCGGAGATAGCAAAACTCGATGCTATCAATCCTCCTTATGTTCCAGAGGAACTGAAAGGAAAGTGGACTCCATATATGCGTGCCGAGAACGGTACCCGCTATTGGGCTATACCAGGTCGCGAGGGATTCACTCATATCCTTGGCGGACTGGAGAAAGACTCTAATACGGGTGCTATCTCCACCAACCCCGAGAACCACGACCTGATGACCCGTCTGCGCCAGCAGAAGATTGCCAACATCGTAGTTCCCGACTTGGAGGTTATTGGTGACAAGGAGGATGCCGACCTGCTTATCGTAGGCTTTGGCTCTACCTACGGTCACCTGCATACGGCTATGGATGAGCTGCGACAGAAAGGCTACAAGGTGGCTCAGGCTCAGTTCAAGTATCTGAACCCGCTGCCCAAGAACACTGCCGATGTACTGAAGAAGTACAAGAAGGTGGTCGTGGCTGAACAGAACATGGGACAACTGGCTGCTTACCTGCGCATGAAGGTCGACAACTTCGTACCCGCACAGTTCAACCAGGTCAAAGGTCAGCCTTTCGTAGTAGAAGAGTTAGTCAACGCATTCGAAGATATCCTAAAAAAGTAAAAGGGTAACAAGGTTTTAAAAAGACAAAGAACAACTATGAGTTATACAGCTAACGATTATAAGAAAGGACAACCTCGTTGGTGTCCGGGTTGTGGTGATCATTTCTTTCTGGCATCACTGCACAAAGCGCTCGCAGAGATTGGCGTAGCTCCTCATGACATCGCCGTTATCTCTGGTATCGGATGCTCAAGCCGTCTGCCCCACTATATGGCTACCTACGGCATGAATACCATCCATGGTCGCGCTGCTGCCATCGCTACCGGCGCAAAGGTTGCCAACCCCAATCTTACGGTTTGGCAGGTGTCGGGCGACGGTGATGGACTGGCAATTGGCGGAAACCACTTTATCCACGCCAACCGCCGCAACATCAACCTGAACATGATTCTGCTGAACAACCGCATCTATGGTCTTACGAAAGGACAGTACAGCCCCACCTCTCCCCGTGGCTTCGTCTCTAAGTCTAGTCCTTACGGCACTGTCGAGGACCCCTTCCGTCCCGCAGAGCTGTGCTTTGGTGCCCGAGGTCATTTCTTTGCCCGCGCCGTTGCAACAGACAGCGCTGGAACCATAGACATTCTGAAAGCTGCCTATGCGCATAAGGGTGCTGCTGTTTGTGAGATTCTGCAGAACTGTGTCATCTTCAATGACGGAACTCACGAGAGTGTGTACAACAAAGAAGGGCGTAAGAAGAACGCCATCTACGTTCGCCATGGCGAAAAGCTTGTCTTCGGCGAGAACAACGAGTTCGGCCTCGTTCAGCAGGGCTTTGGTCTGAAGATTGTGGAGATTGGCAAAGATGGCTACACCCTGGATGATGTCTTGGTGCACGATGCACACTGCGAGGACAACACCTTGCAACTGAAACTCGCCCTGATGGGTAACGGTGACGGTTTCCCCATTGCCCTTGGTGTGATACGTGATGTTGATGCTCCTACTTACGATGATGCTGTCAGTCAGCAGATTGAAGAGGTAAAGGCTCAGAAGAAGTATCATAACTTTGCAGAACTGCTGGAGACCAACGACATATGGGAGGTCAGCGAATAAGCAAAGAATGATATAGAACAAGACAATAAAAAATGAAATCGGGAGACTGCTCACGCGGTCTCCCGAATTCTTTTACTAAGGTTTACGATTTTTAACTGAGTCGAGTAATGAAATAGTCGTAAAGCCTTTAGCGTGTGTTTTCCGATAGTACAGACTTTTAGTCATGTAACAAAACAAACTACTAATGATTCTACTAAAACAAATCCTTTATTGAATGATATAGTGCAAATATCTCTTTATTGCGATGCAAAGGTACGACGATTTAGGGAAATTGTCTTTCTCGGAAGTACCATAAACTTTTGGATATGTAACATTACGTAAAAAATTTGGATATTTCAGAAAAAAGTCATACCTTTGTAATTCGAAAAATAATTACTTCTAACTTTCTATGACTATGACGCCTGAAGAAATCGCCAATGCAAAACTGCAGACTTTCATGAATCTGCACCATGAGGTGCAAACGCCATTGACGCTGATTGTCTCGTCACTGCAAAGTCTGATCAAGGAGGACAAGGACCCGCAGCGGCAGAATAGTTACGAGATTATGAGGCGTAACGTGGAAAGACTGCTCAGGCTGAGCAATCAGATACTGGACATCGACCGCTTAGAGAAAGGAGAAATGAAGATGCAAATGTGCGAGACCGACCTCATTGGCTTCCTTGACAATATTTGCCAGTTATTTGCCCACGAGGTGAAGGCGAAGATGATTGTCTTCAACTTCCTGCACGACATGCATCTGCTGCCAGTATGGATTGACCGTGTCAACTTTGACAAGGCGATTGTTAACCTGCTACACAACTCGTTCAAATATACTCCCGTGGGGGGCAGCATCACGCTGCGCGTTGCACAGCAAGAAGGGAAGGTAGTCATCACCATCCATGACACCGGTATAGGAATTCCCGGCATGGGTCTTGACAAGGTGTTCGAACGCTACTACCAAGCTAACCTGACGGCTGAGAATCTGAACACGGGTACGGGCATCGGCTTGGACCTGACAAACCGCATCATCGAACTGCACCACGGAACCATTGACGTACACAACAACACCGACGGACCAGGCTGCGAATTCCGTATTGTGCTGCCGCTTGGCTGCGAACACTTGTCAATAGACGAACTGCAACTGGAAAAGACCACCGTGGCCCACCTGAACCGTATGATTGAGGAAGAGGCTATTGACATGCCGACAACCGTCGACCTGAAACAGCAGAACAGACAGCGCATCGTAGTAGTGGAAGACGACAAAGACGTGAGAGACTTCCTGGTCAGCGAACTGAGCGGCGACTTCGATGTGACAGCATGCACCAACGGCCGTGAGGGACTGGCTGCCGTAGGTACTACCCTGCCCGACCTGGTGGTGAGCGATGTAAGGATGCCGGTAATGGACGGATTCGCGCTCTGCTCGCGCATCAAGAACAATAGTGCCACGAGCCATATCCCTGTCATCATGCTGACTACACAGAATGCCAATGCCGACCGACTGGAGGGGCTGGAGGCTAATGCAGACGCCTATCTTCCCAAGCCGTTCAACATGGATGTACTGCGCCAGATTATCAATAACCTGCTGCGCCGCTACCGCATGCTGAAACTGAAGTACGGACGCAATGACCAATTGGAGGAATTGGTGGATGATGTAAAGATAAAGTCGCCCGATGACCAACTGCTGGAACGCATCATGATGGTTATCAACAAGAACATTGACAATACCGAGCTGGGCGTTGACGAGATTGCTGACACAGTGGGTATCAGCCGCGTACACCTGCACCGCAAGATGAAGGAACTGACGGGACAGACACCGAGCGACTTCATTCGAGGCATCAGACTGCGCAAGGCCGCCCAACTGCTGGGCAAGGGCGGTATGAGCATCTCGCAGGTGGTATATGCCTGCGGCTTTGGCAGTGCCGCCAACTTCTCAACGCTCTTCAAGAAGGTGTATGGCGTGACACCAAGTGAATATATGAAGAGTAAAGACTAAAGGAACGATAAGCTACAAGAAATACTGAATTCAATAAGGGAGGGTTATCGGCTGATAACCCTCCCTTAATGGATAATAAGCGTTCCTTATTGAGAGATAAGGATGCCTTATACTTAAGCAACCTCCTCCTCAGCATTGCGGATGGTACGACCCATCACGAGGAAGGCCGTAGGAGCAGCAATGAAGAGTGATGACAGGGTACCGAAGACAACACCCAGAATCATGGCGAACGAGAAGCTGCGGATTGAGTCACCACCAAGGATGAAGATACACAGCAACACGATCAACGTTGTGACAGAGGTGTTGATAGTACGTGCCAGCGTCTGGTTCAGTGAGTCATTGAACAGCTGCTGACGGTCACGTTTGCCGTAAAGCTGGAAGTTCTCGCGGATACGGTCGAACACAACCACCTTGTCGTTGATGGAGTAACCTATCACGGTCAGGATAGCACCGATGAACACCTGGTCAATCTCAAGTGACATGGGTACCCAGCCCCACAGAACACTATAGAAGCCGATAACAACCAATGCATCCAGTGCCAAAGCGATGGTAGCACCTGTAGAGTAAGCTATGTTGCGGAAGCGCAGCAGGATATAGAGGAAGATGGCTATCAGGGCAATGATAACCGAGATGATAGCACCATACGTAATATCCTTAGCTACAGCAGGACCTACCTTGGCAGAACTGATAATAGAGCCACCCATGCGAACATCAGGGTTCTTGAAGGCCTCTACGTTTTCCTGACTGACGAAGCCACCCTTCTTCAGTGCGTTGTACAGAATGGTCTCTGCCTGGTCATCGACCTCGGGATTGTTTGACTCGATGTCCCAGTTGGTCGAGACGCGGATGGTCTTACCGTCAGTACCCAGGGCAATCACAGAGGTGTTAGCCTCCTGACCGGCATTCTCGCCAACGGTATTCACAAAGGCGCCAGCCAGTGTTTGACGTACCTGCTCAACGGGAGTTTCTTTATCGAGTGTCACCACATAGTTGCGTCCACCGGTGAAGTCAATGCTTTCACTCAGACCGCGAACGAAGAACGAGCAGATGAAGACGATAGCGAAGACACCCCATACGAGGAAGCTCTTCTTGTAGTTACCCATGAAGTTATAGTGTGAATTCTGCATCAGGTTCTTTGAGTAACCGGTTACAAATGTCAGATTGAGCCACTTGTCTTTCTTCAGACGGTTCTCATAAACCAGACGGGTCAGGAACACAGCTGTGAAGAATGAACAGAAGATACCGATAATCCAAGTGGTAGCGAAGCCCTTGACAGGACCTGTACCGAAGAACAACAGGATGAAACCGGTAATCAGTGAGGTGACGTTTGAGTCGAAGATAGCCGAGAAGGCATTCGAATAACCCTTGTTCAGCGCCTCCTTCATGCCAAGGCCGCGACGCAACTCTTCCTTGATACGCTCGTAGATAAGCACGTTGGCATCAACGGCGGTACCCAGTGTCAGCACGATACCTGCGATACCCGGCATTGTCAGCGCAGCCTGGAACGAGGTCAAGATGCCCAGTGTGAAGAAGAGGTTGAACAACAGTGCGATATCTGCCAAGATTCCGGGAATCCAGCCATAAAGCATTATCATGTAGACCATCAACAGCACGAAGGCTACAATGAACGACATGACACCTTGCTTGATAGACTGAGCACCGAGAGAAGGACCTACCACCTCTTCCTGTACGATACGTGTGGGAGCAGGCATCTTACCTGAGTTCAGCGTATTAGCCAAGTCCTTAGTATCTTCAATGGTAAACGAACCTGTAATCTGTGAGTTACCACCGTCAATCTGTGTCAGGATGCGAGGTGCAGAATAAACGGCATCATCGAGTACGATAGCAACAGCACGGCCAATGTTCTGCTTCGTAATCTGACTCCAACGGCGGGCACCGTCGGAATTCATCTGCATAGAAACTGAGGGATGCCCCATCTGGTCAAAATCATCCTTAGCGGAGGTAATCACATCACCCTCCAACGGAGCACGACCATTGGGCTCGGTAATCTTCAGCGCATAGAGTGCAAAGACATCGCCACGCGTGTTCTCACCGCCAAAGTCCTCGGGTTTGGCACCCCAACGAAGCTTCAACTCTGCGGGAAGCATCTGGGCTGCAACATCCGAATATATCACCTTGTCGATATCAGCGGTGTCGCGAGCCATAGCATAACCAACGATAGCCAGACCCTGACCTTGGACAAGCTGCAAACCGAACAGCGGGTTCTGCTTCTTGGCCTCAGCAATGGCCTTGGTTTCTGCAGCCTTGTCATCTTTCTTGTTCTTGGCAAGTTTCTCTACCAAATCATTGGTGGCAGCAGCAACGGTATCAGCAGCCTCGGTTGCCGTAGAGTCAGCGACAACAGCGGCTCCAGTGTCTGTACCAGCTGTTACTGCAGCATACTTCGTGGAAAGCTGAGACAGCAGAGGAACAATTTCCTGTGAATTATAAGTCTCCCAGAACTCCAAATTAGCTGAACCCTGAAGCAACTTACGTACACGCTCAGGCTCCTTGATACCAGGCATCTCTACCATGATACGACCGGACTGACCTTCCAACTTCTGGATATTAGGCTGTACTACACCAAACTTGTCAATACGGTTACGGACCACATTGAACGAGTTGTCCACAGCCGACTGAACTTCAGCACGCAGGGCATTTTCTACCTCCGAGTCGGTGGACTGGGTGCTGACCTTGCCTTTCATCTGCTGAGTGGCAAAGACTGCAGCCAGGGGGCGTCCGTTAGCGTTCTGCTTCCAATACTTTACGAACAGTGAGATAAAGTCATCCTGACTCGTCTCCTCTTCCTTCTTGGCCTGCTCCATTGACTTTCTGTAAGCCTCATCTGTCTTGTGGTCTGCCAGAACATCAATGACATCGGGCACTGACACCTCAAGGATGACGTTCATACCACCCTTCAGGTCTAGACCCAGACCAATCTCCATCTCGCGGCACTGCTTGAATGTGTATATTCCGCAGTACACTTTCTCGTTCATGATAGAGTCAAGATACTCCTGACCAGCCTCTTCGCTCATGGCGGCAGCCTTACTCTCGTAGTGCTTTGTCACAAACGAAAAGGAAAGATAGAAGCAGCAAACCAGTATCAGAACGATTGCGACAAACTTTACAATTCCTTTGTTTTGCATTTTAATTTATTGTTTGTTAATTCTATGATTTTGCTTTTTAGCCTGCAAATATAGTTATTTTTCTTCATTTACCGAAATTTATCTGCAATTTTCGTACTTTTTTCATTCTTTATCCCCTATTTTTAGCCAACAAACCAGTGGATAATGGTCGCTGGCATCCATCTTGTCGTCAGTTTTACAATTATAGGGCTGGATATCTGCCGAGCAGAAGAGATGGTCTATACGAAAGAAAAAACCTTTCTGATTATATGACAAACCGATACCCCTACCTGATGCCACGTAACAATCGGTCAGCACCTGAGACATCGCGTAGTGCGAGTAAGAGATGGGATTGTCGTTGAAGTCACCGCAGACAATCGTAGAATACCCCGCATGTGCTTCTACATACTTCCGCACACGGTCTATCTGCAACGAACGCTTGGCATTGGCTTCAGCCAGTTTTACCATCAGCAGTTTGGATTCGGTACGTATGGAGTCGTGCCCCATCTCGCCTTTCAAAATCTGTTGGTATTGCCGGCGGTCATCGGTATTCAGGTGACAACTCTCAAAGTGGTTATTGATGACTATCAGCGTGTCTTTCCCTACCTGCAGCCACCATGCACAACTGCCATTGTTAACGACAGTTTCGTAGTCTATGCGTTCACGCCGAATAATAGGGAAGCGGGTATGAATGCCCAAGCAGTTAAAAGAGGTTTCTGAGTTATTAAGCACTATCGTGTCATTATACGCAAACGTCTTGGAATAATCGCGAAAGACGATGCGCCGCCATGTATCACAATCCTCTTGCAGACAGACGATGTCGGGCTGTTCGTCACGCAGATAGTCACGAACTGTTTCAAAGCCTTCCTCATACTTGAAATTACCGCCATAGGCGCAAACGTTATATGATATGAGCTTGATGGCTCCTTCAGGGATATCTGACGGTGCATGTATGGGCATATAGGTACGGATGGGGAAATAAGCACATACGAAACCTAGCACGGGAATCCACGCGCGCGTCCATTTGAAAAGTAAAAAGACGAAGAGAAATGCCAGGTTGCAAAGTACAAAAGCCGGAAATGTCATGCCCAGCGTTGACAATAACGGATGGTCTGCAGGATGAAGCCGGTCACTATAGCCCGCCAACAACATGAGGACGATAGTGGCGACATCAGCCCCTACCAGCATTTGTACCGTCAACTTCTTCAGCTTCTTTATCACGACGGGTGGCTTTGGTCAAACAACTTCTTCTTCTCCTCCTTCGTCAGACTGTCATAACCACTCTTACGAATCTTATCCAGAATGGCATCAATTTCCTCTTGCCTCTGACGCTGACGGGCGTTATACTCCTCATCGGTCTCCTTGCGGGTTTCTTGCCTGTTGCCGCCTCCCGTAAACTCGGCATTCATTCGACTGCGTTGTTGGCGGCTATCGTACTTGCGTTTCAGATTATCGAAGAACTCCTGACCATAGCTACGACCAAATCGCTGACTGCCATCTGGATGCTTCTGCCAGTAACGAATGAGCAAGAATCCAAACAGCATACCACCCAGATGAGCCATGTGAGCCACACCGTCGCTCTGTCCCATAGCTGCAAACAGCTCTATTAAGATATAACCTATGATAAGCCACTTGGCCTTGATGGGGAAAGGTATGGGAATTATAAACAACCGCTCATTGGGAAATATCATGCCAAAGGCAAGAAGAATACCATAGACGGCACCTGAAGCACCAATGGTCATCCATTGATTCAGGAACACGTCCATAGCCAATCTTTGTCCGCCGATACTTACAAACTCGTAGGCTGCCAAGCCTTGAACCGAGTAGTTCACATATTGAACGATTTCTTGCATGATGCCGGCACCAATGCCGCACACCATGTAATAAAAAATGAATTTCTTCGGACCCCACACGCGCTCTATCACGGAACCGAACATCCAGAGCGCAAACATATTAAATAATATATGTGTAAACCCTCCGTGAAGGAACATATAAGTCAAGAACTGATAGACATGGAAATCGCTGGCCATAAAAAAATGCAGGCCAAACATAGCGTTCAAGTCTATGCCACTGCGACCCAGCACCCAAGTTGCCAAAAACGCAAGGACATTGATGACAAGTAGATTTTTGGTCATGTATGGTATGTTGTTCATCTTCGTATTATGACACCTTTTCGGATTAGCCAAGACAAGGCCTTTCCTGATTACTTGTAAAAACTATTATTTGCGTGCAAAATTACGAAAAATATCTTGTTTTAGGCACAAAAATGGTGAGTGAAAGGCTTTTTTTCAATAAAAAAGTTATTTTTTTTGGAATTTTGTTTGTTTTTTAAATACTTTCACCTATATTTGCGTCAGAATTTATCATTAATCTTTTTATTATTCACTTTTTAAAACTACAAAATTATGAACAAGACAGAATTAATTGACAAGATTGCAGCAGGTGCTGGTCTGACCAAAGTTGATGCCAAGAAGGCTCTTGACGCTACTATCGCAGCCATTAAGGGTGCTCTCGTTGCTGGTGATAAGGTTCAGCTCGTAGGTTTCGGTACTTTCGCCGTTGCTAAGAAGGACGCTCGTGAGGGTATCAACCCCGCTACCAAGCAGAAGATTAAGATTGCTGCCAAGAAGGTTGCAAAGTTCAAGGCTGGTGCTGAGCTTGCTGACGCTGTCAACAAGTAATTTTGTCAATAAAAAAGAAAAGGCTTCCTTTTACGAGGAAGCCTTTTTTGTTGCTTTGGATGCACGTATATTATTGCGGCTGCTTGCCAATATAAGCAAGGATACCACCATCAACATACAGAATATGTCCATTGACAGCATCTGAGGCGTGAGAAGCCAGGAATACTGCGGGACCACCCAACTCAGAAGGCTCAAGCCAACGACCAGCAGGCGTCTTGGCACAGATGAAGCTGTCAAACGGATGACGACTGCCGTCTGGCTGACGCTCACGCAGCGGAGCGGTCTGCGGTGTAGCAATGTAGCCCGGACCAATGCCGTTGCACTGGATGTTGTACGCACCGTATTCTGAGCAGATGTTGCGTGTCAGCATCTTCAGACCACCCTTGGCAGCAGCATAAGCACTTACTGTCTCGCGACCCAGCTCTGACATCATCGAGCAGATGTTGATAATCTTACCTTCTTTGCGCTCCATCATCTCAGGAATAACAGCAGCGCTGACAATATAGGGAGCCACCAGGTCTACATCTATAACCTGCTGGAACTCCTGGCGCTTCATCTCGTGCATAGGGATGCGCTTGATGATACCTGCGTTGTTCACCAGAATGTCAATCTGACCTACCTCAGCGTGAATTTTCTCCACAAGAGCCTTCACGGCATTCTCGTCGGTCACGTCGCAAACATAACCCTTCACGTTGGTAATGCCCTCAGCCTTGTAATTGTCCAGACCACGCTGCAGAGCTGCCTCATTGATGTCGTTGAAGATAATGTTTTTAATACCTGCTGCAACAAAAGCCTTTGCAATGTTGAAGCCAATACCGTAAGAAGCGCCGGTAATCCAGGCGTTCTTCCCTTCTAATGAAAATGGATTTTGCATACTTGTTATTGTTATTTCTGTTCTAAGTTATTTCGATACTTCCGACTTACTTCAGGTCAGTAATGAGCGAGAAGTCCTGATCACCGTAATCCAGGTTTTCACCACCCATACCCCAGATGAAGGTGTAGTTGTGGGTAGCTGCTGCGGAGTGGATGCTCCATTCGGGTGACAACACTGCCTGGTCGCCCTTCATCCACAGGTGACGGGTTTCCTCGACCTCACCCATGAAGTGACAGACGGCCTGGTCCTCAGGAACTTCAAAGTAGAAATAAGCCTCCATACGACGGCTGTGCACATGGGCAGGCATCGTGTTCCAAACAGAGCCGGGAGCCAGTTCGGTCATACCCATCTGCAACTGGCAGGTCGGCAGCACCTGGTTGACAATCATCTTGTTGATGTCGCGCTCATTGGAGGTCTCGAGGGCTCCCATGTGAGCTACCACAGCATTCTGCTTTGTCACCTTCTTACAGGGATAGGCGCAGTGTGCCGTTGTTGAGTTGAAATAGAACTTCGCTGGCTTCTTTGCGTCTTTTGACATGAATACCACATCACGATCGCCACGTCCAATGTACAGCGCCTCCTTGTAGTCGAGCTCGAAAGTCTCGTCACCAACCTTGATGCAGCCTGCACCACCGACATTGAACACACCTATCTCACGACGCGTGGTAAAATAAGGAGCCTTCAAAGGGTCGATAGCTTCAAGTTTCAGACTCTCGTCAACGGGCATTGCGCCACCAACCACCATACGGTCATACATACTGTACACCATGTTCACCTCGTCTTTGGCAAATACCTTCTCAATAAGGAAGTCACGACGGATGCGACTGGTGTCATAACTCTTTGCGTCCTCAGGGTGGGCCGCATAGCGAATCTCATAGTTTGTCTTCATAATGTTATTTTGTTTTAGATATCTTTCGAATTGCAAAGATAGTAATTATTTCCGAAAAAGCGTCTATAAACCGCCACGTTTTAATGTACATTAATACTTAAAAGCAAAAAAAATCTCTTTCGTTCTTTCCTGATTATCATTTTAGTCCTTCAATAAACTTGGCAAAGTCAGAAATTTATGAAAAAGCAAAAGAAAAGGAGAAAAATTGAAATTTCATCAAACTGTCTTATTTTAAATAAGGTTGACACCAAAAGTTTGAAAAGTATGGTGAAAGAAC